>Ga0153932_1000171_pt1 | contig 27299 bp, 23 predicted proteins | sample TSNJ016MetaG_FD_102273 | JGI IMG/M metagenome (GOLD analysis project Ga0153932, IMG submission 102273) | Attine ant fungus gardens microbial communities from New Jersey, USA - TSNJ016 MetaG | ecosystem: Host-associated > Fungi > Mycelium > Unclassified | place: USA: New Jersey, Wharton State...
CAAAACGTGGCGTAACCGGTCAACCGCAACAGATCAGCGTGAGCGCGAGCTCATCGGGGGGTAAATGAACATCCGCAAATTCATCGGTGCCACGAGTCGCGAAGCGTTCCGGCTCGTCCGTGAAGCACTGGGCCCCGATGCGGTCGTGTTGTCAAATCGGGTAACCGAAGACGGCAGCGTCGAGATCGTTGCGGTCGCCGACGGCGATCTCGCGAAGATATCTCCGAAAGCCGCCGCTCAGCATCGCGAAATGAAGCTGCGGGAGTCGGCCGGCAATCATCAGTTGGCGGGGCCGTCACGGTCCTACGAGCAGCCGAGTTCGAATTCGAACGCGGGTTCCAACCCCTACGCGAACGGCGATGTCTTTTCGTCAGTGTTCGGCGCCAATCCCGAACCGCTGGATGATTTCGAGCCGGAACCGCAAGCAGACGACGTATCGCGCACGATGGCTGAATCGAATCCCTGGCTGATCGAACATGCCCGCCGGGTGGCGCAGTCGGCCGCTGAAACCGCGCCGCAGCGCGCGCTGAGCGCATCGTCGGCGATTGCGAAGGGATTGGGTAATCCCGTGACCGTCACGCCGCAGGCATCCTCGCAAGCCCCGGGATGGACCCGCGAAGCGGCGCAACTCGCCGCTCGCCGCGCAGAACAAAAAACCGCACAGGCCCAGTTCCAGCAGGAAGCCAACACGTCCGCGGCCCAATCCGCCAGTTCGATGCAGGAAGGCGCGTTCGCGGGCCTGCCGGCATCGGCGGCTGCCGCTGTGACTGAAGCCATCCGCAGCCGCATGGAGCAAGTCGTGAACGACACCGTCATGAATGAACTGTCGTCGATGCGCGGCATGATGGAAGAGCACTTCGCCGGCTTGCTGTGGGGTGATCGCCAACGCCGCAGCCCGAACCACGCCGCACTGACCAAGCGCCTGTTCGCTGCTGGTTTCTCCGCGCAACTGGTCCGGATGCTGATCGACAACATGCCGGAGATCGAACAAGCCGAAGCGTCGATGGAATGGGTTCAGCAAGTGCTCGAAAACAACCTGCCCGTCATGGACAGCGAAGAATCGATGATGAACCGCGGCGGCGTTTTCGCGCTGATGGGACCGACGGGCGTAGGCAAGACCACGACCACCGCCAAGCTCGCCGCGCGCTGCGTAATGCGCTTTGGCGCCAGCAAGGTCGCGCTGCTTACCACCGACAGCTACCGGATCGGCGCGCACGAACAGCTGCGTATTTTCGGCAAGATCCTCGGGGTATCGGTGCATGCGGTGAAAGACGCGGGCGACCTTCAACTCGCGCTCTCCGAACTGCGTAACAAGCACATTGTTCTCATCGACACGATTGGCATGAGCCAGCGTGACCGCACTGTGGCCGATCACATCGCCATGTTGTGCGGCGCCGGCCATCCGGTGCAACGCCTGCTGCTGCTCAACGCAACCAGCCACGGCGATACGTTAAACGAAGTAGTTCAGGCGTACCAGAGCACGCCGGACCAGCCGCCGCTCGCGGGCTGCATCCTGACCAAGCTCGACGAAGCCACGAACCTGGGCGGCGTGCTCGACACCGTGATCCGCTACAAGCTGCCCGTGCATTACGTATCGACGGGACAGAAGGTGCCGGAAAACCTGTATGTCGCGACCAAGCGCTTCCTGATTAAAAGCGCCTTCTGCATCCCGCGCGACGGCTCGCCGTTCGTGCCGCAAGACGACGATGTGCCGCCGCTCCTGTCCGCGCTTTCCGCGCGCGCTTCCACCGAACTGCATGAGGTTCACTTTGGATAAGTTCGTGTCCGATCAGGCTGAAGGCCTGCGCCGGCTGCTGACGCGCAATGGCTCGCGGGTCGTCGCGGTGTGTGGCGCCCCGGCAGGTGGAATGGGCGGAAGCGGCAATACGTCGACGGTGGTGAACCTCGCGTCCGCCCTCGCCGCGCAAGGCAAGGATGTGCTGGTAATCGATGAACGCCAGAACGGGTTGTCGGTGACCCGGCTGGCCAAGGTGCCGGATAACGGTGCACTGGGCGCGGTCTTGTCCGGCAAGCGTTTTTTGCAGGACGCCGTCACGCGCACGCCGTTCGGCTTTTCGGTGATTGCCGCGCCTCGCGATGAACGCATCAGCCAGGACGCCGCGCATTGCCGGGTGCTGCTTGACGGACCCGCCGATGTCGTCCTGATCGATACCCAGCTCGATCGCAGCGGCGCGCTCTCAAATCTGGCCGTGCAAGCGCACGACTTCGTGATCGTGACCCGCGTAGCGCCCGCCGCGATCACCGAGGCGTACGCCTGCATCAAGCGTCTGCACTACGCACACGCGATCGGCCGGTTCCGGGTTGTCGTGAATCACGTGAAGAACGGCGCAGACGCGAAAATCGCCTTCGATAACCTCGCCGGCGTCGCCAATCGTTATCTCGCGGTGCAACTCATGCCTGCCGGTTGCGTAGCAGAAGATCCGCGCGTGGCGCGGGCGCATGAACTATCGCGTTGCGCGGTGGAAGCTTTTCCGGCGACGGCGGCCGCCCGGGATTATCGGCAGATTGCCGCTGAATTGCAGTACTGGCCGATGCCGAAAGCGTCGCAGTTTGAATGGCCCGTGCAGTCCTTGCGAGCGGAAACGCCGCACGGATTGGAGCGCTCGATCAACTCCGGCGCGGTTCGCCGCACGGAAACACCATTGATGCAGCTTGCGATGAGCAGCGCCGCGTCCGTGTGATGCAGCAAGAGAAGGAACAAGGTGAATGCGATGTATAACGCCCAGGGAAAACTGTCACAGTCCGAGGTCCTGACCCGCTACGCACCGTTGGTGCGCCGGCTTGGCCTGCAACTCGTGGCGAAAATGCCGGCTAGCGTCGATCTGGATGACTTGATCCAGGCCGGCATGATCGGTTTGCTCGATGCCGCCAGCCGTTATAAAGAAGATCAAGGCGCTCAGTTCGAGACCTACGCCAGCCAGCGGATTCGCGGCGCGATGCTCGACGAGTTGCGCGCCAACGACTGGCTTCCGCGCAGCATGCGCAAGACTTCGCGCGAAGTGGAATCCGCGGTGCACAAGGTTGAACAGCATCTTGGACGCTCGGCGAGCGAGCAGGAAGTGGCTGAGCATCTGAACATGCCGCTGATCGAATATCAGGCCATGCTGCAGGATCTGCATGGCAGCCAGTTGATCTATTACGAAGACTTCGACCGGTCTTCCGATGACGAGCCGTTTCTCGATCGTTATTGCGTCGATAAAGCCGACCCGCTTTCCGCGTTGCTCGATGGAAGCTTGCGTTCGGCGCTGGTCGAGGCAATCGATAAATTGCCTGAGCGCGAAAAGCTGCTGATGAGCTTGTACTACGAGAAGGGCTTGAATCTGCGCGAAATTGGCACCGTGATGGAAGTCAGCGAATCGCGTGTCTGCCAGTTGCATAGCCAGGCCGTTGCGCGGCTGCGGGCCAAGTTGCGGGAACAGGCTTGGTCGGGCGTGGAGGCTTGAGTATCGGCGAATGAAAAGACGGATGGAAACCAGTCAGGTTTCGAAATCCGCGTCCGCCGCGAACTCTGTCTGGCCTTTGCCCAATGACTTGGCGCGATACATCGCGCGATCGGCGGCGCGCATCAGCACGGCAATATCTCTGTAGCCGGGACTCAAGTCCGGCGAGATCAGGCAAGCACCAATGCTCGCCGATACATTCACCACCCGGTCCTGCACCGACTTCATTTCCTCGAGCACCGCGTGCACGCCGTTTGCCACCGTCTGCACCGCGTGATTGCCCGTCACGTGCCGCGCCAGCACGACAAATTCATCGCCGCCTAGCCGCGCGACTGTATCGGTGGTTCTTACCCTTCTTGCCAGCAGGCCCGCGAAAGTTTGCAGCACGACGTCGCCGACTTCGTGGCCATAGGTATCGTTGACTTCCTTGAAGCCGTCGAGATCGATCATCAGCAACGCGGTCGCGCCTTCCTGTCCCGTCGATATCGCGATCATTGCCCGGCCGATGGTCTGCTCCAGCATGTAGCGGTTGCTCAAACCCGTGAGCGGGTCGGTGCCCGCCTTGAGCGCGAGGTCGCGGTTCGCACTGCCGAGCCGGCCGACCAGCACGGCGAGGTAGACCGATGCGCCGAACACACTCAAGCCAATCCCGAGCGCCGCGGAGCGATTGATCATCCACCACGGCTGCAGCACCGACAACGCGACGATGCCCACCATCGCCGTGACACACGACAATGCCAGCGTGCGCTTGCCGTAACGCCCGCCCGCGCCGATCAGAAAGAGGAAGACCGCCCATAGCATGGGCAAGGTGAGTGCGCCTCCGGCACCCAGGATCACGGTGAGCAGGGCCTGATCGGCGACAGTGGTGAATGCGAGGCGCAGATTCGACTGCCGTTGCATTCTGCTGATGATTAGCCGCGTCGCTACTCCATAGATCAGATAGAGCGCGAGCGCATGGAAGCTGGCAATGGCGGCGGGCGTTGGAATGGTCCACGCCAGCACGCCGTACACGGCCGTTGCGAGGCCGCACAGTATGACTCTTAGCGTCGCCTGCTCTTTTTCCGGATCGAGAAAAGTCGACCACACGTAACCGCGGTGCCGATGCAAGGGGTCATTCGCCCGCCCCATTCTGAGTCTCCCTGATGTGCTGATCGATGCCGCGTTTTATGCAGTTTCTGCGTAGTACAGAATTGCAATCGTACTGCGTCGCTAAAAAGTGGCCGAAAATCGCCTGATTCAGCCAGATTTTGGCGGACCGATGCTGATTCGTTACGATCCACTTGGGACGAGTGGTACGCACGCGGCGCGCCCGGGTATTTTGTTTTGGCGAGTTGCGTTTGTGCCTCGCTTGTTTTCGAATCGATGTTCGGACCTTCATTTGGCTTCTTGGCTTCTTATTCATTACGTAGATTTTTCGACGCCCGATGCAACCCTTTGAATCCGCGCTTTCAACTGGCGACATAAACGCTACCGATGACTCTCACTCCGCGCGCGATGCCGCGTTGCTCGGCGAATGGCTGCCTGTGTGTAACAGCGCCGACGTTCCCGCCGGGGAATTACGTGGGTTCGTAGTGGCAGGCGAGCGACTGGTGGTCTGGCGCAACGCGTCGGAGGCTGTAGGTCCGGCAGCACCGCCCGATATCTCCACCGATGTCCACGTCTGGCGTGATCGCTGTCCGCATCGTGGGGCGCAGTTATCGTTGGGATCGGTGACGGGCGGCTTGATTACGTGTCCGTATCATGGCTGGCGTTACGACGTCGATGGCCAGTGCATCCACATCCCCTCCAATCCGTCGATACGCCCCGCGAAGCGCGCTTGCGCGCTGACGTATCGCGTGGAAGAGAAATACGGCGTGGTGTGGACGTGCCTTGGTGAGCCGTCGCGTCAGCTCGATTTCTTTCCGGAGTACGCGGCAAACGACAGGCCGGGCGCGCGCCGGATCAATCTTGCGGCGCAGACCGTGCGTTCATCGGCGCCGCGCGTGGTCGAGAATTTCCTCGATATGGCGCACTTCCCGTTTGTGCACACAGGCATTCTCGGTGACGCATCGCACGCAGAAGTACAGGATTACGAAGTAATTTCAATCGATGACGGGCTTGAGGCTCGGCAATGCCGGTTTTGGCAACCGGCGGGATTGCCGGGACAGGAGGGCGTGGATATTTACTATGTGTATCGAGTGAAACGGCCGCTGGTGGCGAGTCTGTCGAAAGCGGCGCAGCACGGTGCGGGGGCGTTGCACCTATTGCTGGTGGCGTCGCCGGTGAGTGAAACGGAGACGCGGGCGTGGATGGTGTCGGTGTTTGAGGACAAGTCGACGCACTCGGATGAAGCGTTGTATGACTTCAATATGCGGATACTGATGCAGGACACGCCGATAGTGGAATCGCAATGGCCGAAGAGGCTTCCGCTCGATCCGCACGCGGAGTTGCATCAGGTTTGTGATCGACTGTCGGTGGGGTATCGACAGTACTTGAGGGAACGGGGATGGGGGTACGGGACGGAGTTGGGTGGGGGATAGAGGCCGTCGTACTTCGCTCATGGACTACAGCGGAATTTGTTCGAATTTTCCGCCGCTGTACCGCCATGGCACTCGAAACGTAGCACATCACGCAGATGGATGGCACGCGCGACAGTCTTTTCCACTCGGCAGAGTTCCTGGATGGCGTGAGCCAGATGCGGGGAAAGATTATTGTCGAAGAAGTACTTCATGCTGCCATCTGCTCGTAGCGGATGGCGGCTTCGACTGCGGCGAGCGGGATATCAAACAATGATGCGACCATCTCCTTGTTTTTCTCGGCCTTGAAGGTCTCGGCGACACTATGCGTTCTGACGCCATGGTCAGTGAGCACAGGGTTGCCAAACGCGATTGCCGGATCGAGCACGATCACCTTGTTGCGATTGAGCGGACACCAACGCGTTGCTTGACTGTCACCTGCAAATTCGATCCCCATGTACAACGCCGGCCGAACGATGTGTTCAAACACCAATTGGCGCTTGGCAAGATCGGTCATTTCAGCGTCGCGGTGTTGGTGCAACGCTTCGGCAGAGATGGATTTGCCATCGGTCAAAAAAACCGATGTGCAGTAAAAGGATATTCAGTTCCAGACATGGCTTTCGCGCCTTCGATCGCACCACGAATTACCTGAAGTGGCACGTCATGATTGCGGAACGCCTTGACGATGCATAGTTCTATCAGGTCGCGAAAACCGATGACCTTTTCGTCGAAATCGGCAAGCTGGGACTTCCATAGTGGAGCACCGACACCACCCTTGAACGCATAGCCGAACGGCCAGCGGCTCACCTCGCGCGATTGAGCGCCGGTGAGTCCTTCTGCTTCCTGAAGGGTGTATAGGCCAATGCCAGTAAGTTCCATGTGGGCATTCTACCGGTAAGCGCAACGTCGGCTTGACGGGGTTTTTTTGGCATTTTTTGTCGATCAGTCTTGTGATTTGGATCCGCGTCGCCCGGGGAAGCTCGCCTTTCCATCATGACACTGCACGCTCCGCTTCTCTTTTTGCCAAACAGGCGAGCGAGCAACCTTCGGCAACAAGGCGCATCGGGCGCTACATGGATGTTTGTACGGCGGCCTGGAGCCTGGAGCCTGGTGGGTTATGCGCCCGCGGTCGGGGTGACGGCGCTGCTGGTTAGCTACTGCTCGCAGTGGCTCAGGCGCCGCTTTACGATGGACGCGTGAAAGGAATCGGGTACGTAGCCGTCGCCCTGCCGGTGTCGCTTACGAGCGACCTTCCGAGATTACATCCTGCAATATGCTCCCAAATGGAGTGATGCCGTTAAAGCGCATCGTGGCAAAGCGCCATCATCCTCTGCACCATTGTGCTCGAACTATTGAGTTCCATTTCATCGGTGAAGAGTGCCTGCACGCTCGACAGACGAACCGCGACCCCTGCTTCCAGCAAGTCTTCACTAGCAATCTTCAACGCAAGTTGGCCGATTCGGACACGCTCGAGCCAATGCATCGTCAGTTGATTCTTCTTAAGCCATCGACGGCAACATTCAACGACATGGTCCACGCGCCATGCGTGATGCAACGCGTACGACGCCGCTGCGATTGCGACGAGGAAACATAGCAACTCGGCACGCGCGCGGTCATTCTCGGTAAGTTCAGCTTTGGTCATGCTTATCGGCCCGCCTATGCTCGTTTTTATCTACACCACCACATGTGGGCGCAGGCCCAAGAATCAATATAGCCTACCGTTTTGTTCTATCCATCTTGGCATGGCACGGGAACAGCGGTATTCTTACTAAATCCAGATCGATATATCGGAGGTAAGGTAATGACAGCCACTGCTACGCTATCCAGCAAATTTCAGATCTCCATTCCTAAAGTGGTTCGTGAAGAACAGCATTGGGAGGCGGGACAAGAGTTTGTGTTCATTCCGAAGGGCAAGGGTGTGTTAGTTATGCCTGTACCCGAATTGGAACAGTTGGCCGGTATCGCGAGGGGCGCCAAGAAAGACGGCTATCGTGACCGCGAGGACCGGTACTAATGGCGAGATCAATGCGCGTGATCGATACCTCTGCCTGGGTCGAGTGGTTAGTCGACAGTACGCTAGGTAAGAAGCTGAGCAAGGAATTTCCGGACAAGTCTCGCTGCATCGTGCCGACGATCGTACAACTCGAATTATCGAAATGGCTGGTACGCGAGGTCGGTGAAGACCGAGCAGACCAAGTTATTGCCTACACGCAGAAATGCATAGTCGTTCCGTTGGACACGGGCATTGCGTTGTTGGCAGCCGAACTGCATCGGGAATACAAACTGGCAACGGCAGATGCGATCGTCTATGCGACAGCACGGCAGCAGGGTGCGGATTTGCTTACGTGTGACGCGCATTTCGACGGTCTACCAGGCGCCGTGTTTTTCCCTAAGCCACCCCGTTCATGAGAGCCTGCTTGGGCGCAGACATTCCCAATCCAACAGTTCGAACTCTCTGCTCCGACGCTACAAGCGCGCTCATTCGCAGGAGGCTCATCAAAAGCTGACAACCGGCGTGCGCCGAAAAGCTGTTTTGCCCATCCGTCCCAGATATTGCACTGCGACGCCGTGGCTGTTCATGGCTCGATAGCGCATGCGGACATTGCGCAGCGAATGCGTTCAGCTAGACGTTTGGACCATAGGTCATGCGCAATTGACGTTAAGTAGACCGTTGACGTTCAATGCTTTCGTACAGGCGGGAAGGCCCTTCTTGGGTACATTCGCATTTCAGGTGAATTTGCCGGTTTTGCGACGAGTCCGACTAGGATCGCGCTCTTCCCCTTACATTCCTGAGAACGGGACACACGCGAAGGGACATTCTTTAGATCGTTACTAATATTGGTGCGCCCGGCTGGGATCGAACCAGCAACCCCTGCCTTCGGAGTTTTACCAGCGCGCCACACCCCTTTATAAATCAACGCCTTACGCAACTCGCAAACTGCAAAACCAAGGCTAAACAAGGTCATTCAAGGCCATCCAAGCTCACCCTGACTGTATTTTCACTGTACATCGCCCCCGCCCTCGATTGTTGACGTGGGGTCCCGAAGTCATGCGCCGCATTGACGACTTCAAAGCTGTATACCCAAACTTCGTTGATTTCTCACTCCGGCTACCGCAGAATGCTTTCGCGGTCCACCATCGACGCTCCGGTGAACAAGTATCGCACTCTAAAAACGATCAAAATAACTGATGAGGGACACATGCATTTAGACGAAGTCGTAATCCAAAATTATTGTTCGTGCTCGTCGCTTCGCGTTTCTCTCTCCAGCTTCAATCCCATAATTGGATACAACAACTCTGGCAAATCCAATATATTGCGGGCAATTAGCTGGCTACTTCGCAAATCTGTTCTTCCGACACACACATTTCATGATCCCGCCGCTCCCGTCATGGTCGAGGGATTAATATCCGCAGTCAACGTTAATCTACTACCCGCAAACCAACGTGCTCAAATCGATCCATATATAGCAGGGGGGCAGCTGCGATTTAGGCGGCGACAGGATGTTCCGAATGCTCCTGCAGCGCAGATTAAAGTCGACGTATTGAGCCCACAGACCGGCCAATGGGTCGCAAACCCGACTGGATTGGACAATGCTATTGGCGTATTATTTCCCGACCCTCTATACATAGAGGCCATGGACGATGCTGCTGACGATATAAGCCGCTTTGCCGCAAGAAACACAATAGGATTACTTTTAAAATACACGCTGGACCAAATTCGCGCGAATAACGCTGCTGCTTTAAACAACGTTCTAACCGACTTGCAATCAGTAGGCGCCCACCTTAACGGCCCAGCTCGAATACAAGAGTTGAACACACTGGAAGGCGACGCAACTCAGGCGATCGGAGATTTTTTCCCTGGACTTTCGCTTCATCTGGATATACAAGCCCCATCATTTGATGACCTGATTAAGAGCGCCACCATCTCACTATCTGACGCCCCCGGATTTCAGCGACCATTTACCTCGTTTGGGCATGGTGCGCAACGCACGGTACAAATGGCATTGATAAAATTGTTGGCGTCGCAAATTAATCAGCAAGCGGCGAACGGCTCCATCACGGTATTACTTATTGACGAGCCAGAACTCTATTTACATCCACAAGCAATTGAGCTGTTGCGAGAATCACTCAAGGTACTTTCGCAGCAGAATTTTCAAGTCATTTTTTCAACTCACTCGCCCCTGCTACTGGGTGCAGAAGACGTTCTCAACACGAGTATGGTCTATAAAACCACGGCTAACGGAACCGTGGTTCGTGACAAACTGGCTGACGCGGCGCATACGATAGCCGCTAACCCACATCAAGCCAGCGTGGTTTTTGCGATTCAACACGCAACATATTTAATGTTTTCAGAGACGGTCCTCCTTGTCGAAGGAAAGACAGAAATGATGATCCTTCCGACGCTATACAAGACGATCGCAGGAAGGACACCGGCTCAAGACAAGGCATGTCTAGTCGATGGATCAAGCAGCACCTCCATTCCACCCATGATGCAAGTCCTGAGAGCCGTAGGCTTCTCACCGAAAGCGGTTGTCGACTTGGATTTTGTGTTTAGGGTAGGGCCTCACGCCGGGTTGATAAATAATGCCAACGCGGATTTTGTCGCATGTCACGCTTGGTTCGCCGCAAACCAACCAGCGCTAAATTTTCAACTCGGCACGGACGGATTTCCGGCTAGAAAAAGCGCGGCAGGGGTAGTCGCGATAGTTGGGCCAGAGCAAGCCTTCGGTCTGATGGCGGCTGCAATGAGCGCTGAGGTGGCGAGACTATCTGCCCACTTCCGCACTCACGGGATCTGGGTGTGGGAGAGGGGAGCGATCGAAGCTCATCTGGGCATTCAGAAAAACGACCCTGCCCGGATGGCCTTCATAGCGGCCTTGAAGACAAACGGGAACGCTAGTCATGCAATCCATGAGCAGGACCTCATAGACTTCGTAGCTTGGATCTGACGTGGGTAAAGGCGATCGAGGGTGCGTCGAAATGCATCAGCATTTTTGTCGTGTAATGCCTGTCACGTGCCCCGAATCGCCCTAGTCGTTCTGCCTTACACGCATTTGCTTGGAAGCTTGCCTGCTGCATCAAAACCAGCGGGCCAAGCGAAGCACGCAGGCGGGGAGGGGACTGCAATTTGAGCGATGCGCCATACAATTCCATCTCAACGCGACTGAGCGCAAAGGCTTCAAGCTAGTTACTCGCCTTGTCCACATAAATTAGTGTTGACACAACATTGATTAATGTTGTTCGGCCAGGATTTGATGTAATATCCACCGATGGACTACGTAGAGTTCCACCGTCGCCTTGGCAAAGCTGGACTGACGATACGTGAGTTTGCGTCGCTCCTAAAAATGAATCCGAATTCGATAGTCAATTACGGAAATCGCGGAGTCGTGCCCTCGCATTTGGCTGTAATCGCCGCCCTTCTAGCCGAATTGGGAGACAGGGGGATTGAGTTTCGCACCTTGATTGACAGCTTGGACCTACATACCAAGCAACCACGGGGTGCCCCTCCACCAAATCGCTTCGGCCGTGCCAAGTAGGCCACTTGGAAGCTCTCCCCTCCGGATTAACAAAACCCATAGCTACCACCGTTGCTTAGTCGTGTTGAAAACGTCACCAAAACTGCAGTCGCGCCCGCCACTCACATGCGATTATTCCTACGATATCGACCTCTCCTTGTTTGAACTTACCGACGAGGCAGCGGAATGAATGCGATCCTAGGGAACCAGCGGGGAGACCCTAGGTCTCTCGCGCGCAAACCCAAAACGGTGAGCGAAGCTCTTGGGCAAGTGCTGACACCAAATGCGTTGGCCTCGCGCATGATCAAAACGCTCGGTTTGAATCGAGTTGCTTCCGAACGTCCTTGTCACCTTTTGGATCCATGCGTGGGCCCAGGAACGTTCTTGCATGCTGCTCACCAGGCGGGTATGAATTCCTCGGTCACCATTGACGCCTACGACATCGATGGCACAATGGCTGCCCTTACGACGAGAATGATTCAAGACCAAGCATTCGTCGCGAAGGTCATGCATCGCGATTATTTGGACCATGCTCGGGAAGGCATGTACACGCATGCAGTATTGAACCCGCCGTATGTTCGACAAGAATGGATTACTCGAAAGGAAGAGTATCGAAAGCTCTTCTTAAAACGGTATGGTGTTGTGGTGCCCGGAACTTCGAATCTTTATGTTTATTTCCTGGTTAAGGTCATTGCTGATTTGGTCGCGGGAGGCAAGTTCGCATGTATCGTTTACGACTCTTGGCAGTCAACTCGCTTCGGAAAGTGGTTATTCGAATACCTGCGGTCTACATGCAGCGACTTACGGGTTGATCAAGTAGGCAGCCTGCCGTTCGACGGATATCTAATTGATGCGACGATAATATCGGGAACTAAAGCACTAAATCCTTCCGGACATTCCTTCGCAAAGGTTGAATGTGCAGATTCCCCGGCAGCCTTGCCAGGAACGGCGAGGTTAGATTCATTATTCAAAACGGAGCGAGGTCTACGCCTGAAGCAGGCGGACTTTTTCATGAGCGATATTGACTCAGTCAAATATGACGGCGGCAAGCCCTTCGTGAAAAAGAGTATTCTGATTCCAGGGTATGTGGTTTCAGATTCCCATCGGGAGACCGTGCTACTCACGACGGACAATCGTGACAGCAAAACACGTCGCGAACTCGAGCGCCGGCTACTAAGTGCGCAAGAAAACCCCGAAGACAACGTTTCTGTTCTTACGTGGGCTCGCGAACGACCATTGAAATGGGCGCAACACAGTCGCTCACCCAAGGCGCCGCTTATTTTTAATTACTACCTTCGACGCACGCCGAAACACATCTATAACCCAACGCGCATCTATTCGGACAATTTCTATGGCTTGATTCCACTTGGATCCGTTCACCCGCTGGCATGGCTTGCGGCATTGAACTGCACGGCTAGTGCCATCGGAATCTTACGTGAATGCAGAAACCAGGGCTCCGGCCTTGCCAAGGTACAGCTGTTCGAATATCGTCAGGCAAATGTTGTGAACTTGGATGTTTGGCCCAAAAGGCAGGTAGACAAGATGCAACGTCTGGGCCAAGAGCTTGCATCCGGTCATCGAACGTCAAGCGTGCTGGCAACTATCGACGAACTCGTTGCGAAGACAATCCGCGATGAGCGCATGCATTCTGCGAACCTCCAGGCGCTGCTTGAAGACGCTGACTTGAAGGCGCGGAAACCGAAACAATACCGAGAAAAACCTTGACTTGGCTAAGCTACTCTGACGACGAAGTCACTCGGTTTCACCCCGAATTCGAAACAATTGCGGAAACGGTCCTTCAGACGCTTGGCATCGCCCAGGATTACCGGTGGCACCACCATCTTCACGTTGCAGGCGTTGATGTCATACCCGACTTCGTGCTCGTAGAGCGCGCGACCAATCGCTGGCGGTTGGTCGTCGAGATTAAACGCAGCAGGGCCGCGGTCTATTCGACGAGGAATCAAATTCAGGCGAAAGGATATGCTGAAGCAAATAAAAGCATGTTTGCGCTAAACCGACCGCTTTATTTTTCTGTAACAAACCTCGAGACGTCGCTGCTGTTCGCGCTTAATGAGGCAAGGCCACCTAAAGAATGTCGGATTAAAGATATGACATTCGACTCTGGCTCGTTCGCTGAGACGGCGCCGGCGGTTCACAAGGCTCGCTTCCAAGCGCACCTTACGCAAACCGTTCAGTTCTTACTTGCCGAGACAAAACCGGAATTTGAAAGTGTTTGGCCAGCAATCGCGCGGGATATGGTCAACCATGCCGAAAGCCTAACCTATGATCCCCGGTTGGATTTGGGATCGGCTTCATCGGTTCCGGCGGTCGTAAGCTCCTACTTCGCAGGAAACCGCCAGGAGATCGTAAAACGCGAGCTGTTACTTCGTTGCCTTGCCGCTGAATACGTTGGTGGCATGCTCCGGAAGTACAAACATCAGGACGTAAATAGCCTTCCGCCGCCAAGACGCGGAGTGGCGCAGTTTGCGACCGCACTGGAGGCGTTGCGGCGCATTGATTTCTCCGGCCTTTTTGAACCCGGGTCACCTGCGCTTTATCGGGAATTGGCTACCGAACCGAAGATGAAGCAAGCACTGGAGAGCTATCTCGAGACGATCGTACGCGCTAGCGTTCGGGCGCTCGCGCAGAGTCGCGACGACTCGCCAGAGTTTCCAGAAGTCCTTCTTGCTGAGTGTTACCCCCTGTCGGTGCAGGACCAGCGGGGCAAGGCGCAAACTGACCCTGAGCTCGCTTATCTCTTAGCTGCAGCGTCAATATCTAGCAACTCTCAGAGGATCTTCGATCCAGGTTGCGGTGACGGTAGCTTGCTTTCCGCCGCCTACGACGTCCTTCACGCGCAGGGGCGTTCCCATGCACAAGCGTTAGAGCAAATTGAAGGGATTGATCCCGACGGACTCGCGATAAAGATTGCGGTACTTCGCCTCGCCTTAAAAGCACCCTTCGCAATCGCACTTACAGACCCATGCCACCTTGAGTGCGCAGATATGTTCTCGTCTCGCGACCGCATGGGCAACGCCGACGTCGTTTTAATGAATCCTCCATTCAAACGATACGAGGCGCAAGGCGATTCTCCGATTCCCAAGGCATTGCGAGACCACTACCGCACACAGATCGAAGCGCTAGGTGGAAACGTAGAGACGGACAGCGGTCAGGCGAATATCTACAACCTCTATGTCGAATTCGTAGTGAAGGCCGCTAAGGGGGGCGCGACACTTGGTATCGTGCTTGATAATCGGTGGTACCACAACAGCGCGTCAGCGGGACTGCGTGAGCTCCTTCTTAAAAACTGCTCGGTTGTCGCGGTGATCGAATATCCACATAGCATGTACTTCAAGGATTGGATGATCGCAACATCTCTGTTGCTTTTACGGCGTGAGACCGCGCCCGAAGAACATGATGTTCAATTCATCCGAGCACAAGATCCCCGGCGTGCCGACTTTGCGCTTGTTGCGCATGCTATTCGAGGACAGGCAGCTTTCCCGGCGGACTGGCGTGTGAAACGCGTGCGTCAAAGCGCGCTTACAATCGCTTCTTGGAAAAAACACTTTTCAGGCTCCTTGACTAACGAGTACCGCGCCAACGTTTGGCCAACGCTGGACGATCTGTTTACTAGCAGCAGACGAGGCAGTCTCGAAAAAGAGGGAGGCGGCATCTCAGTCTTCGAATTTCCGTTCGGGCGGACCAATTACGGACCCAAGCGTAGACTAAAACCGGCCCCTCGCAACCCGTTTCAGACGCTTACTGGTGACGCGCTGACTCGGACGGAAAACGCCGCACTTAGGGAGGCGGCTGCGGGGATACCGGATCAATTTCGCGGATACGCTATTCAGAACTCAGATGCACTTTCCGGATATACGCTAAGCGTTCACGACGTTTCAGCAACCGAGACGTTAGAGGCTCCAGCACAACGGACCGCGGGCTTGCGTTCCAGTTACTTCTCATCGAGGCGTCGCGCATGGGATCTCCATCTGGATGCCGCTGTTACGGAGTTCAAAGCAAACGCCCATGCAGCTGCATATATAGACGCCGTCGAAAATTCTATCGGGCTCGACGAGGTCATACTGTCACGTAGCGAATTGTGGAATACCTTGCGCGAGCCCTTCGCGGGCGAGCTTATTATTCCAAGAAAACTACGGGCTGGCCATCGTGTCCACATCAACCCGTTTGCTCTTGCGGGGTCGGGTCGTCAGGTCAGACTTTCAAGCAATTTCTTCTCTTACTATCAGTGTATTGCTGTTGACGTAGTGACCGGACTCGATCGGACAACATCACTACACCTTATATGCGCTTTTTTGATGTCCAGCTTTGGGCAGCTACAGTTCGAAATGGAAGGGAATAATCGTGAGGGGGCTCGTTCGCTCGAGGGAAGTCATCTGTCAAAGATAAAAATTTTTGACCCTCGTTGGGTGCGTTCAATGAAACGGGCTGCAATACTTAATGCGTGGAAACAACTGCCGTATCCCGTACCAACCGATCGAGCGCCGATCGAGCAGCCCGAATTGGCACGACTTGATGTGCTTTTCTCCGAGGAAATCGCCTATCGGGATCCGGGCCTGGACCCACACGATCTCGTTTCAGAGGTCCATCAAACACTTTTCGACTGGCTAGAAGTTCGTAACTCATGAATACATCGTTGACCGTTGCCTCCCTGTTTTCAGGAATAGGCGGCCTGGACTTAGGTTTTCAGCTTGCAGGGTTTAACAGCATATTTGCAACCGATATCATGCCCGCCGCAGTGGACTCGTATGTCCCGAACTTTGGCCGACCCGCCGTTCTTTGTGACCTAAATGCGCTTCCACTGGACCACATTCCAAACGCTGACGTAATCATAGGTGGACCTCCTTGCCAGTCTTTTTCGCTGGTCGGACAACGTCGGCCTGACGACGACCGCGGACAGTTAGTTTTTCGGTTTTTAGAAGTGATTCGGTACCACCACCCGAGAGCGTTCGTGATGGAGAACGTGCCTGGGCTCGCAGCGTCTCGATTGGATGGTGTTCGTCTTACCGAGGTTTTGGCACGAGAGTTCACCAAATTAGGATACGCTGTATCAGTGATGAAACTCGACGCATCTGACTACATGGTTCCTCAAAGGAGACGTCGCATTTTTTTGGTTGGCTCCTTAGTAGGCGCCGTCCCTGTACCGGATCCATCGGCCTTCGCTAAGGCATGTTACGGGATCGATTTGGCCAAATATGACAATGGCGCGGAGGCAGCCATCGGCGACTTGGGGCCGCCTGTGGCCAAAGGGAAGCTGGCGCACTATAGCCGCCCTGCTGCCTCTGATTTTGCGCGTATTATGCGAACGCTAAACGGAAACACAGTTAGCCTTCACGAGATACCACGAATGTCTGAGACAGATAAACTTTTGCTATCGTTTATCCCGCCTGGCGGTAACTTCCAGGACGTACCGGACGAGTACGCTACACAGCGAATCTTGAATTTTAAAAAGACAGGCGGCCGTACAACCACGTACGGCCGACTCCATCCCGAGAGACCATCGTATACGGTCAATACGTATTTTCGTCGGCCGAATGTCGGAAGTAACTTCCACCATAGTGAGCCACGCTTAATCACCGCGCGCGAAGCTATGCGTTTGCAGTCGCTTCCGGATTACTTCAGTACCGTGCACTCTTCACAAGACGCACGTAATACTCTCATTGGTAACGCAGTTCCTCCCCTTCTTGCGCAAGCAGTCGCGTGGCAACTCTCAAGGGTGCTCACTGGCACGGACTGCGCAGCCCACCAAGCGGAAATGTTTTAGTCAAATCCGCGAAATTCTAGGCTCGAGGCACGAAGTATCCGCTGTCGATTACATTAAGCTTCTCATGCACCTTGTAAGACAGTCGCACGAGTAAATGTTCTCATTCCGCACTAGCCTTGCCAACCACGGCGCCCACATATAGCCGGATTAGCTACTGCGATAGGATGCGCAGTGAGAATGGGAACGCACATCCTTCATGTCTCCCCGGTGGCGTAGATGACCATGGCGACCGCCTTCCCAGCCGCCTATGGGGTCAACTACTGCCTTTTAATTGAATACGCGTTGAATCGCACTACCTCGTCGCCTATCCACTCATTGATTTGCGCAAACCGCCTCTGCATGGGTTGGATTTCGTTGGCTCCGAAGACCTCGGCTGCTGTATCGGCCGCCCCGAAGCCGCCGGTATTGCTCGGTACGATGCCCATTAACTGAGGCGGCACGCGGTGAGCTGCGAGCAAGTCGTCGCGCGTCACATTCTTGATGTTAAAAAATTCATCCTTGGCCGCGACCTCTGACACCGGTATGAGCTGGATGCCGTCTTTCTTGCCGTTCGGCGCGTACATGAAAAGGTTCCGAAAATTGCCCGGTCCCTTGCTGTTTTTCAACGCCTCGCGCATGTTGTCGACATCGGTTTGACTCTGTGCCGCATCTGTCATGTACAGGATGAAACCCGCGTGCGATCCGTTCTCGTAATACCGCCGGCGAAAGAGCGTCGCCGACTCATTCAACCACGCCGCGTGCAATGCGCCAAGATATTCGGGTAACCCATAAACCTCCTGGTTAATGTCCGGTTCCATCAAGTGATGAATCGAGCCAGCCTCGAACTCGTGTTGCTTTTGCCACCCGTTGACCTGGTAGAAGCTCTGCAAGTCTGTCGACCGACGCAAGTATTTTGACGGGGCACGTTTGAGCGCGAGCGTTCCGCCGAGCCTGTTCTTTTGCCGCTCAACGTACCCATTGCCGAACACCAGGAAATCGAGCGACCACTTATCGAATTCCTCGCGTGTGAGCAACTTGTGCGGAATGAAAGTGGCCGATAGCACGTTGCGTTTAAAGTAAATCGCCGAACTGTGATGTACGCCAGCTCGAAACGATTTCGCCAGGCCGGCGAGCGACACCGGCGGCTCAAACCATTGGCCGGCGGCCCACGTCTCGACGTAACCGAGTATTTCGGCGCGGTCCATCACTGGCATGGCGTCGCCAAACGTAAAGGCCTCGGCCTTTGGCGGGTTTGAAAGTGCGGCCGGCGGTGCGGCGTGCGTGTGCTGTCTGCGCTTACTCAATTTGAGAACTCCATAAAGCCGGTATTGTTTGCGGTGATGCCTTCTAACGGCTCGTTGCCGAGCGCGTGCAGACACGCCCACGCTAAATCCGCGTGGCCTGTTTCCTCGTTCCTGCTGGCCTCATACGTGACCTTCTTGCCGCTCGCCGTCATCGTCTTTCGTATCGCCATAAACGATTGGGCTAAGTCAGTCCAACCGGCATCGAATTCGAGTCGGCCCTTGCCGATCACGTTTAGGCCTTTGAGCACCAGGCGGCCTTTCACTTCAGGCGAGTAATTGAGCGCGACGGCGTGAGGGTAGAACTGGCGCACAAGCTGATAAACGCCCTGGCCGATGCCTGTCGTATCGATCGCCATATACGTCACGTTGTATTGCTGTGTGACCTGGCGAATAGACTCGGCCTGGGCCTCGAAATCCATGCCGCGCCATTGGCACTTATGCAGCACGCGGAACTTGCCACCAGGCACGGCCGGCGGTGCGAGCACGATAAGGCCGGCGGAATCGCCCGATAGGGCAGGGTCATAACCTACCCAAACCGGGCGATATCCGAACGGCCGAGCGGCGAACGGTTTGAAGTCATCGGCCCATTCATCCCAGGAATCGACCATGCAGCGTTGCAAGTCGGCGAGCGGGAAAATCGACGCGGTATCGTCGATAAACTGGCACATCAACAGGTTTGCGTATTCCTCGGCGCTGTATTCAAGGCGCAGCTCGTCGATATCGAACAAGTCGCAACCGCCGAGCACGGCATCCTCGACCGTCACAATCTGGCGCCATTGCCTGTCCTCGCAGAGACGCCCGCCGGCGAGCATCTTGTGCGTTACGTCCATATGCAAATGGTCGACCTTTGCGCGCCCCCTGTTGTAATGCTCGCCACTCCAAAACGTATAGGCGCCGTGGCCTATGCTCGAAGGCGTTGAAAAATACGTCTTTCTCCATTGCTTGTGCATCGCCATACCGGAGGCGACTTTGTTGAGCTGTTGGAATCCGCCAACCCAAAAATATTCATCGAAATAAAAATTGCCGTGATAGCTCTGCGCGGTGCGGGCGTTCGTGCCGAGAAAATAAAGGATCGCCTCATTCGGCAAAACGATCGGCTCGCCGGTCAATTCAACGTCTGCGGCCTCGCGGGCGAACTGGCATATGTACTGCCTGAAAACGTGTGCCTGCGCCTTACTGGCCGACAAGAAAATTTGATTACGGCCCGTGTTGATCGCGTCGTCTAAGGCCTCGCGTGCGAAATACCAGGTAGCGCCTATCTGGCGCGACTTGAGGATGTTGCGGGTTCGCTGATGCCCTTGGCGATACCAGACCTTTTGATAATCGAACAACGAATCGAGAAAGGCCTCGCGAATCTGCTGCGCCTGATCGTCGCTGATCGCGTTACGCGTTGCCTTCTCTTTTCGGGGCGCCGTGTTGCGCGCCTCGATATTCGGGTTCAAGTCGCTTTCTTTCCCCGTCTCGCCGTACTTACGCACGCGCGCCAGGCGTTCAACCTGGCGGCCTAGCAAGTCGATCTCTTTGAAGTCGCGGCCGTCTTTCTCATCCTTCGCGATAAGCACCGCCATGCGTGTTTCTAGCGATGCCTCTATGCGCTCGATCGCCGGCGCATCGGCCCACTTGTCGCGCTGTTTCCATGCCTCGACCGTAGGGCGTTTTTCTCCAATGTGTTTCGCGATCGACGAGACGCGCCAACCCTGCCAGTAGAGCGCGCGGGCTATACGGCGAGGATCGGCGTTGTTTTCCAGAACGGGGGCAATGTCGGCAGTTTCTAGCATGCGGCAAGCGTACCCGCGACGCGCGCGCGCAAGGGGGCTAAGTGTTTGTATCCAAAGCGAAAACACTCGCCGCCCATTGAGACATTGCGCCCTCGAACGCAATATGGGAATTCACGTTGAACCCTTAAACGACCCTGTAATAACCCTGTTGGAGACCTAACGATGCAATCTCGCAAGCTGTCGCTTATGTCGTTCGCCGTTGCGGCGATCGCGTTCGCTTTCACAATGGACGCACACGCGGCGACGCTCGCCGTGAGCACCGTACTTGCACCGATCGATTTCGCCGCGCATGGCCTGGGCGCCCTCGGCATCGGTTCAATCGCACTTGCCGGCGCGAACGCCGACGCCGTGAAGCATGCGGCAACGAAGTTTTTCCGCATTGCTGTCGAAGGCGCGACCACGGACGGCCGCAACATCTCGCGCGAATGGCTCACGCAAATGGCGAAGAACTACAGCCCTGAGCTGTACGGCGCACGCCTGAATCTCGAACACTATCGCGGCATCATTCCCGATGGCCCGTTCAAGGCATACGGCGACGTTCTCGCGCTCGAAACCCGCGACGAAACAGGCGTGCTCGCTGGAAAGCTCGGCCTCTATGCGCAAATCTCCCCGACGCCCGAACTCATCGCACTGACGAAGGCCAAGCAAAAAATCTATACCTCGTGCGAAGTCGACCCGTCTTTCGCCGACACCAAGCAAGCCTATTTGATCGGCCTGGCCGTGACCGATAGCCCCGCGAGTCTCGGCACTGAGATTCTTTCCTTCGCAGCTCAAAACCCGGCGGCCTCGCCGTTCGCAAGTCGCAAGGTAAGCCCGACGAACCTCTTTACGGTCGCCGACGAAACAGTGATCGAGCTGGAAGCGGACCCGGCGCCGGCAACGCCCTCGCTGTTCGCTCGCGTTGCCGAGCTGCTCGGCATCGCGAAAGAGAAGGGCGCGAAAGACGACACGCGATTCGCTGACGTAACGCAAGCAGTCGAAGCGATCGCCACGCACGGCAACGAACAGGCGGCGACATTGGCCGCGCTGCAAGAGACCGTCGCCGAGCTGACGGCCGCCGGCGAGCGCGATCGCCAAGCGTTCGCAGAGCTGCAAACACGGCTCTCGACAACCGGCAACGGGCAACCCCTGCGGCCGGCTGCAACCGGCGCCAACGCCGATATCAAAACCGACTGCTAAACCGACGCCCTCGGCACTTCCTCGACCCTTGGAGTAACACACAACATGCAGAACAAAACCCGCCTCGCTTTCAATGCCTACCTGGAAGCAATCGCGCAGCTCAACGGCGTGCCGAGCGCGGCCGCTAAGTTTGCGGTCGACCCAAGCGTGCAACAAAAGCTTGAAACGCGCATGCAGGAATCGAGCACGTTCCTGTCGAAAATCAACGTGATGCCTGTATCGGAACAACAGGGCGAAAAGCTCGGCCTCGGCATCGGCGGCCCGATCGCGAGCACGACCGACACGAAGGTGAAAGACCGCGAAACTACCGACCCGACCGATATCGACTCGCACAAGTATTTCGCCTCGCAAACGAACTTCGATTCGCATGTGCCGTATGCGAAGCTCGACGCCTGGGCGAAGTTTGCGGACTTTCAAACCCGCTTGCGCGACGCGATCGTGCAACGCATGGCGCTCGATCGCATCACGATCGGATTCAACGGCAAGACGCGCGCGGCGACGTCCAATCGCGGCACAAACCCCTTGCTGCAAGACGTGAATATCGGATGGCTGCAAGCGTATCGCGATCAAGCTGCGGCTCGCGTGATGGCCGAGGGCAAGGCCGCCGGTAAGGTGCAAGTCGGCGCCGGCGGTGATTACGCCAACCTCGACGCCCTGGTGTATGACGCGGTGAATAGCCTGGTTGACGCATGGCACCGCGAGGATACGGCGCTCGTCGTGATCTGTGGCCGCGAGCTGCTGCACGATAAGTATTTCCCGATTCTGAACCAGGACAACAAGCCGACCGAGCAAGCGGCGGCCGACATGATCGTGAGTCAGAAGCGCATCGATGCGGGCGACTACCTGTGCCAAGTAGTCGACACATGCTCGCCAATGGAATCACCGAGCTGCCGCTCACTCCGTAAGACCCACCCAACTTAAAAGCGCATTCCCTGCCGCACGTTCACGAGCTGCGGCCGGGACAACTCACGCCCGCGAAACTGAAAAGCAATGGCCTCCATCGAAGAACTCAAACGCCGCATCGACTTGCATCAACTCGCCGACCGTCTCGGCCTGAAGCAAGGCAAGGGTGGGGATAAAGCCCTCTATCACTCGCCACACCATCCGGACAAGCACCCTTCGCTCTCGATCTTTCAGGGACACCCCAAGTACGGGACGGGCTGGAAAGATCACAGTGGCGACGCGGGTGGATCTTGCATTGACCTGGTGATCCACGTCCAAGGCTGCACTGTGTCGGACGCGATGAAATACCTGCACGATGCGTTCGGCGTCCCCTACGACACGCCGACGAACTCGGCGCCGGCTCGAGAAAAATCGCGTTGCGACTATATCGCCGAGCGTTCCCTTACCAACGCCGAGAAGGTGCGCGCCTATTTGACCGGCCGAGGCATTAGCGACGCCGCGATCGACGTGGCGATCAAGGCCAAAACCCTCGGCTTTAACGACTACACCAGCTCCACGAAGAAGCCCGGCGAAGTCGGCTTTTGCGGACCCTCGGCGGCTTTTATCGTCAGGCCCATGAACGGCGCCGACGTGGTCGCCGTTGACATGCGGTTCATCGACCCTGCCCTCAATGGGAACGTGAAAACGCAAACACAAGGAGAAAAAGACGGCCACGGTTGGACGGCCGACCCGCGCAAGCTCGCCCGTGCGCAACGCGTCATCCTGGTCGAAAGCTCGATCAATGCCCTCTCGATCGACACGTGTGCGATACCCGGCACGGCCGCTGTCTCGATTCGCGGCATCGGCAACGCCGAGAACATCGACTTTTCGTTTCTGATCGGCAAGCAAGTCGTGATCTGCATGGACAACGACGCGCCCTTTCCCGACGGCCATCACCGCGCCGGGCATCGCCCAGGGCCGGAAGCCGCCTGGATCATTTACGAGCGTCTGACCGCCTTGAACGTGTCGGCGAGCTTGGTCGATCAATCCGACTGGATTCAAGACCTGGCGGACGGCGCGAACAAGACGGCGCCAATCAATGACGTCAATGACTTTCTGTTGATGCGCGACACCGCATCACTCGCCAAGGCGCTGAACACGTTCGAACAATGGTTGATCCCCGGCATGGCCGGCAATGCCACGCACAAAGGGAAGCGCCGCGTCTATCTGCCCGAACACGACTACGCGCTCTACTGGCGCTTTCGCACCCACCTCGATTTCACGCGCTATATCACCCGCATGGAACGCAAAGAGGATTCGGACGTTGAAACACCGACCTACGGCGACCTGTGCGGCTTTCGGGTTGCCTCGCTCTCACGCGTCGCGGTCGCAAGCGCGTCGTCGACGATGACCGGCGACGTCGACCAGGCGCCGAACGTCTATTTCGCGGCGACCGTACAGACCCCACGGCACGGCGCAAAGCTCACGCGCAAGGTGATGCTCGATGACCAGCTCCACAACAATACCCACTGGCTGAAATTCGGCCCGATCTGGAAGCCGGCCGAGTTTTCGCGCATGGTCTCGATTCTGGAACGCACGGCCGACCTCGGCGCGCGCAACGCGGCGAACTTCGTCGGCCTCGCCTGGCGCGACGGTGCGCTCACGGTGAATGAAGGCCCTGATTGTTATTTCACCGACGCCGAAAAGCAGTGCCCGTATCACAACCTGACCTTTCCGAGCGGGGCGAGGACCGACGCTCGCCGCGTCATCACCGCGTACCAACACACGTTCAAGGAAAATGCGGCGGCCATTCCACTGGTGTGGGCGCTCGGCGGCCACCTGAAAGCGATGTTGGGGTTTTGGCCGCACATCACGGTGCAGGCCGACAAGGGCGCCGGCAAATCGACGCTCATCAAACGGCTCGAACGCTCGATCGCCTTCACCATGTTTTCCGGGCAGAGCTTGCAGACCGAGTTCCGGCTCTTGACGAGCATCAGCCACACCAGTCACCCGGTCGGATGGGAAGAACTGTCCGCGCGCCGGCAAGAGGTGATCGACAAGGCGGTCGGCCTGCTTCAGGAAAACTACCAGTACACGGTGACCCGGCGCGGCGCCGATATGACCGAGTATTTGTTGTGCGCACCGGTCATGCTGGCGGGCGAAGACGTTCCCGTGCGCAGTTTGCTCGGCAAGCTGGTCCGTACCACCTTGACCGGCAAGCGCGGCCCACTGCTGCCCGACGACCTGCCCCGCTTTCCGGTACGCGAATGGCTGGAATTCCTCGCCGGTTTGAACAAGCGCGCGGTGCTCGATCACTACCGCGCGCTGCGCGAACGATGTCTCACCAACAGTCGCGCCAGCGGCGCCGACGACGGCGCGTTGCGTATGGCCGGCAATTACTCGGCCGTGGCGCTGGCCTGGCATTACCTGTGTGAGTTCGCCGGCATGGATGACGGCGAAGGCGCGTTCTTTCACGACTTGCTCGCCGAGATGAACGGCCACATTGCGGAAACAAGCGCCGACCGCGAGCCGTGGGTGTGGATTCTCGAGACCGTGCTCTCCGAGATCGATGGCGGCAACTACAAACACCCGTACACCTTCGATATGGTCGACGGCGAGTTCTGCATTTTGCTGCGCACCGGGCACGTGATGGATCACATCGCCCACACCGGGAGCCTGCGGGACAAGTGGAACGGGCTGCCGGTCAAGTCCGATCGCGTGTTCAAGAAGCAGCTCCAACAGGCCGGCGTCGTGGTCGGCACAAAGGAAGTCGAGCGACGTATTTTCATGCGCCGCGTGCCCTACCTGACCCCGATCTCGCTGCGCCGCCTCGAAGCCTTCGGACTGCACGTGTCGGTGCGGGAGGATCTGTGCTGAACGTCGCCCACCTCACGAACCGGTGTCGACGTCCGAGCGGCCGTATCGCTTCGCTGCCTCATTCAAGCCGACCAAAAGCACGAACGACGAACGAAAGACGGCGGGCGGGCGGAATCGACCGGCGGCAAGGCACGGGCAGCGCACGTGACACGTGGTTTTCGATACCCACCGCACCTAAGTCATTGATTCTTGTAAAGAGTGCCGCCACGACTTACACGGCGTTTGCCATGAGTTACCGCGTTTTTGCCACGAGTCCGTTTTTGGGTCATCGCCGCACGCCGTCCTCTTTTTCTCTCTCTAAATTATTGAAAGAAAAGAAGAAAGGAGGCTATGAAGCAAAGGAATTCCGAGACACCAGCGCGCCACGAGTTGACCTCAATTTGCCATCAGTCAGAGTGGCTGCCTATTTTTTGGGCCACGAGTTCCACGTGTTGTGCAGGCCTGACTCATGGCATTTGATGGCGTCCTTTTTATTTGAAATCAGCGACTTACCAATGATTCACCGGCCCGCCACGTGTCCACGGGTTGCACTGCGTGTGGTCCGGCTGCGCACTCAATCGGAGGCCGGTCGGTGAACACAGTGGACCTGGTGCAAGCGGCGGCAATGCTCGGCGCTCACCCTGAGACGGTGCGGCTCAAAGCCAAGGCCGGCGAGCTGCCCGGCCGAAAAGTCGGCAAGCGCTGGATGTTTTCGGTAGTTGCCCTGCAGCGTTATCTCAGCGGAGAATGGATTCCGCGAGTTGTGCAGGGCGAGCACGTTGAGGAAGTTAAAACATGTCGCTCTACAAACGGAGTAGAAGTCCAAACTGGTATTACCGGCTACCCCCGCCGAATGGCGGTCCAGTCGTACAAGGCAGCACTGGCACCAGTAACAAAGAGCAAGCGCAGGAGTTCTACGACCGCCTGAAGGTGGAGCTGTGGAATCAGGCCAAGCTCGGTCACAAGCCGCGCTACACCTGGAACGATGCAGTTGTCCGCTACGTCAGCGAGCGCGAAGGCACCCCGAGTCTTGAAACCAGCAAGACGCACCTGCGATGGCTCGATCAACACCTGTCCGGCGTGCAGTTGGCCGATATCGACCGCAACCGGATTGATCCATCGCGCATATAAAGCGGATGGAGCCACGGGTTGTGCAGACGCGCGAGGGTCCTAAGAAGCTCGGGCGCAACGTCAGTGCAGGAACGGTCAACCGCGTGATTGGCGTGCTCAAAGCGGTCCTGAACGCCGCGGTTGCATGGGAGTGGATCGACCGGGTGCCAAGGACGAAAAAAACGAAAATCGTGTCACGCCGGATACGCTGGTTGACGTTAGCGGAAGCCGAACGCCTGCTGGGCGAGCTGCCGACGCACCTGGCCGACATGGCGCAGTTCAGCCTCGAAACCGGGCTGCGCCGCTCGAACGTGACGGGCCTGCAATGGTCACAGGTCGACCTGGTCCGGCGGGTGGCGTGGATTCATCCGGACCAGGCCAAGGCCCGCAAGGCAATCACGGTGCCGCTGTCGGACACGGCGATCGCGGTGCTACGGCGGCAACGCGGCAAGAAGCGCAAGCCTGAATACGTTGAAAGCGTGTTCGTGTACCACGGCAAGCAGGTCTACCAGACGGTGAACACGGCGTGGAGGGAAGCATGCAAGCGCGCCGGCATCCGCGATTTCCGCTGGCACGATCTGCGCCATACGTGGGCAAGCTGGCATGTGCAGCGCGGCACGCCGTTACAGGTCTTGAAGGAGCTGGGAGGATGGGAAACGCTGGAGATGGTGCAACGCTACGCGCACCTGTCGGCCGATCACCTGGCACGCTGGGTTCAGCCGCACACGCAGGTCGTCGACCTGCAAACGGCCGCCGGCTGACTGTACTAACTGTATTTTCACTGTACTGGAGGGAAATGCTGAAGCGGGAAAACCGCTGAAACCCTTGTCAGGATTGGTGCGCCCGGCTGGGATCGAACCAGCAACCCCTGCCTTCGGAGGGCAGTACTCTATCCATTGAGCTACGGGCGCGTATGACCGAGGGCACCGCGTTCCATATACAAAACAATGGAGGCAG
>Ga0153932_1000172_pt1 | contig 27062 bp, 26 predicted proteins | sample TSNJ016MetaG_FD_102273 | JGI IMG/M metagenome (GOLD analysis project Ga0153932, IMG submission 102273) | Attine ant fungus gardens microbial communities from New Jersey, USA - TSNJ016 MetaG | ecosystem: Host-associated > Fungi > Mycelium > Unclassified | place: USA: New Jersey, Wharton State...
AAAATCCGGGATTTACAGGCGCTCAAAGCAGAACTGGACAAGCTGATCGATCAGTGCAGTTGCGGAACGGTCGCGGAATGCCGGATCATAGAAGCGCTGTCGCCCGCGACGTAGTGCGCTGCGGCATGTCGCGCAACGTTTCGGGCCGCGAGGTTCAATAAACGGGGCTCGCAGGAAAACGCGATCTAATCGAAGACCCATCGGGGAAAGATCTATACGACGAGGTAGTCGACGAAAGTCACTGATATTAGCTGCAAGCGAGGCTGTCGCTGGATCTGATTCAACGGATCGGATTGGGCTCCATGCCGATAGCATCTATCAGCGCGCGTCGGAACGAATTCGGTCGGTGGCACGGCTACCGCGCAGATTAACGGCGTTACCGCTTCAAGCACGTCGAATCAAGTCGCAGCCATCGTCGGTATTCGTCTCAAGTTTTAACGGACGCGACGAGATTTGGTTTTCGCGCGCGGATTAGCCTTCGTATCCGGCTCTCATCTCCCTGTTCGCCAGAAGGACAGGCCGCAGCCCGTGACGTCCGTTTTCGTAAAAGCCGAGTGTCTCAAACTGGTAGACAAGAGGCGGCCGCGCCATCCCCACATCGGCCGTTCACGAAGCCAGCAATGAGCTCATAGGAGGTGAGGTCCTGGTTACAAATGCGCTTGCTGGCCGCGCTATTAAGATAAGTTTTCTTATCCTAATAGCCATTTCTTTACGCTAAACTCACGGCCATGCCAACGCGTGACACCGACCCTCCCCTCCGCCCTCCTCTACCGAGCGCGGCGCTTCATACGCAGGCGACGGGCTAAACGCAAAGACAGACGTCCGTGTGAATTGATGACGGGCCAGGAGCACCCGCACTGGCTTACGCTGCTAGGGTTCCGCCCGTTTCAGCCTCAGCAAACCTGATTCAACGGAGGTCCATGAACCAGTAAAATCGCGTTACTAACTAATTCAGCTTAAAAAGCGGAATGACCCTTCTCGCCTGTGTGACCCAAAAATAGCGCTTTCTGAACCATGTCGGTATCCCTCCGATGACCACACTCCGTAGGCTGATCGGATCCGAATATAAGGCAGCTCCGCTGCAAGGTAAGCCGCATTGCCGTCATTCAAATTGACACCCCTCCCGAAACTTCAATGGTCGCGCCATTTACGTAGCTCGCGTCGTCGCTTGCCAGGAACGCATAGACGTTCGCAATTTCATCGGGTAAGCCGAGACGCCGCTGCCAGCACGCTGAACGAAATCCCTCCAATACCGTGTCGGGCATCGACTTAAGGATATCTGTTTCGATAAAGCCCGGACATACCGCATTGACCCGAATGCCCTTCGGACCGAGCTCCCGCGCCCAGGTCTTGGTCAACCCAAGCACGCCGAATTTGCTCGCGGCATAGTTTGTCTGCCCGAAGTTCCCGTAGATGCCTACGACGCTCGAAGCATTCAGTATGACGCCACGCCTTTGCTCGAGCATCGTGCCGACGACCGCTTGCGTGCAATTGAACACGCCTTTCAGGTTGACGTCGATCACCCTGTCAAATTGCTGCTCGGTCATCCGCGTCATCGTCGCGTCAAGAGTGATGCCCGCGTTATTGATCAGGATGTCGATTCCGCCGAACCTTCCCTTGACTTCGGCGATCATCGCGTCGAGACCATTGCGGTCCGTCACATCCACAGCATAAGCGAAAGCTGAGAAGCCACCTGCACTAAGGGTATCAGCCTGCCGCTGCACCGACTCAATGGCCCGATCACAAAGGATTACTGTCGCGCCTTCCGTCGCTAATTTGAAGGCTGTCGCCTGCCCGATTCCCGCAGCAGAGCCCGTGATCACTGCGATCCTGCCTTTTAACTTCATTTCGACCTCTCGTGAGTTATCGCCTATGACCACCGCATATGTCTGCGGCCCCTTCAAAGTTGGTTGGTACGCAAATGGCGCGCATCGAGGGACGTGCCGGGTCCCGCGGGTAGATGCGCCATGTACCATCTTCGTGCCGGAAGAAGAGCATCGTGACCCGATCTCCATCTCTAACGGTCTGAACGCACACATAGCACTCCTGCGTGGATCGCCGGTGCCTGAACTCAGTCACCCGGACCTTCTTTGCTGCGTCCGGGGAAAGCCATTGCTCGACCATCAGGCGCAGCGACCTTGCAGCGGTAGCCATCGGTTGCTCCGATTCAAACTGGTGTCAAATACCATCGCCGCACGAATGACTCGAGCGAACACGATGGTCCCTGACGGATTCCCGCTGGGTACCGCAACGCTCTTAGCCCCAAATGCGGCCGCTAATCCTCGAGTGTTTACCGTAAGACTCCGAGACGAATATGAAACTCGCCCGCCCACCTTGCGCTGATACGACCACTCGAAGAAGGCACAGCGCTACTTTGCGTGCCGCATATCCATGTCCGCCCCCTGAACCCGGTCGAACTCCCGGCACCCGTCGTCATATTGCTGACCATAGATACCACCTCGCAACGTGCCCGCGGCAGTACTGCCATAGAAAGGCACCCAGGCGGCAGGCAGTTCCGGGGCATCTGGCGTAGAAAGCCACAGCCGGAAAAGCATGCGCTTGCGTGCGGGGTCCGGGTGATCGTGAAACTCCGTACGCGAGTGAAGGACGGTGTGGTTGCCAAGGATCTGCATGTCGCCCGGCTCCAGACGCATGCGGTACATAAACTCGGGGCGGCGCACGATTTCATCGAACAGATCGACTGCCTCGCGCTGCGCCTGCGTAAGCACGGGTGCTCCGGGAATTTGCAACGCATGTTCAAGCCGGTTTCGTACCCAGAGGCAGAAGACAGCGTCACCGAGAACGCTGACGATCGGCATGGTGTGGTACGGCGCTTCGCCCGCTGCCTGTTCTCCCTGTCGGCCGAACGGATACGGTTTCTGCAACGCCTCTGCAAGGTCCGGGCGCTCTGCCTTGAGTTGCCAATAGGCGGCAACAGAACTCGCGCACATCGAATCGCCACCCTCAGGTGCCTGGTTATAGCAAGTCAGACACACCACGTCGGCGCCGTCCACGTGAAAATCCAGTTCTGCATTCGATGAGTAACCACGGCCGGTTGCACTGCGATAGACGCTACCGGCGTCCATCACCGTATTGAGGTACCGGCTCGCTTTATCTTGTGGCCGTGCCACGCCAAGGTGCAGGCCGATTGCCCAGGTCAGCAGCGCAAACTCCGCCGGGCTCACCTGTTCTCGTGGCAAGCCTTTTATAAGCGCAACACCGAGGCCGTGCTGCGCCTCCGTCATCGCATGCCGTATTTTGGAAAGCGTGCGCTCCCTGAATGGAAAATCGGTCCGGCGATACGTCATTAAAGGCCGGTCAGCCACCTGACCCTGCCGCAAGACTGAGAGGAGTTCCGTGCGGTCGGTGTCGTCGAGGTGGACGATCCATCGATCGTCGGTCTCCAGGTTTTCAGGTCGCCAGGCACCTGTACTAGCAGAGCGGATCATCGTCATGCTGTGTCTCCTTTTGAAGTTGAATGGCACATGTGATTGCGGTATCTATCCCGAAGAACGCGCTTCTGGACCTTTCCCGTTGCGGTGTGAGGCAGGTCGTCGACAAAGACGACGTCGTCGGGCACCTGCCAACGCGCAACGCGCCCATGGAAAAAGCTGCGGATCTGTTCGCCAGAAACGTCCGAATCCGGGCGAAGCACCACCACGAGCAAGGGGCGTTCATCCCATTTTGGATGCCGGTAGCCGACCGCGGCAGCCTCTTTCACCGCTGGGTGCGCCATCGCGATGTTCTCGAGCTCGATGGAGCTGATCCATTCGCCGCCTGACTTGATGACGTCCTTGCTGCGGTCGGTAATATGCAGAAATCCATCGCAGTCAATCGTCGCAATGTCTCCGGTCGAAAACCATGAGCGGCCGTCGACCTCAATGAGCGCAGACTCGCTGCGCCCTGCGTAACGCTCGATTACCCATGGTCCGCGCGCCAGCAAGGTGCCCGCGCTTCGACCGTCCCTCGGTAACGGGTGGTGGTCGTCGTCGATCACGCAAAGTTCAACTCCGAAGAGCGCCCGCCCCTGCTTCGCCAGGCGGGCGAAGCGATCGTTCTCGTCGACCGGCGCATAGCGCGCGGCGGCCGTATTGATCGTGCCGAGCGGAGACATCTCCGTCATGCCCCAGGCGTGACGCACTTCGATGCCGTGGTCTTCGATCAACGTGCGGAGCAGTCCGGGCGGGCACGCCGCACCGCCTATGACCGCACGCTTTAGCGTCGAGAGACGCGCACCCGGCTGACGGAGGTGCTCGACTATTCCAAGCCACACCGTGGGTACTCCGGCGACAAAAGTCACTCCCTCCGACTCGCACAGATCATGCAGCGACTTTCCGTCGAGTGCCGGGCCTGGAAAAACGAGTTTGGCACCGACCATCGCCGTCGTATAAGGCAGACCCCATGCATTCACATGGAACATCGGCACCGCTGGCAGCACCACGTCTGCCGAACAGAGTGCCATGCCGTCGGCCATCGCCGCCGCATATGCATGCAGGATGCTAGAACGATGGCTATAAAGTGCTCCCTTGGGATCGCCCGTCGTGCCGCTTGTATAGCAAAGGCTCGATGCAGTGTTCTCATCGAACTCGGGCCATTGCCAATCGCCATCCTCGGCGTCGATGAGTTCGTCCTGAGAAAGCAGTTCGGGCAGCGTCATCGAGACGGGTAGATGCGCGGAGGACGTCATCGCGACCAGGTGCTGGACACTGGTCAACCGCGGCATCAGACGCTCCACGAGCGGCAGGAAGGTGACGTCGAAACACAGTACGCGATCCGCTGCATCGTTAATGATCCAGGCAATCTGTTCATCATGCAGGCGCGGGTTGATCGTGTGGCAGACGAGCTGCGAGCCCGAGGTGCCGTAATAAAGCTCAAGGTGCCGGTCGCCATTCCATGCGAGTGTGGCCACGCGGTCGCCGGGCTCGCAGCCGAGGCGCTCAAGCGCCTGGGCGAGCCGACGCGCACGTGTCTCGAGTACATGCCACGTGGTCCGATGCACAGCGCCCTCGACCCGGCGCGTCACGATCTCAATATCCCCCGCTTCACGCGCGGCATGCCTGATAAGGGCGGAGAGCAACAGTGGAGTGCGCATCATCTGCGCCAATAATGCAGCCATGATTGGTCCCGTTATCCGCGCAGCATTGCAATGAGGTTCAGAACGCTCGGCTCGCCGCGCACATGCAGAATGCACGACACGATGGCCGCAGCACGCTTGTCACCGAAAACAGGCACGGCGAGACTCATGAACTTCGCGACAAGCTCATGGCGCCCCAGCGGGTTTGAGGGTTCGCCTAGCGGCGCTTCGATCCGCTCAACCAGCCCGGGGTGACCGTCCACACGAAGCTCACAGCCCAGAACCTGCAGAGATGGATCGGCCGAGACCCGAATGCGCGACATGAATGCTCCGACGTGAGGCGCGCCGAGCCGGTCATAGCTCGTCCAGGCCACTTCGCCCTCCAACCAGGCCAACGCGAGCTGGAAGTAGACGCTGAACTGGCCGTCGACGATATTGCTGGGTGCAATCTTGTTGGGGAGTGGCTGCCCCACGACGTCGAATGCCGTGGGCGACAGCGACGCCGCTAGTGTCACGTCGGCCAGACAATCCGCCGGCACGCTCGCGCGCAACGCGCGAGCGGCGTCGATCGCGCCGTGTGTGAGTCGACAACTCGGATACGGTTTGATCGCCGTTTGGTCCGAGATCCAACAGGAGCCCAACCCATCGAGCAGTCGCTCCGGCTTTGGCTTAGGCGAGTACGCGTGCAGTGCGCCAAGCCGCCCTTCGATAGGCTCGCGCGCGCCGCGCACCCCCGCACGCGCGAGCGCCACTGCCTGCAGCGCGCCCTGCGCTGCAAATCCAGGGTGCAGGCGCTTGTTCCACGCGCCGCTGTCGAGATACTGCATGGAACCTGCGGCAAGACTGCCGGCGAGACCCAGGGCGTCGGCAATCGAACTGGCTGGCAGCCTCTGCAACCGCGCGACCGCGGCCACCGCCCCGAAGATACCGGCTACTGAGGTCAGGTGAAAACCACGCGCGTATGCCGCTTCTCCCATGGCGGCGCCCACACGACAGGCGACCTCATATCCGAGTGCAACCGCGGCGACGAAGTCTCGACCGGACACGTCCTGCTGCTCGACCTGAGCCATGGCAGCGGCAATGATCGGCGCCCCTGGGTGCAGGGTACCTGATGCATTGGTGTCGTCAAAGTCGAGGGTGTGCGCAAAGGCGCCATTGAGAAGCGCCGCTGCCGCAAGCGAATGGCCGTGCGGATCGCCGATGACGGTGTACGGACCCTTGTAGTCAAAAATCATCGCGCCTGCGCGGAAGGCCGGACTGCTCTCAGCGAAACGGCCGGCGAACGCGGCAAGGCCAACGAAATCAAGTAGCGAGTCGACAATGACACGAGAAGTTGTCTCGGGCACGTCGCGCGTGGACGCGATAAATTCGGCCAGATCGTCAGTGGCACCGCTCATATCGTGGCATTCCTTCATAGTTGGATCCAGAACCTTCATCGCCCGTTACTCCAGATCGCGTCTTGGTACATAAACCACACCATCCATGAGCCGGCGTGCAGTGCGGCTGAATCCGAGTGCGCTGAAGCGGGGCGCGCCCTGCTCGTCGGCGCCTTCCACGTCGACAGTCACCGTCATCACGCCAAGCGGATGGCCGATGCGTAGCGTGCGTGTGCTGGCACCGCCGGACAGCAAAACCGCATTGACGATCGAGCCGTGCACCCGGGAAGCGGCGCCCGTTGCCATCGATCCGGTACCCGCCATGCTTTCGTGGCATTGACCAAGAAAGACCAACCGTGCACGCAGGTCCATCCCGGCGGTGGCATGCCGGGCGCCGTTCATGTCCGTGTAGTCCGCAGCCTCTGCCACCATGACAAAAAGTGGCAACGCCGGATGGCGCAATTCACGCCAGTCGTTGACGAGACCGATGCGCTCGGCCGCTCGCGACTGAATTTCGGAGATACGTTCCATTGCAGCGGATCGGGACGCGATCTCAGCCGGTAGCTCGCTACCATCGAAACCCATGTCTTTCGCACGAACAAAGACGCAAGGATTGCCAGCGTCGCAGAGCGTGACCTCCACGGACGAGCCATCACTGAGGGTGATCAGCTCAGTGGGGCGGCCCGTAGGCAGCAGCCGCCCTGTGCGCGCGCCGACAGCGCCGGTGTAGTCCATCAGGATTTCGGCGCCTGTGCCTGGCACACCGGGAATAGCGCACGTGCCTGTCACGCGAGCGCGGCGACCTGCTACCGGCACAAGCGCTACGAGAATCTTGCCGGTGTTCGTGTTGTATATCCGTACGCCCGTCACCGGTTCGACGGCTGTCACGAGGCCTTCGTCGATGGCGAATGGACCTACACCACTTGAGATGTTCCCGCAATTTGCTTCGTGATCCAAACGATCGATTGCTATGTCAACCTGCGCGAACGTGTAATCGACATCAGCGTCGGGTCGTTCGCTGCGTTTGACGATCGCGACCTTGGACGTCACGAGCCGCGAGCCACCCAGGCCGTCGATCTGAATGACGTCTGGCGTGCCCATCGCGCGTTTGAGAAAACGGTCGCGAAGCGGGCCGGCTGGAGGCAGGTCGGCCTCGTGAAAGAAGAGTCCTTTGCTGGTGCCCGCGCGCATGAGGACGCAGCGCACCTGCGCTTGTTCGTCTAATTCGGTCATTGCGTGATTTCCTTGACAGGTTGGACAGGCGCCGGCCAGTTCCACGGCCGGGCCGCAAGGTCAGCCCGTTGCCAGGCGTCGATAGCCGGAGCGTCCCTGAGCGTGAGACCGATGTCGTCGAGGCCCTCGAGCAGCGCTGTGCGCCGCAACGGGTCAACCGAAAATGCGATATGTAGGTCGGCGGCGACGATGACGCCGTCGCGCAGATCGACCGTGATGGCCGCGCCCTTCGCACAAAATCCGGCGAGTCTCATCACGTGTTCACGAGCCAGCCGGATCGGCAGCAGGCCGTTCTGGAAACAGTTGTCGACAAAGATGTCACCAAAGCTTGGCGCGATCACACAACGAACACCGAGTCCCTGCAATGCCCAGACCGCGCCCTCGCGCGACGATCCACAGCCGAAGTTCTCGTCGGCGAGAAGTATTGGCGCGGCGCGAAAGCACGGCTCGTCCAGCACGAATCCATTGATCGGGCTACCGTCTGGCCCTTGCCGCAAAGCCTCGAACGCAAAGCGGCCAAGTTGCTCCCTGGGAACCTGCGTCAAGGGCTCGATTCGAATGATCACATCGGTATCGACGTTGCGCTGCATCAGCAGGGCTGCAGCGCCGGTGACGGAAAGAAATGGCTGCATTACATGACTCGCAGGGTACGTACATCGGTGATGCAACCGGTCACGGCTGCGGCAGCTGCCATTGCTGGGCTCGCGAGATGCGTGCGCGCGTTCGGACCCTGGCGGCCGACGAAGTTTCGATTTGACGTTGATACGGCGCGGGCACCGGCCGGCACGCGTTCACCGTTGGCGGCCACGCACAGACTGCAGCCCGGCGAGCGCCATACGAAGCCCGCCTCCTCGAAGACACGATCGAGTCCTTCTGCCTCAGCATCCCGGCGAACCTGCTCCGATCCGGGGACCACCCACGCTGTGACTGAGGGCGCAACCCGCCGGCCACATGCGATAAGCGCAGCCGCCCGCAGATCCGACAGCCGGGCGTTAGCGCAGGAACCAATAAACACCCAATCGACTGGCGTACCCGCCAGGGCGGCGCCGGCTCGCAAACCCATGTAGTCAAGTGCCTGTTGCCACGATTGACGCACTGCTTCGTTGGGTGCCGATGCAGGATCGGGAACTCGTTCATCCACGGGGACACCCTGATCCGGACTCGTTCCCCATGTGATCATCGGCGTCACCTCGGCGGCATCGACCCGGAGCTCGCGATCGACCGTTGCACCTTCGTCGCTGGCGAGAGCGCGCCAATCGGCCACTGCGTGCGTGAAGCGCTCGCCGGTTGGCGCGTACGGCCGGCCTTCGAGGTAGGTGAATGTCACGTCATCTGGCGCAATCATCCCGATCTTGGATCCGAACTCCACCGACAGATTGCACAGGGTAAGCCGCTCCTCCATGGTGAGTGCATGCACCGCTTCGCCGGTGTATTCGATGGCATGTCCGACCCCACAGGCAGCGCCGTGTCTGGAGAGCAGATGAAGCGCCAAGTCCTTGGCCGTTACGTTCTCGGGAAGTTGACCATCGACGCGTATGCGCAACTGGCGGGGTTTGCGCTGACGCAACGTCTGGGTGGCCAGCACGTGAGCGCTTTCGGAAGATCCGATGCCGAAAGCGAGAGCGCCCAACGCACCGTTGGTGCACGTGTGGCTGTCGCCGCAGACCAGCGTGAGCCCCGGTAGTACGAGACCCTGCTCGGGTCCCATCACGTGGACGATGCCCTGGCCGAGCTGACCGAGCTTGAAGAAGCGCAGCCCGGCAACCGCCGAGCGCTCCTGGAGCGCGTCATACAGCGCGGCACCTTGCGCGCTACTGTGACCGTCCCGCCCTGGACTAGACGAAACGGCGTGGTCCGCCGTGGCGAAAGCGAGATCCGGATGTCGCACACCCAAGCCGCGCCGGGTTATTTCTTCGAGAGCAGGTGGACCCGACAGGTCATGCAGCAGATGGCGGTCGATATGCAACAGCGACCAGCCTCCGCCCATGTCACGTACCACGTGACGATCCCATACCTTGTCGAACAAGGTCCGCGCAGTCATTACGCGGCCTCCACACGACGTCGTACTTCATCCCATTCCGGCGCGCCGAAGCGACGGAACAATTCGCGGATGTCCAGTTCTGCGGGCGCTTCAACCGGCATGCCCGTATCGCGCATGGTGGCGAGCCCCGCATCCCCTGCGACAAGCGTGGACACCAGCAACGCCGCAGGCACGATCGCAAGCTTATAACCGAGTCGCTGGACTTCTCGCAGATCGGGGTAAGGTGTGCGACCACCCTGGACAATGTTTAACAAGCAAGGGCCGTTCACCCGTCGCGGAATCTCGATCACTTCGTCGAGGCTCAGCGGCGACTCGACGAAACCGATATCGGCTCCCGCGGCGAGAGCCGCGTTGACGCGTTCAATCGCATCGTCAAAGCTCGTGACCGTGCGGGCATCGCTGCGCGCGATGATCAGGAAATCCGGGTTGCGACGCGCGGCGACAGCGGCCCGGATCTTCGACACATACTCGTTAAGGCTCACCAGCTGTTTGCCGGCGAGATGACCGCATCGTTTGGGTGCGACCTGGTCTTCGAGATGAATTGCCGCAACACCGCGTGCCTCAAACTCGCGCACCGTTCGCGTCACATTGAGTTCGTTACCGTAGCCCGTGTCGGCGTCCGATACCAGCGGCACGTTCAAGGTGCGAGCGATGACGCCGGCCCGTTCGGTCATCTCGTTCATGGTCACCAGGCCGTAGTCGGGATAACCCAGTGACGCAGCCACCCCGGCACCAGTCATGTATGCGGCGGGAAATCCAGCAGCCTCGACAAGCCTGGCCGTGAGGCCGTCATAGACGCCAGGCGCCACGACTAGCTCAGTTCCGTTGAGAAGTTCGCGCAGGCGCGAAGGTGCATTGTTACTCATGCCGTCTCCATTAAATGTTGGCGCACGTTGGCGTCCCAGGCGCACGTGTCGCTATGACTAATCCACCGATGTTCAAAGGTGGCTGCATTTGTTTCGTTGTTGTTATATTGTTATGTCAACCCAATCATAGATCAACATGCCAAATTTGCCAAGTGCTGTTAGAATTTTTTGTATGGACATCGAGACCACCTTGAAGCGCGCCGAAGGCACATCACTGCATAAGCAGCTATTTATCGTGCTGCGCGATCAGATAATGAGGGGCGTCAGGGAGCGGGGGTCGGCCTTGCCAACTGAGGAAGCGCTTTGCGATCAGTTCAAGGTCTCGCGCATTACGGTACGACGCGCGTTAGCGGATCTGGAAGCCGAGGGACTTGTACAGCGGCGTCAAGGCCGCGGCTCATTCGTACGGGAACAGTTGCCAGAGGCGATCCCCCTAATGAACCTGGGGCTCCTCGATAGCCTGCGCCAGACGGCCGCGGAAACCAATGTAAAGGTATTGCGAGTTAGCACAGAAGCCGCGCCAGCATCCATTGGCCAGCTTCTGCATCTGGCTCCTGGAGAACTGGCCGTCCATGCGTTGCGGCTGCGTAGTTCGGGCGAGAACCCACTCCTGCTCAACGAGACCTGGGTGCCCGAACATCTGGGCCACCGCATCACGGCGGCGACGATGAAGCGCAAGCCGCTGTACCAGATCCTCCTTGATCAGGGCATACAGTTCGGCCACGTGATTCAGGAAATTACCGCGGTAGCTGCGGACCCATTCCTCGCCGATCAGCTTAGGGTGCCTGTGAGCGCACCGCTAATCCGCCTGACTCGTCTACTGCACGACACCGACGACCGGCCGGTCCAACACCTGACGGCCACCATGTCGCCCGAGCGGACCCGTGTGCTCATGGATATCAAAAGTGACGACATCAACACGCTCAATGCGGGTCACCTGGCTCACGATCCACGTTTTCTGGCCAAGCAACGCTAAGGCGAGGGGCGCCAGTGGCTGTTGTTAGCCGCAATCTATTGCCTGCCGTTTCCAGCGCTCGCCATGCTCGCTCACCGTCAATTCAGCAGGTCCGTTTCCGGCGTGTCCAGAAAAACCATGCCTCCGGACAGCGTATTGACGCTTTCGCCGGTCGTCTCCATTAGCACGCTGGCGCGATTAGCCGGCAAGTGACTGATCAAATACTGAACGGGACGACCCTTCTTGTCGTGAATCACCCGCAACAACTTCAGCAGAGGTGCCCCTACCGCGACGCCGAGCAAGGGTGCCCGCTCTGGATCGCAGACGGTCGCGGTGAAGAGTTGCACGACCCGCCCGAAGCACACGCCGTGTTCTATCAGCACCTCGTACACCGCTTTGCGCCGCATCGCGGTTCGTGTCAGACCAGCGCCCAGGCGCGCGGGCACCCATACTTCCATCAGGCCACCGGGTTCGCCGCGACCGTCCAGCCGCAAACGCACAATACGAACCGCCTGTTCGCCATCCTCGAGACCCAGTTGCTGAACGACATCTTGCGGAGGCACCCGAGTGGCAACATCGAGCACGCGCACCTTCACCTCCGGTATCGCCTGCTGCAGCTGGTCCATGATCGTGAGGCTCGGTGCGCGCGATGAACCGTTGCGCTGTTGCCTGACGAACGTTCCGGTGCCCTGCCGCTGTTCGACGAGGCCGTCGGAGGCAAGGTCGTTGACTGCGCGCCGAACAGTGATTCGTGAGACGCCGAACCGCTTGCACAGCGTGTCATACGAGGGGAAAGACTGATCGGGATATAGCCCGCGCTCAATCTCATCCCGGAGCACCATATAGATCTGCCGATGCAACGCGACACCCTGGGTGGTCTCATCCCTTCGAGTAGTAAGATTAATGGGCTTCATGTTGATCGGCAACGTTGTAACCAGCCGATCATATCAGCATATCTATATAACAGTCGACACCCTGCCCAGCTTCTGGGAGTGAGCTTTACCCGGCGAAATGTACGCCCGGCAAATACTCCACAGGCTCCGAATGCGCGCCGTTATTTTTCGCCGAGCCATCGGCGAATTTGCCATCCGGGGCTCGCCGGGTCTTGATGAGCTCCTTCGGAACATGAAAGGTATCGTCAAGATCTTCGGGATGCTCCAGGACCGCCGCACCCACACGTATCAGGACAAGGTTTTCGCCACCGTCGGCCCGAAATTTGTATTGCGTTCCTTTAGGTAAAAACACCCCTTCAAAGGGCAGCGCTTCGAACGAACTCTCGTCGCCGAACGAAAAAACCGCCTTGCCTGACAAGACGAAGAAAAGATGGTCCTCCGTCTCATGCTTGTGAAGCGCGTTCTCACCACCGGTCGAATAGACTTTGGCGTGCGCCCACATGTGGTGACCATTTCCCAGAAGGTCCATTGTGGCGCCACGCTTTAGTAACGGCAGGCCACGCATCGAAAAGCGAACTGTTTCTGCAACGCTGCGCCCCGCCATCTGCCCTTGGCCGGCTGTGTCATTTTCGACGGTATTCTGGAACGACATGATTAACTCCTCGCTTCAAAAAAACGCTTGAGAGGCTAGCCTCCGACATCCTAATTGCGCTATGACGCGGCCGCCTCGTTGGACGTCTAGCGCCGGATTACTATGGTGCGAATCGATCGACGGCTTTATGAGTCGAGCGAGCGTCGTTTAGGGCCCGATGTCCGGAACGGATCTGCGAGACGGCAATAGCGGCTAACACAGCCGGGATGGCTACCACGACAAAATTCTGTTCTAGCGGCAACCTCAACGTCATCAGCATGCCAAGAAGGATGGGCGCAGCGATGGCACCGATGCGGCCAACGGCCGTCGTCCAGCCGACGCCGATCGAGCGCAACGCGAGTGGATAAAATTGAGCGGCGCACGCAAATGTAAGCGTCTGCCCACCATACGTTGCCGCCCCAACGATTGCGATAAAAATATATAGCCACGGTTGGGGCATCTTGAACGACAGCATCAGGATGCCAAACGCAGCCAGCAAATACAGGCCGAACAGAACCCACCTGATAGAGAACCGATCGCCGAGGCGCCCTACGCTAACCGACCCTATCAACGCCCCGATATTCAGCACCAACGCGAACGTCAGCGCAGAGCCAAGGCTGTATCCGGCGTTCGCCATCATTTTGACAAGCCACGCAGCGAGACCATAGATCACAAAGAGGCACATGAAAGACGCGAGCCAGAACATGCTGGTTGCCATGGCACGCCCCTCTAAAAACAGCTGCCGACTCCTCGAGTGCTCTTGTGCACCACCATCAATTTCGATGGCGCCGACCAGGATATCGTCAGCCTCGATCAGGACAGAAGAATCGATTCGGCGCAGCAATCCGCGCAACTCGTCGAGACGACGGCTTTTAACCAGATAGGCCATTGACTCCGGCATCAGGCGGATGACGAATGGAATGAGCAGTAGCGGGAGCGCCGCTGCGAAAAATACAGAGGGCCACCCATAGGTCTCAACGAGCGCCTTGCCGCTCAAGGCGGCCACGATACCGCCCATCGCGAACCCGCTAAACGACGCGGTGACCATTGTCGCTCGTGTAGTGCGTGGAGAGAACTCCGTCATCTGGGTTATCACGCATGGCATCACACCTCCGATGCCGAGACCAGCAACGAATCGAATCACACTAAAGCTCACTGCATCATGCGTCAAACCGGCGGCAGCCGTGCCCACGCTGAATACCGCCAGGCATGCGACCATCGCTCGTCGCCGTCCGACAAGATCGGCAACGCTGCCGCTCAGCACTGCACCAATCATCATGCCAAAAACGGACGCGCTGGCCATGACGCCGGCCTGAGTCGGCGTCACACCCATGTCTCTCACGATCAAGGGCAACGCAACGCCGACCACAAGGATGTCGTATCCGTCCGCAACAATAACCAAAGTGCAGATGAACAGGATGAACGCGTGAAACCGGTTAAATTTAGCATCCGAAGCGATAGCGTGCACGTCGAGTTGACGCATGGTTGTCTCCGATTTTTTTAGGAACGCGGCTAGATACAGATCATCTTGCCGCGCAGATCTTGCGCTTCAGGATGAGGGTTTCCATACGCTACGCGCTGAAACCGTAGAGCCGGCCTGGGTTGTCGACCAGAATGCGATTGCGAACTTCGGGGTCAGGCGCCCAGTCAGGGAGCAAGTCCAGCAGTTCGCCAATGTTAGGCATACGGCCCTTGAAAACAACATGCGGCCAGTCCGATCCCCAGACACAACGGTCTGGCGCTAACTCGACCAGGCTCCTCGCGAAAGGCGTGACATCGGCATAGTCTGCCTGGTCCGACAATCGAAATGCGCCGGAAAGCTTTACCCAGGCGCCGTCGGCAACCAACTGGCGCATGAGCCGGGCTGCAGGAGACTCCAATCCCTCGGAGACTGCGAAGTAACCCATGTGATCCATGACAAACGGGACGCGCAGCTTTGAGAGGCGCGTCGCCGTAGCATTCGGCAAGCTGCGAACGTCGACCAGAATCTGTAAATGCCACCCCAACTCCGCGGCTATCGCCTCGTACCGATCAAGATGAGCCAGCCCGACGCCTCCGCCCGACGCCGCATTCAAGCGCAATCCGACAATGCCTCGCTCCTTCAGCATCCGCCACTCTCCCTCAGGGAGGTCGTGCGGCGCAACTGCGATACCCCGCAGCCGCTCCCGATTGGCATCCAGCACATCCAACATAACGCTGTTGTCGGATCCGTGCACGCTAACCTGGATCAGCACCCCGTAGGTCAAGCCCACGGCGTCGAGCATATCCAGATATGCCGATTCCGGCGCAGGCGGTGGCGTGTAACTGCGTTCGGGAACAAACGCTTGACCGATCACATGGGCGTGCGCATCAACCGCTCCGTGGGGTAACTTGAAGCGGGAAGGAGCACGAGGATCGGGGTCCGGCGGGGCGCAAAGTTCGTTGAGGTCGTGAAGGATGGGATGGTTCATGGCGTTTCGATCGAGTCCCTGTGTTTGCGAGGGTCAAATAGTCCATTGCCTGCATTGGTGCGGGAAACGGGCTTGCCGAAGAAGGCGCAGGCGGCGCGTTGGACGTGACAGATAACGGACATCGGTGAACTGTCGCTAAAGTGGCACGCCTGCGAAAGAACAAATCATGTTGTTATATTTGCATAATATCATTTCCTCAAAAAGCGGTGTTAACCCTGAACGAGGTCACAGCCTCCGTTGCTGCTCGGTGAAATTACGGCGCCGGACGCATATGTCGCAGTGCTTCGATCGGACTCACAGAGGAGCTCTCCAATCGGCGGTGCCCGCTAGAACTTCTGACGAATGCCTATCCGTGCCAAGAGCTGACTATTCGTGCTCGATTGGTTTCCAGCCGCCGCCTGATAGATGTCCGCAAGCGCCCCACCGGACGCGTGTTGGTACGCACACATGAAGTACACGTCGGTTCGCTTGGACAGAAAATAGTCGACGATCGCGTTCATCTGGGCATAACGGGGCTTCACATCACCGATGCTTACCTTCCCGTCCGTGTAGGTATAACCGCCGCCCAGCATCAAAGACGGCGTGACATAGGACTTAATCCATACCTCGTAGTTGTCGAACCTTACTAGATTGCCCGGAATACCGTTCGCATTGTCGAACCGGACATTCGTGAAGTCCGCACCGACTTGCGACGGACCGAAGGTGTAGGTACTGCCTACAGCCGTCGTCTGCATGTTCGCCGGCGCGCCAATGAAGCCCATGATGCCGGTCGTGGAGACATCCGGAGTAGCCGTTGTGCTCGCCTGGAAATTTCCATCCGGGAACTGGGTAGCCGGGTTTTTAGCGAAGAAATAGGCGACGCCGAGATAGAGTGGGCCATACAGATAACTCACCCCACCGGCCACGGTGCTGTTGCGGCCAAATGAACCTGCCACGCCGCCAAATGCATACATCGCTTCGGCCGCAAATCCGCTCCACCGCGGAGTGACATACTTGACAGCGTTATTAACGCGGAATCCGTTATCCGTATTGTCGAAGTCGCTCGGGTGGGAAGCAAACGCACCCGCCTGACCGTTGAACGTCGTTTGCTGAATAATGTCGACCAATGGATCATACATGCGCCCAGACGTCACGGCGCCAAATCGGTCGTTGGTTACGCCTACCCACGCCTGACGGCCGAATTCCAATCCGCCCTGCGAGAGCTTTCCATTGAAGAGATTGAAGCCGTTTTCGAGTTGGAAGATCACTTTAGTTCCGCCGCCGATGTCTTCCGTACCCTTCAGACCCCACCGGTCGCCCTGCAAGATGCTGCTCACGGTCTGCAGCGCCGAGGAACCGCCGGAGTTGTTGACGTAATCAATCCCACCGTCGATGAGCCCATAAAGAGTAACGCTGCTTTGCGAAAACGCCGACGTGGACAGTGTCCAGAGAATGCTTGCGCCAATGACTGCTCGTTTCATGACAGAGTCTCCAGATACGACTAGTTATAAAAATTATCTTGGTATCTCGCCGGCTACGATGCTGACGACCGGACATACGGCTTCGGTTGTTCATCACTCTCATGGACAAGAGAGCGCACCGGCTCACCGTAGCTGGGAAGCCGGCGAGTCAGATAACAACAGCCAGGCGATCGGCAGCGGTAACGGCCAAGCCCGGACAAGCGCCGATGGTGCGCGGTGAGACAAAAATTCGTCCCGATCTCGCATGGCGGTGCCACATGGTGAGCTACGCAATCCTGTTATTATGATTGCATAACAATAGGCAATTGGAGAGCAGGTGTTAACCCCAAATGATCCGAGATCAACGCCGCACTCAGTTCGGAAGCTCGATGTGAACACACACCAGCGAAGTGAGATCGGTTGAAAAAAGTGGCCGCCAACATTCCGTAATCTTGAGGAATGGAGGCATTGATGAACCGAATCTCCAAGGCCGATTACACGAAGGAATTTCGTGAGGAAGCAGTAAAGCTGGCAATGACCGGTGGCGTCGGCGTATCCGAAGCCGCACGTCGATTGTCGATTTCGATGAAGACGTTGGCGAACTGGGTTCGTGCCGTAAAGGCAGCCAAGCTGGAGAACGTTGGCAGTATCAGAAGCCTCTGACAGAGGTCGAGTTCGAGCTGGGGCGGCTCAAGCGGGAGTCGGCCGAGGTCAAGATGGAGCGCGATCTGTTAAAAAAGTTCGCGACGTACTTCGCGAAAATGCTGCGCTTGGAAATGCTGCGCTAGTCCGGAATGCTGATGATGCTCTTCATGAGGCGGCTGAGCGAGTTCATGAAGCCTTCAGTCTGACGTAACGGCAGACTGAAGGCCTGGCGGATGAACAAAGCGGTTTCTATCGCGAGATCGGAATATTCCTGCGGCCTGCCGCGGAATCCGGTCTTGGCAAGGCGCCATGCGGCGAGCGCCGCTTCGGTAAGCCAGATCGTGATATCGCCACGCTGGCGCAAGACTTTGTTTTATTCGGCCAAGTTGGTCACTTGGTAACGCGTTTTTTGATCTCTTGACGGCGGTTCTGGTTGTGTTTGTACGGCGTTGGCTCTTCTGCAGGTGAAATCGCCGCGGATCATGTCAGATCTTCCGCCCTCGGGCTGGAAGATCGATTTATTCAACGCCCCGGTACTGTAACGGGAAGAACCGAGGTCGCCCGAATTGGGGGAGTGAGTAAAATTCTTTGGAGCTTAACGCACCTGCTACACGACTGCATGACGACTGGTGAGCGCTTGAGTCGTACGCGGGACAACGCGTACGTACAGTTCTCGGGCAGGACCTGCCAGCAACGGCGTTTCCTTACCCAGTCACGTAAGGGTGGCGAATTCGCTTCAATCCGCGGCAGATCACCACGCGCAACGCTAATACGCTGCGAGTATTACAGGATTTCGATCTTCAGAATAGCCGCCTACTCAGTGCTGCTAGAATTTTTTAAATCAACATGAAGCTCAGGAAAACTAATGGCTAACCCGCAGAGACGTTTGGTATTCTTCGAGAAGTTCTTGCACTCTGTCGCCGAATCTACGCTTAGGAACCGCGAAGAAATCGACCTCGTACGCTTGACGTACTCGAGTGCAGAATCTGACAACTGGCGAGCGCTTAGACAGGCCTGCGCTTTCCAGTTAAGTGCGAGTGCCGAAATCGTGGCGCCTTGGAGGGGCAGCGCCGAACTTCTCGACAGTTGCCCGAGGCTGGTGGCATTGTGTTCCGCGGGCGCTGGATACGACGCCATCGATGTCGAAGCATGCACCGCACGCGGGGTGATCGTCTGCAATCAGGGCGGTGCAAATGTTGAGGCGGTGGCCGAGCATGCTCTTGGATTCATTCTCAATCTGAGCAAGAAAATCGGCCTGTCTAATCGCGTGCTACTACGTGGCGACGCAAGCGATCGCATGAAGCTCTGGGGCAACGATATTTGTCGCAAGACGATTGGACTCGTAGGGCTTGGGAAGATCGGGGTGCGGACGGGCGAACTTTGTCGGGCCTTTGGCATGGACGTCATCGCCTATGACCCAAGCCTAGATGCCAAAAGTATCGCAGAACGAGGCGCCGAGAGCGTATCCTTTGCAACGCTTTTGGAGCGATCGGATTTCGTGTCCGTGCATTGTCCGCTGACCGCTGAAACGCGCGGCCTGTTCGACTCAGCCGCGTTCGCGGCCATGAAGCCGTCTGCATACTTCATCAATACTTCACGCGGTTACATCCACGACGAGCAAGCGCTTGTGAACGCTCTGCAACTCGGACACATTGCAGGCGCAGGTCTGGACGTCTTCGAAGTCGAACCTCCTTCGCCCTTGCATCCACTGCTGCAAATGGACAATGTCATTGCCACTCCGCATATCGCGGGTGGCACACACGAAGGCGTCGAGGCTCTCGCCCGGGTGTCTGCGGAGCAGTGGATAACGATACTCAGCGGTAAGGTCCCGCCACGGCTCATCAATCCCGCAGCTTGGCCGCAATACTGCGATCGATTCGAGAGCATTTTAGGATTTCGGCCGGATCCATTGCAGCTCTGACACTGAGCTTTGAGTCAGATAGGTGCAATTTCCCGATGCGTCGAAGGAGTAGTCGATGCCAAATGAATTCGCCGTGCCTTCGGGCCCTCGCAATTGTCGCATGCACTACTTCGTATCTCGAGATCGCCATCCCGAAGGCCCGGATCGTGCCTACGCGCTCTATTCGCGTACCGAGACGCACTTTTTGGCCGCGATGGAACCGCTCAGCTCTAGCCGCAGCTGGTGGCGCCCCCGACCGCCTACGGAGCCGGCATTCACGGTGCAATGGGCCGTGATCGGTGATCCGTCGCAACGGCGCGGAGTCGCCATCATCGGGCCCAATGCCAGCGAACAGGAAATAAGCGAGCTTAACCGTGTAGGCGCGCGCGGCATTCGCTGCAATGTCGTGTCCACCAGGCTTCCAAAGGTCGCGTCCGCCCGAGAGATCGTTGGGAACGTAAGCCAGCCAGTTCGGCCATTCACCTCGCACTTGCAGATTGTCGCAACTGCCCGGCAAATTGCCGGGATCGCTCAAGTTATCCGCGCATCCGAGGTGCCCGTCGTGCTCGATCACACGGGCGGCGCCTCGAGGAAGAAAAGATCCGCATTTCCACGTGGTATTGGATCTGCTTGCTCAAGAATATGTTCGGGTGAAGGCGTTGCGCGAATCGGGTGCTAGGCGACGAATTGCCCGGGTTCGAAGATGTGAAGGACGAGACAAGCCTTGTTCTGGCGGCCCCGATCGATCGCGCACTCACTGAGGCCAATCGAGACAACATCGTTTGGGGCACGGACTGGTCAAACCTTACTCATCAGGTCGGCGGGGGCCGGCAGCGACGCGCACCGTGCCACTTATCGAGATCTGGACGCGGCGGTGCTGCTATAGGTTTACGTCACACGGTGGGCGACGAAGCGACTTGGCGTTCGATCCTAGTTGACAATCCCGGACGTGTTAACCGCTTTTAACACTACTTCAAAACCTTTTGATTTCTTAGACAAGGAACTTTAAATGATAGCAAACGATCCTCTCGTTGCGGCTTTCCGTGGGTTAGAGGCTCCTGGTGTATCTGATGCTCTCGACAAGCTGGGGATCAAAGGTCAGTGTCGTGGGATCATGTCGCTAGACCCTCGGGCGGGCACGGTGATCGGTAGGGCATACACCGTCCGGATCCAGCCCGTGTCCACTCCGCCTGTCGGTACCCTCGGCGATTACCTTGATGAAGTCGCACCCGGTGACATCGTCATGATAGACAATGGCGGCCGCACGGAGTTCAGCGTCTGGGGCGACATCATCACGCGTTTCGCCATGGCCAGGAATTTTGGAGGCACTGTTATCGACGGCGTGTGTCGCGACGCAGCGGCGATTCTTGATGCTGGCTATCCGATGTTCTCCTGTGGACGATTTCCGCAGTCGGGTAAAGGACGGCTTCAGGTCGGGGCCATGGCTGAGACAGTGACAATAGGGGGCGTGCGGGTCGAGCCAGGTGACCTTGTGATTGCGGATGCGAGCGGAGTTGTCTCCGTACCAAAAGCGCATGCCACAAAGGTCGCAGACATCGCGCACGATTTGGCCCGGGTTGAGTCCGAGATGTCCTCCCAGATCGATTCCGGCAAGTCGATGAAAGATGTTTGGGCCTATCTGGCAACGCTGAAAAAGACATAGTCAAAACAGGTCGCCTATCAGAGCTCGCTGGAGAGCGGATCGCCTCCTGCCACTGTTCGCCCCCCATGGACCGCACAGAAAATGTGCTCATGTCGGAACGAACCGGACGAGTGGTCGGCGAGCATCGCTATACATAACCCGGTCTCCGATGAAAAGTTAGCGAACGGCCAACAACAGACGTTTAAAACCTTTGTGAAACGTGGCGGCAAAATATGAAACAGGTTAAGGCAAATATGGAACCGTCGATATCCCGCCGCCGATCGGTGGGCGCGACCGGTACACCCCATTATTCATCGAGGCAGGTGCGAGCCTGCGCAAACGACGGCGTCGCAGTTCAGAGTCAAGGAAAAGACAAAGGAAAAGTAGACATTCATTATCCGGAAAACCGCTTTTCCCTTTGCGCGCCTCCCGACCCCTGCCCGCAGGCGCCTACGCGCTTTGAAGTGCCACAAGGCGCAGTGGATACGCACGCTCACATCATCGGGCCGCCTCCATACGTGGAGAACCGGATGTACACGCCGCCTGAAGCCACGCCGGAGGCGTATCTCAGCATGCTCGATGCGGTACGGATGGCTTATGGCGTGTTGATTCAGATCAGCGTTCATGGCTACGACAACAGTTTCATGGTGGATTGCCTGAAGAAACACCCGGGCCGCCTGCGTGGCATTGTTATGGTCCCGGACGATCTCCCGGAGCAGGGTTGGAGGCAACTGGTTGACGCAGGGGTGACAGGGATTAGATTGAATGCTGTCGCCGCAGGCGGGATCAAAAATCTTGATGGATACGAAGCCATCTGTCGAGAGTTAGGATGGCATCTTCAGTTTGTGACAACGGCCGCACAGTTAAGTGAACTCGCCCCCTTAGTTGGGAAACTACAGGTGCCATCAGTCATCGATCACATGGGGCATTTCTCAATTTCCGATGGCGCCAATATCGAAAGCAGGAAGCTGATGGTGAATCTCGTTCGCGACGGGGCTTGGGTCAAACTTTCAGGAGCTTTTCGCATTTCAACCCATCCGCCGTACGCGGACACCGCGTCATACGCTCGCGAGCTGATAGAAGCTGGACCAGATAGATGTGTTTGGGGTTCGGATTGGCCACATATTGCCTTCACAGGCTCCATGCTCAACGTAGGGAACCTACTCGACTTGCTGCCCGATTGGGCACCCGACCCCGCCATGCGAGATCGTATCTTGGTCCATAACGCGCAACGACTTTACGGTTTTCCATCCGCTGCCCAAGGCAAGACGCGTTAGAGCGCTGGTTATGCCCCAGGGGCGTGATCCACGTTCGATACTAAAAATTATAGTGGAGACAAACATGCTTCAAATCGATGTTCACGCGATCGCCTCCAGTGCGAAGTTCACTGGTTTCCACAAGCTCATGCTGCTCATCTGCACGCTCGTTATCATGGCCGACGGCTACGACATCGCCGTTGTCGGCGTTGCGCTGCCCTCCATCATGAAGGACATGGGCATCGCGTCGACCGTGGCAGGAACAATGGCGAGCGCGTCAGTTTTTGGAATGATGATCGGCGCGGTGCTGATTGGTACGCTTGCCGAGCGCATGGGACGGCGCCGCGCGATCGTCGCGTGCCTAACCCTGTTTAGCGTCGGCACGGCGGCCGCTGGGTTGACACATGATACGACGAGTTTTTGCTTGGTTCGATTCGTGGCTGGCATTGGGATCGGAGGTCTAATGCCGTGTGTGGTGGCCCAGATGGCCGAGTTTTCACCGCGGGACGCACGCGCTACGATGATTACGGTGTCGTTCGGCGGATTCCCCATCGGCGGAATCATTGCCGCATTGACCGGCAAGGGTTTGATTGAGGCTTATGGGTGGCCGTCCGTGTTCTTTGCGGCAGCCTTCCCGTTGCTCCTAGTTCCATTCCTACTCTACTCGATGCCGGAATCTATGGTGTTTTTAGTGAAGCGCGACCGCAACGAGCAGTTGCGCGCCTTGCTGCGGCGAATCGATCCGTCCATTCGGCTGGACAAAAACGACGTCCTGGTTTATGCCACCGACGTGAGTAGGGTCCGAGCCAATGAGCACGCCAACACAAGTCAGATCTTTCGTGAAGGACGAGCGTTAGCCACAAGCATGTTCTGGTTAGCCACGTTTATGTGTATGTTCGTGATGTACGGGCTCATTGCTTGGTTAGTCAAAATCATGTCCAGTGCGGGATACAGCCTCGGCTCTTCCCTCACATTCGTGATCGCGCTGAACCTTGGAGCCCTTATCGGAACGATCTGTGCCGGGCGCCTTGGCGATCGGTGGCCCATCAGATGGGTACTCTGCGGACTTTATCTTGTCGCTTCCTTGGGAATTCTCATGTTATCGATCAAGATGCCACAACTTTGGCTCTACGTCTTCATAGGACTCGTCGGGGCCGGTAGTTACGGCGGACAAAACCTCACCTACGCCTTTGCAGGCCAGATTTACCCGCTCGCTCTGCGCTCGATCGGCGTTGGTTGGTTGGCTGGCGTCGGTCGCATCGGCGCCATCACTGCGCCTATTCTTTTGGGTGTGCTGATGACGTTGAGACTGCCGCTTGAGCAGAACTTCATCGTCATCGCCGTGCCGATGTTTCTGGCAGCTATCGCGGTCACTCAGATTCGCGCCACAGGAACGGCCCCGCCGTTAAGTGGCACGCGATCGAGTGCTGAACCCGTCGAACAACTCGCTCCTAAATAAGCGGATCAACTGCCATGGGAACGCTGCTGTGCCGCTGTTTTCTGTTCACGTTCAATCGTGCTGTTTGGGGTTCTTCGAAGCAATCGCGGTCGATCAGAACTACGCCGATACAGAAATCGCAAACCGTCAGAGACCTCCGTGGTCAAGGTGTCCGATTGGCCATGCGCCGCCCCCCGTCGTCTAGCGTATAAACAAAGAATCCGAGATGGCTGAGTCGTACGTAAAACGGCTTGGCTGCGCTTTAACAGCAATCCGCGCACCGTTATTTCTACGGAGAACCTATGATCAGTAATTCCCCAAGGCCTTTGCGGCAACTCATTCGCGGCCCTAAACTGGCTGCGGTACGCGGCGTCTATGGCGCCATAACGGCTAGGATGGCCGACGCTGCCAGATTTCCCGTCGCCTTTATGGGTGCCGGCGTCTCGGTCTCGCTGGAATATCGCAACTACGGCCTCCCCGTTACGATGAACCAGATTAGCGGGCGGGGCGGCGCTAGCGCGCGCACTTTGAGCGCCCCACTCGTATCCGCTGACCGTTCAGCTTGGCCTCGGAACTTACCGTCGCTCACTACCGCTACCACGGAGACTGCATGATGACAGGACTCGACGAAAGAGTTGGCGTGCGTTATATGGTCGTCAGCGGACATACCCAGAAGTGCGTCATTTTCTCCAAGGCCAGTCTTTCGCCCGCGAGCCTCCCTCCCGACTACTTGCTCAATCGAGAAATGAGCACAGGCGACGCAATGCAGATCGACAGGCTGACTGACTCACGGCTTATAGCATTTAAGCCTAAGGGTTCAAGCATGGGGAGCGCACGGACATCGGGAATGTCTACCTCGCGAATGTTCATTTCGGCCGCTACCTTGCCACCCGTGCAGACAACAGCGGAGAAACATAACGTGGAGCACGTCGGGTCTCCATCGTCTGCTTGCCGCGTCTCGATCCAGACTAACGACGTTACGCTGACGATGCATGCAAGCCTAAATGAACTAGACATTGGCCGCGTCGCTGAAGGGCTCGCAGAGTTCGTTGCCCGTACGGCCGAAGTGCCCAACGCAACGAAACATATGATTGAGGGCGACTCGGATTGCCTCAAAATGCTCAGCGGTCAGGGAAAGGTGATTGACACTGTTCTAACGATTTGCTGGGCCGCGGCGCGCGCAATGCCGGGAGGTGCATGATGTCTTCCGACTGGTTTTCAGCCGCTGCCGGACCACGAGAGTTCGGACGCTTGTATCCGCCGCGACCAGAATGGTTGGCTCTGCAATCGAATGAACCTGTTCTTGAGCCTAATTTATCGATTACCGATCCCCACTTTCATTTCCTCGACCTGCCGGGCTTTCGTTATATGGCAGAAGATTGGCATGCCGATCTCTCCAGTGGACATCGCATCGAAGCGACTGTCTATGCGGAGGCGCAAACGGGATACTACAAAGAAGGTCCTATGGCTCTTCGACCCGTGGGGGAAACGGATTTTGTGGTCCAAGAAACACTCGGGCGGTTCCCAATGGCGACAGGCATAGTCGGTTTCGCCGATCTGATGCTTGGCGCCGCCGTCGAAGAAACTCTGCTGGCGCATTTGGAAGCAGGTTGCGGTCGATTTAAAGGAATCCGGTATTCATTGGCAGCGGACCCGAACCGGGAAATCGGAGTCCATTATAAGGCGCCTCAAGATGTCTTTTCCAGCGAGAAGTTTCACGACGGGCTTCGCGCGCTGAGCAGGCTCGGCTTGTCGTTCGATGCATGGGCGTTCTTTCATCAACAAGCGAACATTGCCGCACTGGCTCACGAGCATCCCGATCTGACAATCATCTGCTGTCATAGCGGCGGCCTGCTCGGATTTGGTCCTTACCGCGGGCGCGCCACCGAAGTGTTTGACACCTGGCGGGCCAACATGGCGCAGCTCGCACGCTGCGGCAACGTTTCCGTGAAACTGGGTGGCATGCTGGGGAAGCTCGCCGCCTACGACTATCTCAACAGTCCGGCTCCAGAGCCTTCAGAAGCGCTGGCCGCCTGTCTGCGTCCCTACATCTTGACGCTGATTGATCTGTTTGGTCCGAAGCGCTGCATGTTCGAGAGCAACTATCCGGTTGATACTGTCGCCACTAGTTACAGAGGTTTGTGGAACATCTTCAAGCGCATCACTCATGACTTCAGTTGCGATGACAAAGCGGAGCTTTACAGTGGCACTGCGCGACGCACATACCGGCTTGAATTGGAGAGTGCTTAAACAACGCACTATAAACATGCATCGTGCTCAATCTCAAACTCGCGGGTAATGATGTTAGCTGTCGATTCGTAAAGCATCTCCGGGCCGTTGTCTTTGCACCAACAACGCATCCAAGAAGGCTGCGGACATCGCGCACGATCGCCCGGGTTAAGTCCGCGATGTGCTTCCACGTCGATTCCTGCGAGTCGATAAAAGATGTTTGGGCTCAACACGCGGGATGCGGACTATCTTCGTGTATCGAACGTGCGGGTGCGCAGGTCGATTTGGCGCCTTTTGGCTACACGCACCGTTAGTGAACGTGCTGCCCGAGCGACGGTCAACATCGCCATCAAAGCGGTCTTCGGTTTCGTCGCCCCCCTTTCTGTAGCACTACTATCGATTTGTCGCTCAGAATAGAATGGGTCTACAGATCCCTGATGATGGATGCGACCGGTGTTTTCAAGTTGGGAATAGGGCGCTCAACCTCTGACAAGATCTACCGCCGTAACCGGGAGGCCGCATGCTTATCGTCACTCCTGCATGGCACTTACCGGGCTCACGATCTGGTATCCTTCCGTGCGATGGCGATGACATGCTGCCGTTCGTCGTTGCCTTCAGAATCTCAACTGTTGCAATTCCCGTACTGCATCGCCGTCTATCAGGCACTTCAGGGTTTGTTTAGCGGCATCACCGTCGCTGCGTCAAGTCTACGATCGTCGGAAGGCTCTCCGCCCGTCTTTTTTGAAGGATGCATTGGTCGCAGTCGGAGCGTCGGTAAAGATCTATGGGATTTACGGCGCCATGTTCTTGGTTCCGATTTCTTATAAATGCTCCACGACCTTACTCGCTGCTTGCAATACCGCTGCACAGGACTAGTGTCGTGAGTTAGAAGTTCGTTAAATCAATTTCCTGTTCTTTCCGGAATGACAAAGTACTGATTAAAAAGTCGCTCGGACTCGCGCAGGCCTTCTTCCGTAAAGATCACGGACTTCGT
>Ga0153932_1000173_pt1 | contig 27021 bp, 25 predicted proteins | sample TSNJ016MetaG_FD_102273 | JGI IMG/M metagenome (GOLD analysis project Ga0153932, IMG submission 102273) | Attine ant fungus gardens microbial communities from New Jersey, USA - TSNJ016 MetaG | ecosystem: Host-associated > Fungi > Mycelium > Unclassified | place: USA: New Jersey, Wharton State...
ACGTGCTGCGGTTGTTCTGGGACGTAGTGCCGTGCAAGCGGTGTCATGCTGAATTAACCGGAAATCCGATGTGAGAAAGCCATCCGACAGGTATCGGACGCGTGACGGTGCGTAACGAAATTCTATGGGTAATGTGCCCGCGTTTGCGTCACGAACAGGCCGCTTTTCTGGCCTCTTTTCGTTGATTTGCCGATCGCAGCCGGCGTCTCTTTTATGCCACCGCTGAATAGCAGCGCCGTTGTAGAACTGCAGACGGGGGTGACCAATGCGAGCGGGTCGTCGAATTGCCCAAAAAGTACGGCCACAATGCGAACCGGGCCTGGTGACTACCGTAAGAACTGCGTGACGCTGGCACGAAATTGGACCGTGGCGGCACATCTCAGGAACGCACGCTTTTCACGCTCAAGGTGTTGTTCAAGGCCGTCGTCGGAAAGGGCGCCGATCAGCGACTTGATCTCGGTCACTGCCGCCGACGGATAGCTTGACATCATTTTGGCGAGTTCGATGGAAGTGTCATCCAGTGATGCCGCATCAGTGACGCGTTGAACAAGCCCCAGCAAACTTGCTTCTTCCGCGTTCATTGGTTCCTTGCGCAAAAAGATATCGAGTGCTCGCGCCGGTCCGAGTCGGCGCGTAAGTTGGAACGAGAGCCCTCCGTCGCTCGAGGTCCCGAGACGGGGGTAGCCGACGACAAATTTCGCGGTATTCACTGCGACGACCGCGTAGCAAGCCATCGCCAACGAGAACCCTGCGCCAGCTGCGGGGCCCTGGACACTTGCAATGACGGGTTGCGGCAGTCCGCGTATCGCCAGAATCATCGCGTGGAATGCGTCGATGAGGGCTTCGAGGGATCCCGCGCCCTCATCCAACCGCTCGAGAATCTGACCGAGATCGCCTCCTGCTGAAAATAGGCTGCCTTCGGCTCGCAATACGACCGCTCGTTGTTGTTGCGAGTTTTTTATGTCATTGAGTACCTTAAGCAGACCTTCACAAAATGACATGTCTATTGTGTTTGCCTGCTCGTTGTTATGCATCGTGACGGTCACGATGTCGTCCGTTTGACTCAGAGTAATGTGGTTTGCCATGTCGACATTGTCAGATGAGGATGATCATGAAAAACCCTGGAGTTCGAGTAGCAAGGTTGCGCGTATCGAGGGTTGCGCCGGCGTCTCCTATTTTGTCGCCGCGAAAGGGTGGGCGGCTGGATCATGTCTGTTCAACGGCACCTCTCATGAACCGGCGCAGGATGATTCTCTTTCGGTCGATTCTGCTGTCGGACGCGCCAGAGTACGCCGCGGTCTATCCTGTCGAGGCGTGTCAACGACTTGCCGATGAAGACGCCCCCCGTGTATCCTCAAAGACTTCTGCACGTCGCTATTGGAACTCGCATGACCCAGGCAGCTAAAATTACAGAACCGCCCGCGGACGCGGTGACGCCACCGGCAGCGGGACGTCGGCGCAACGAGAACCGGCGAGAACAGACGCGCGCGATCGAGACGCGTCGGGCAATCATGGACGCCGCGTTGAACGAATTTGCCGAGCGCGGCTTTGACGGTGCGAGCATGCGTCATATCGGCGAACGGGCTGGTCTGGAATACACGCTCATCACTTATCACTTTCGCGCGAAGGATGCCCTCTGGCGTGCGGTCGCCGAAGATGCTTTCGCGCAAATCGAGGAAAAGTGGAGTAAGGCAATTCCAGCCGATTCGCCCATGTCTGCTACAGACAGGGTGCGTGAGGAGTTTCGTACTTTCCTTCAGTTCACCATCGAACATACGGCCTTCCACCATTTCATGCTGAGGGAAAATCAGGTGAGTAGCCCGAGACTCGCGTGGCTGCTGGAAAACGTCCTGTCGAAGACGAGGGAACGTATCCTGCCGCAGATTCGTGCGGCGCAGGCAGCCGGCGGGTTGATCAAGGGAGACCCGAACCTGCTCTACTACATGCTTATAGGGATGACTTCCGTACTTTCCTCCCTGAAAGGAGAGATGGGCGAAACAATAGGTTTCTCGCTCGACGACTCAAGAGCAGTGAATCGCTATTGGAAGCTGATTGAGCGCGCCCTGTTCACCGAGAGTTCGTGACCTGAAGCCGGTTTTAGTCATTCTTTGCGGTCCTTTGGCATCAAGCGGATAAACCGTGGGATTGGGGGCGGCCGGTTTCCATCGGGTCTCGGTGCGCGGTTTCGAGTTCACCTGCGTAGGTATTCATCCGTGTTATTCAAACGCGTCCGACAACCGGGATGAGTGCCCCGGTAATGGCGTCTGCCCTGCGGGACAGCAGGAACGCAATGACCTCGGCTATTGCCTCCGGCTTTACCCAGCGGCTGATGTCGGCGTCGGGCATGTCCGCGCGGTTTCGGGGCGTATCGATGATGCTGGGCAGTACAGCGTTGACCGTCAGTCCGCTCTCCTTGAACTCCTCGGCAAGCGCCTCTGTCAGACGGGCAACCGCAGCTTTACTCGCGGCGTACGGTCCCATTCCCGCCGTTGCCTTGTTCGCGGCGCCTGCGCCGATGTTGACGATGCGTGGCGCTTCCTGAGTGGTGAGAAGCGGCAATGCCGCCTTTGATGCCGTCACGGCCGTCTTCAGGTTGACTCTAAACAGGTCATCCCACGTCTCTAGCTCGCCTTCCTGCACTGTTGCCCAACGAAAAGCGCCCGCGACGTTGACCAGACCCGAGAGTTCACCGTACTTAGCCGCTATCTCCGCCACTGCCTGCTTTGCCGCTTCTTCAGAGGCGAGATCGACCCCGCCAAGGACAAGGGAACCTGCCAACGGGTCGGGAAGCTTGCCGCCAGGGGCGGGTGCTGAGTCGATCAAGACGACTCGCGCCCCATAGTGCGCAGCAGTAAGCGCTGTAGCCATACCGAGGCTGCCGAAACCGCCGGTGACGGCAATGACCTTGCCACTCAATTCGTTGTTCATGCTTGCACCTCCATCTAACGATTTTGATTGAATTGTTGAGGAATACACAGCAAAAAAGATCACATTTTTTCGCTCCGAGGAGCGTTAGGCCGCGAGGTAGTAGGCGGCGGTTGATCCCGGATTTGCTCGAGCCTTGGCGAGTTCGTCGCGCGCAACGGTGCGCAGGTGAACTTCGTCAGGGCCGTCTAGGAAGCGTAGAGCGCGGCCCCAGGTCCACAGGAACGAAAGCGGCGTGTCAGGCGTGAGGCCCATCGCGCCAAACACCTGGATGGCCCGATCGAGGACACGGGTCTGTAATTGAGCGGCGACAAGCTTGATCGCCGACACGTCGACTCGCGCGGCTTGATTGCCCTGCTGGTCGAGCAACCACGCTGCACGGAGAACGAGTAAACGCGCCTGGTCTATCTCTACACGCGAGTAGGCGATCCAGTCCTGGACATTGGAAAACTCGCCGAGGTGTTTGCCGAAGGCACGTCGCTCGAGGGCGCGTTCACACATCATTTCAAGCGCGAGTTCGCATTGGCCGAGCGTACGCATGCAATGGTGTACGCGACCCGGTCCAAGCCTTGCCTGAGCGAGGGCGAAGCCTTCGCCTTCCTCTCCGAGGAGGTTCGATACAGGAACCCGGACATCTCTAAGCAAAAGCTCGCAGTGACCTTCGGGGGAGACGTGATGCATGATCGGCACGTTGCGTACAACCTCCAATCCAGGTGTGGTCAACGGCACAATGACCATGGAGTGGCGTTTGTGTGGATCCGCCTCCGGGCGTTCATCGGACTTCCCGAGCACGATGACAAATTCGCAGCCGGGGTGCGCCGCACCGGTAGCGAACCATTTGCGGCCGTTAATCACGTAATGGTCGCCTTCGCGCCGTATCGAGGTGCGTATATTCGTTGCGTCGGACGAGGCGACGTCGGGCTCGGTCATCGCAAAGCAGGAGCGAATCTCGCCATGGAGCAACGGTTTGAGCCAGCGATCAGCCTGCTCGGCCGTCGCGAACATATGGAGCAACTCCATGTTGCCGGTGTCTGGCGCGTTGCAGTTGAACACTTCCGGTGCCCACGGAATGCGGCCCATGATCTCCGCCAGCGGCGCATAGTCCAGATTGCTCAGTCGAGTGCCCGGTTCGTCTTCTCGCAGCCCGGGCAAGAACAGGTTCCACAGGCCAGCCTCCTTGGCAAGTTTCTTCAACGGCGCAATCACTTCGGTCGGATAGATGCCGCGCTCGACTTGCCGATGCCATTGAACATTGGCCGGCAACACATGGCGCTGCATAAAGTCGCGCAAGGTGTCCTGCATGATGCGCACGTTTTGCGGGTACTGGAAGTCCATGAAATGGCCTCTGTTCAGAATGAATTGCCAATTCGATCATCAATCGCTTCAATGCCGCGGCGCGCCATCGCGCGACCGAGGCGACCGACTGCGGAGGCGTTATCCGCAGTGGCGATGCCGCTTTTTGCGCGCGCTGCGATGCCTTCAAAAATCACTGCCCAGCGAAGAAAAGCGAATGCGAAATGGAATGGGATGACACCCGTGCTACACCCGGCCAGACGGTAATAATGGTCAAGATATTCCTTCTCCGAAGGGATGCCAAGTCCGTTGAGATCCAACTCGCGAATGCCGCCGTACTCGGCAGGCAAAGTGCGCCACGTGGTGCAATTGAAAGCGACGTCGGCTAGCGGATGTCCAAGGGTCGACAATTCCCAGTCGAGCACGGCAATCACCCTGGGCTCCGTTGGGTGGAACATGAGGTTGCCCAAACGGAAGTCCCCATGGCTGATCGTGGTGCTGTCGTCGTCAGGAATATTTTCTGGCAGCCATGTAAGGAGCCGGTCAATGTCCGGGTTCTCACGGGTTTTCGACATTCCCCACTGCTTTGACCAGCGGGCAATCTGCCGTTGAAAGTAATTACCCGGCCGACCGTAGTCAGATAGACCAATTGCCTCCCAGTCGACCTTGTGCAAGCGCGCCATGGTTTCCGCCATGGACAGATAGATAGCCCCGCGCTCGGCAGGCGACATCCCTGGCAGGGAGCAATCACTAAATACGCGTCCCTCGAGGCGCTCGGTCAGATAAAACGGCGTACCGACAATGTCGCTCCCGGAATAAAACAGGACCGTCCTGGGTACCGGCAGATCAGTTGCCGCAAGGGCATTGAGTATCCGGAACTCGCGATCGACCGCGTGTGCCGAAGGGAGGATTTCGCCCGCCGGCTTCTTGCGAAGAACCAGGCGCCTATTGGCGAACGAGACGAAGAACGTCGGATTCGACTGGCCACCACTGACGCGCTCCAGGTTCATCGATCCCTCCAACCCGGAGATTGCCTCGCGAAGAAAAGCATCCAGGCGGCGTGGATCGAACTCGGCAGCAGATTCTGCAGTATGCATTCGCGTCTTCCAAAGAACAGTGATCATGACGTGTCGTGCCCCTGGCACGGTCCGGCATGGTATATATAGGAATACTACGTTATAAAAGTGGATCCGGGCGGAGCTGAATCCCCGTCTGGATTCACGACTCGATCACCACCGGCGGTCAGCGCCCCAGAGGAACCGTTCGCCATCTTTGCCGCTGTAATCGGGATCAAGATAGATATGCATGCGGCTTATCAAGCCGTCGTCGCGGAATTCAAACAGGCTACAGAATCTGCCGCCTGGAGTTTGCCCTCCTGACCAACTTGTGCCGTCGCCGAAGACGCCCTCAGTGGTACCTTCGACGACAACAAAGTTGCGTCCCTCAAAGAACTTCATTGCATCAATGTCATGCGAGATCGACTTCAGTGAGCCGATCAGTCCTTTAACAAACTCCGCAAATTCTTCCTTGCCATTCCCGATGCCAAACTTGGGGAAATAGAACTGAAATTCATCGGTGAATAGATCGAGCAAGTCCATCCTGCCTGCGTCACCACGGGTGAAATACTCCTTTACTGTGGCGACATTTTTCGAAACATCATGTGAGGTTGACATATCTGACCCGCATTTAGAAGTTGACGTTATCGCTGCCTTTTAGAGCAAGAATTTCACGAGCCTCTGCCGGGGTGGCAATCTCCAGGGAAAGCGGCTCCAGGATCGAGCGGATCAACCGCACCTGTTCGGCGTTGGACGTGGCGAGTCTTCCTTTGCCCGCGTAGAGCGAGTCTTCCAGGCCGACCCGGACATTGGCTCCGTTGATCGCACCCATTGTGATGAATGGCATCTGGTGGCGACCGCTCGCCATGACCGACCAGCGATATTCATCGCCAAACAGTTTGTCCGCTATCCGCTTCGCGTGGAGCAGGTTTTCCGTGTCGACTCCCTGACCACCCAGAATGCCAAAAATGGACTGCACGAATAGCGGCGGTGTAACGAGCTTGCGATCGAGGAAGTGCGCCAGCGTATAAAGATGGCTGATGTCATAGCATTCAAATTCGAATTTGGTACCGTGCCCTTTGCCGAGTCGCTCGACAATGGTCTCTATGTCCTTGAATGTGTTCTTGAAGATCCAGTCGCGCGAAGCCTCAAGATAGGCGGGCTCCCAGTCGTATCTGAATTTCTCGTATCGATCCAGCATGGGGTACATGCCGAAATTCATCGATCCCATGTTAAGCGAGCAGAGTTCCGGAGATGCACGCTCGGCGGCGCCCAGCCGGTCTTCCAGCGTCATGCCTTGACCTCCGCCCGTCGTGATGTTGACGACCGCGTCTGTCGCCTCCTTGATACGTGGCAAGAAGCGCATGAACACTTCGGGATCCGGCGTTGGTTTGCCCGTCTGCGGATCACGGGCATGCAGGTGCAATACCGATGCTCCCGCCTGCGCGGCCTCAATTGCTTGAGCCGCGATTTGATCGGGCGTCACCGGCAAATGAGGGCTCATTGTCGGGGTGTGCACCGCACCGGTAATCGCACAACTAATAACGATCTTGGACATGGTTTTATCCTTTCGCTGCCGGAAGCCGGATCAGCAGTTTTCCCTGGTTCTTGCCGGAATAGAGACGCGCAATGGCTGCCGGCGCCTGTTCCAGACCCTCTAAAATCTCTTCTCGGTAACGTAATCTTCCTTCGCTTACCCATTGGCCAAGTTGACTAACCGCCTCGTCGTAACGATCTGCATAATCAAGGGCAATGAAGCCCCGCATCGTCGCGCGCTTGATCAGAAGATGGCGTTCGCAGCGAGGTCCAAGCGGCCAGGGACTCCAGCTATCGACAGAAGCCGTTCCGCACACGGCAACGCGTGCGCCGATCGCGAGATTGGGGAGCACGGCATCGCTGATCGCGCCTGCGGTGTTGTCAAAGTAGACGTCGACGCCGTCGGGGCAGAGCTGGTTGATCTCCGTCTTCAGATCGGACTCGTTCTTGTAGTCCAGGGCAGCATCAAATCCGAATTCGTCAATACATTGTTGGCGCTTCTCCGGCCCACCTGCAATACCAATGACGCGACAACCGAGGATCTTGGCAATTTGCCCGACGCAGGATCCGACGGCGCCCGCCGCGGTTGAGACCAGGACGGTTTCTCCGGCCTTAGGCGCACCAATCTCACGCAGTCCGAAATAGGCAGTGATGCCGTTAATCCCGAGAACGCCCAGATGCAGCGAAAGAGGGAAGTTCTTTTCATTGACGCGCAAGAGCACCTGGTCAGCACGTACCGCCGCCAATTCCTGCCAGCCGAACAGACCCATGAGACAGTCCCCCGGCGCAAAATCGGCATTGCGTGAACGAACTACCTTGCCAACGGCGAATGCGCGCATGACATCGCCAACTTCGATTCGCGTGCCATAACCTTTGGTATCGCTGAGCCAACCGCGCATGGCTGGATCAACGGACAGGTAGCTATTGCGCACAAGGATCTCGCCTTCTGCCAGCTCTGGCGCTGGCACGGCGTCGAGGTCGAAATCCTCTGCCTGAGGTATGCCCGTCGGTCGAGCCTTCAATGTCACCCGACGATTCGTCATGTTAGACATGGTCTTTTCTTCTACCCTTCGGCAATCACTGAATATTGGCCGCCCAGGTCAATGCCGGCATGCAGGTCGCGCATGGTCAAAGACAGGGATTCGCCAGGCTGCAGAAAATTGGCAAGATTTTTCATCTCGACCCGCATTTCGTCTCGACGACGCGCGTCGTCCAGAAGCTGCGTCTTGAGTGTCTCAACCAGTTTTGGTGTGCCTTGCGCGATGACGCCGCCCGGCGTCCCCGTCAGTACCATGTCGCCGGCGCGCAGATCCATGATCGAGGCAATCTGTGTGAGCGTTTCAGCTGGCTTGTGAATCAGGTGCGACGTGCTGGCGTGCTGGCGTTGCACGCCCTGATACGTAAGCGAAATCTCCAGATTCTCGAGGGTTACGGCCACCTCGGACGGGGTCATCAGATACAGTACCGGTCCCGCCGGGCAGAACGTCCGATAGCTCTTGCCCTGGAACCATTGCAGAAAGGATGCGGCAAACATGACGTCGCGGGCTGAGACGTCGTTGCAAAGTACGGCACCCGCGACATAAGATCCGATGTTGCTCGCGTCTACGGTGTCGCCAATCCCCAGCTTCGCCCGCATCACGATCCCGACCTCGACTTCGTAGTCGAGCAGTTCGACCCCTGCAGGACGGACGATATCGTCGTATGGACCGGAGAGCGATGTACTTGCTTTGCCAAACAGAAGATTCTGCTTTCGCTCGTGATGACCCGCCTCGGCTGCATGATCAGCGTAGTTGAGCCCTTGGCAAATGAGCGTCGCATCATTTGTCACCGGGCTTTGAAGCGACTTTGCTTTGATCTGGTGACGCTGACCGCGTTCGAAGGCTTCCGGATTCCGATCAAATTCAGCAATAAGCTCGCCGGTCGAGAGGTTCCCATCGATTGCGAGTTTAATGACTTCAATGACGTCGTCAGGCGCAGTGGGAGGCTGGGACGCGAGCCTTCCCCAATGTGGTACGCCTGTTTCATCAGGATATCTAATAATTAATACAGCCATGGTAACTTACCTCTTTCCAAAAATTAGTGTTTCGATGATTAGCTGCGCGGCATTACCGTAGCCACGGTCGGGGGGGAACCAGCAATGCCTGAATCAGCGCCTTGACCTCAGGCGGTGCATGCTCGGGAACCTCATCGGGCGGACGCATGGAATCAGGTATGTCGTCGCCCCATGCCCACAGGCCACCACGCCTCAGTCTGTGGTACCCGGTCGGATATTCGGCGGTCATCAAATCGCCGTCGGAGTAGTGTTCCCACTCGTCACCGACCGGATCTTTCCAATAGTCAAAGATCTGACTTCCCAACTGGTGTCTGCCGATTCCCCAAAAATGGGTCCATCCGCGAGCGCGTAGATACTGCTGTCCTTGACCGACCGCCTCGATGTCCAGTGTCTCCGTCGAAACGTGCAGCATGGTTGCGGACGGCCCGGCGAGGATCGCGAGGCTGTGGTGATCCGCAGGCTCGGCGCCGCGATCGAGGCGGAAGAAGCCGAGAGCGGGTCGACCGTCATCAACCGCTTGAACGTCGGTAGGAATAAATCCGAAGCGACGCATATACCAGTCGGCAGTCGCACCAAAATTGGGTGACTGGAGAACAACGTGACCGATGCGGAATACCGGCGCTGGTTCCACTGGCGTTCGAACCGTCACATTGACGCGGTGCGCTTCGAACGGAGTATTCACGGGCAGGAGTTCGCCGCGCGTAGGCAGTGCCGGCACCGGTGAAAATCCATGAATAAGATCAACGCGTCGACCGTCGGGGTCAGTGAGGCGGATTCGCGATCCGCCACCCGGACCATCGCACGATTCAACCCGCAGGCCGTCATGCTTTGCCAGCGCCTCAAGGTCCTCCGCATGCTTTGCGACAAGCGCGAAGCCAATGAAGCCATCTTCCGATGATGGGACAACCTCCACGCAGAAGGGAAGCGTGCCGTAGCCGCGAAAATAGCGTGCGACGCCATCAGGACTTTCGAGGGGGCGAAAACCGAAATCCTGAAGGAAGCGAGTCATTTCATCGGTATCGCGTCGCGCAAACACGACGTGAGCGACTGCGTCCGCTCGCACGATGGGTTCCGGCCGTTCAATCATCTGAAAGTCGGAGTGATTGGGTGAAGGTGTGCCTCCATTCATGATTACGCTCCTCGCACGCGATCGATAACCGCCAGGGCGTCAGCAGGCATGGCGTTACCGCGCCATGCGACGTGTTGATCCGGGCGAATCAGTACAAAGTCACGCTCATAGACCGCGTGAACATGCTTGTCGTGAATGTCCAACACGGTGAGCGGAACACCCCGTTCACGGGCTGCGTGAACGAGCGGTTCCGCGCTTGCGTCAGTAAAGCGCACGAGCGTGAACCACGGCGCGAACAAGTCGAATAGTGCGCGACCATCCTCCAGGAAGACGTGAGGCGCGCGCACACCCGGCCATGTACTCGGCACATACTCGAGCAATTTCCATTCGGGTTCGTTCACCTCGCCCCAGATAATGGGCGAATGGCGATAACGGGATCCTAGCTCGATCCCGAGCGCCTCATTCTCTGCATTGCCGAGTGCTTCGATCCGCTGCGAATAGGCTTCGCGCGCAGCAACACCCTCGCTGCTGTCGTCGTGGATTGTCGAATCATAGGCCGCAGCGATCTGGAAGCGAACTTCCATGTGAGCGCCGGACGCTTCAAGGTTGCGTGCCCCGACGGGCCGGCGTTCGGCTTCGATGCTTTGAAGGAGCCGGGGTCCTCCCCACCCTTGCAGTACCGCAGCAAACTTCCAGCCCAGATCTACCGCATCACCAATGCCGGTGTTCATTCCATAGCCCCCGGTCGGGATGTACTGATGAACTGCGTCACCGGCCATCCAGACCCGACCGCGCCCGTAGCCGACAGAGAGCGCGAGATGCGGAGCCCATGGGTTAGCCTGCAGTACTTCGATGGGAAATTCACCGCCGAGTGATTCGAAGACGAGTTGCTCCGGGACGATGCTGGCGGGATCTACACCGTCGGCAAGGATATTGTGCAGCGTGTATGTCTCGTCATCATCCTGAGCAATGAGTGTTCCTCCAACCGGTGATTGGTAGTGCCAAGCAATGCCGAAACGCCGAAGCAGGTCTTTTGCAGGTGAGCGGAAATGGACCATATAGAACGGCGCGATAGAAAAGCGACCGTCCAGCGAAAAGCCCAACGACTCGCGGATAACGCTGCCGCCTCCGTCACATCCCGCTAGCAGCGAACAGCGGACAAGATCGATTTTGTCGGTTGCGACTTCCCGCAATGTGGCTGTGACGCCTTCGGCATCCTGGACAAAACTCTCGAGGCGCCAGCCGAAACGAAGGTCGATCAGCGGGGACTCCAGCAAAATATCGCGGAGCGCCGGTTCGAGCACGACCTGGCTTAAGCGCATATTCGGCTCTAGCGGCTGAGAGCCGTCATTGTTCATGCGAATGCGGTCACGCCATGCATGCACATCAGGGTAGGGGAACCGCGCTAACTCCCACTCGCTGAGTCGAGTCACCCAGGACACATCCATGCAGTTTTCACGGGGCACCGCGGCGTCCCGAATCCGGTCCGCGACGCCAAGCCGCCGGAAATGCTCCATGCTGCGGCCATTGGTGACGTCCATCTTGGGATGACGCGTCGTTCCCGGGTTACGTTCAATCACCAGCGCAGGGATGCCGCGAAACTGAAGTTCCAAGGCTGTCGCGAGCCCCACCGGGCCCGCACCAACTATGAGTACAGGTACATCCGCCAAGGTATGTCTCCTTCCAAGTTTGTTGGTCGCCTGTTGCGACACCTTCGAGTTACCGTTTTTATTAAAGTAGCATGGTCCAAACAAAATTTCTACGATCGTGGAGATTTTTTTGTAACAGGACGATCAGACGCCCGCCTACCCACTACTGCGAGCGACTATGGCAAATCCGCTCATCGAAATTGATCAGCTTGAGCATTGCGACGGCTGGCGCAATTCCTACACTTCGCGTAGTCGATCCATTTCAGGCGAACACCGACAAGCCACGCCGCATCGAGTGCGACCAACGTGGTTTGGATAACGAAGGAAGTAAAGGCTGGTGGTGCGATGCGAAAACTTCCGCATGCGCAAAAGGAGTCTTGAACCTTTCGCAGAGAAATGCGAAATATGAATTATGTAGCTGCTAATGGGAAACCAAAGGAACCTCTAGATCATGAATGAGCCAGTAATCATCGAAGCGGTGCGCACGGCCTACGGCAAACGACGTGGCGTGTATCGCGACATCCGTCCGGACAGTCTGCTTGCGGACACAGTCAATGCAGTGATCACGAAGAGCGGTGTCGACTCCGACAATATTGAGGATCTTATTGTCGGGTGTGTGAGCCAGGCAGGGGAGCAGGCTGCGAACATCGGGCGCATCGCGGCGCTCCTTGCCGGTTTGCCTTCCTCGGTACCCGGGGTTTCGCTCAATCGCATGTGCGGCTCGAGTCAACAGGCAGTTCATTTCGCGGCGCAAGCGGTGGCGTCGGGAGACGTGAGGTACGTGATCGCGGGTGGGGTCGAAAGCATGACGCGCGTTCCCATGTTTCTGGATGTGACGCTGGGGCAGCATGATTTCCGGGGTTTCGATGACTTGAATCCGGCGTTGCTACAGCGTTATCCGCTCGTCCATCAACTTGAGAGCGCCGAGCGGATCGCTGAACATTGGGGCATTACCCGCAGCGACTGTGACGCGTTTGCGAAGGAAAGCCACCGGCGCGCCCATGCGGCAGCCACGGCCGGATGTCATCGTGAAATCGTACCTGCAGCGGGTATCGATGCGCACGGACAGCCCATCACCGTCAGACGCGACGAAGGGATTCGGGCATCAATTGACGATGTAAAGATGGCATCAATGGCGCCGGCCATGCGTGGTCCGGGAGAAGGGGTGGTGACTGCGGCGAACGCGAGCCAGATGTCGGACGGGGCATCGGCAGTCTTGATTGGCGACCGTGCTAGTGCAGTTGCAGACGGGCTTGGCGTGCGCGCAAAGTTTCGGGCTCGGGTTGCCGTCGGATCGGATCCGGTGATGCAGTTGACGGGCGTCATACCGGCGACTCACAAGGCGCTGAAGCAGGCAGGGCTCTCTCTGTCCGACATCGACTGGATCGAAATCAACGAAGCGTTCGCCTCCGTCGTGCTGGCGTGGTTGCGCGAGTTTTCTGGAGCGAGCCCCGAACTCGAGGCGAAGGTGAATCCGTGGGGCGGCGCTATTGCGCATGGTCATCCGCTGGGTGCCAGCGGTGGCGGCTTGCTCGCGAAGATGCTCGGCGGGCTTGAGACCATTGACAGAAAGTTCGGTCTGCAACTCATGTGCATCGGACACGGGATGGCGACCGCTACCGTCATCGAACGCGTTTAATAACAGCCTGGCAGGACGGATCCCATGAATATCAAAGACAGTGTTTTCCTGATCTCAGGTGGCGCGAGCGGGCTCGGCGCAGCAACCGCGAGAATGATCGTTGAAAACGGCGGCAAGGTTGTGCTGGCCGATATGAATCGCGACGCGGGGACAGCGCTTGCCTCCGAGCTCGGACAGAGTGCCCTCTTTGTGCTTACCGACGTAACCGACGAAAACGCGTGCCAGTCGGCGGTAGACGCGACGGTGAATCACTTTGGCGCGCTGCATGGCCTTGCTTGTTGCGCCGGCATTGCGCCGGGCGAAAAAGTGCTCGGAAAGGACGGTCCACACGACATCCGGACGTTCGCTCGCGCGCTCGACATCAACGTTGCCGGGACTTTCAACTTCATACGGCTCGCCAGTGCGGTGATGAGTCAGTCAGAGCCGAACCAGGACGGCGAACGCGGCATGATTATCATGACCGCGTCGGTTGCCGCCTATGATGGGCAAATCGGGCAGGCCGCCTACTCTGCATCGAAAGCGGCTGTTGTGGGTATGACGCTGCCCATCGCGCGTGAACTGGCGCGCTACGGAATACGCGTGATGACGATCGCTCCCGGGATTTTCGAAACGCCGATGTTGCTCGGACTTCCAAGCCAGGTGCAGGAATCGCTGGGCCGCTCGGTGCCGTTTCCATCGCGGCTTGGAAGGCCAACGGAGTTCGCTCTTCTGGCTAAGGCGATCTGCGAGAACCCGATGCTCAACGGAGAGGTCATTCGGTTGGATGGCGCTTTACGAATGGCCGCAAAGTAGATTCCTGGGACTGCACTATTCAACGCGGTCACTCTCGCGCGATGTGCGTGGCAATGGCAGTCATGATGGTCTTGATTCTGGACGATGTCGGCGGGAAGCTTGCCGCCGACAGCACGCTTTTTCTGTCTTTCTTTACGGATACCGGCGAGCTGAACCGTTCGCCAGTTCTCTCTCGACCTTGTGCGGCCGCGTCCATACGGCACGGCCGTTTTCTATAAGCCTCCTTGGTCTGGATAGAGAGCGGACACACGACCATTACCTCGCCGCCTGTCGAGATAGTCTGTCATGCGAATCAATATCGGCTTCTGAATGAGCAGACAAGATGGCGATAAAAAACTCCACGATCGACAAAATTTGTGTTGATTCATTCGCGCGAGCTGTGTCAACATAAGTCCATCCAAAAGTATAAGTACGCCGGACAGGAGACGAACCCGGTAGGGCAGCGAAGCTGCGCAATAGCTATTCGGCTCTGAGGATCCCCTCAGAGGTCGGACGGGCAGCTGCGACTCAAAACCAGCCTGTCGGGCAGTGTGGCGGAAGTTTGGAACGGTCATCAATGACTGGATTCACGTCAACAAAGGAGGAGCGCAATGATGGAACTGGAAGCCAAGGTGGCGGTCATCACGGGAGCTGCCAGCGGGCAGGGCGCCGCAGAAGCAGCACTATTCGCTCAGCAAGGAGCGAAAGTAGTAGTCACGGACATCAATGAGCGTGGCGCAGAAATCGCAGCGAGATTGGGCGGTGCCGGCCACTTTGTCCGGCATGACGTAGGAGAACAAGCGGACTGGGACAAAGTGATGCGCGAGACGCTAGACCGCTTTGGGCGGATCGATGTTCTCGTCAACAACGCCGGTGTCTATAAGCCCGCCAGCCTGCGGGAAACCGACATGGACTTGTGGGACCATCATTACCGGATCAATCAGCTCGGCGTCTTTCTGGGCATGCGCGCGGCGTCCGACGCAATGGCCGCGACCGGCGGGGGATCAATAGTCAACGTTTCATCCAACGCCGGGCTGAACAACGTGCCGGGCATCTTCGCGTACGCCAGCAGCAAGTGGGCGGTACGTGGCATGACAAAACTCGCGGCCTCGGAACTTGCTTCGCTCGGCATCCGCGTGAATTCCATTCATCCGGGCATTATCGCGACGCCGATGCTCGGAGAAAACAGTGCTGAGAGGCTGAAGTTTTATGAGGAGATGATTCCGATGCGGCGACTCGGAACACCAGACGAAGTCGCCCGGCTGGTTCTCTTCCTCGCATCAGACGCATCCTCGTACATTACCGGCGCCGAAGTCACCGTCGACGGCGGTATTGGTTAAACCGTAACCGAGAAAGGAGATATCGTGAGTGGACAACTAACTGGCAAAGTCGCTCTCATTACGGGGGCTGCGCGTGGCATTGGGCGAGCCGCAGCGGAGCTTTTCGCGCGCGAAGGGGCGCATGTATTCGCGACGGACGTCAATCAACCTGACGAGCCGTTCCTTGATGGAAATATCAGCTTTTCGATCATGGATGTGGCGAGTGAGGCGGACTGGCGTCAAACGGTCCAAGCTATCAAAACAAAACATGGCGGCGTGGACGTACTTGTAAACAACGCAGCCATAGGGGGTTCTCAGCTACCGCTGGCAGAGGAGAACGTCGAAGACTGGAACCGGGTGATTGCCACAAACCTGACCAGTGTCTTTCTCGGCATGCGCGAGGTATTACCGGGCATGCGCGCGAGGAGATCGGGTTCAATCGTTAACGTCTCGTCTATCTGGGGCATCTCCGCCGTAGCCGGCGCTGCCGCATACCACGCAACCAAGGCGGCGGTTCGACATTTGACCAAGCATGCCGCGGTTACCTATGCTGCGGAGAACGTGCGCGTCAATTCGATCCATCCGGGCATCATAGCGACCCCGATGGTGCTTGAAGATCAGGCAGAGGAAACCAGTGCGAGAGTGGTCGCCGCTACTCCGCTCGGCCGGATGGGCAAGCCGATTGAACTGGCCAAGGGAATGTTGTTTCTCGCCAGCGACGAGTCGAGCTTCATGACCGGCGCTGAACTCGTGATCGACGGTGGGTATCTCGCGCAATGAAAACCTTGAATAGACTCCAGACGCAGCACGTTGCGAACAACGAACCGGACGCATCAAGCCGTTATAACCGATTGCCCGCTATTGCAGCGATGGTAGCCATGACCAATCTGGGCGCACTGACCATGCTGATGACGCCGGCGTTTATCGCGGGGTATCTCAGCAGCGGCCGGCTCAGCAACACTGAGGCGTCCACTCTGACCTCCGTTGAACTAGGGGGTATGACTATCGCGGTCATCCTGACCTCGCTTGTGATTGCGCGTGTTGATCGCCGCGCATGTGTGGCTACAGGTTTGTTGATAGCGGCGCTCGGGCATCTGATAAGCATCCTCGCGGTTTCATATCCCATCCTGGTCATCACCCGTACGGTAGCTGGGGCTGGCGTCGGTATAACTTATACAGTAGCGGTCGCTGCCCTATCGGCGACCAGGTTGCCCGATAGAAATTTCGGCATCGCGATCACTTCCAACCAACTGTCAGTAACACTACTTCTGGCGCTGCTGTCATGGCTCGGTCTGGATCATGGTTACCGGGTGGTCATTGGTGTTGTGCTCGCATTTACTTTGCTGATGGGACTAGGCATTGGGTTGTTTCCGCGCGTGGCGCCGACGCGCGCCGCGTCGGATGCGGATAAGGGCTCGCAGGCGTCATCTTCAACTTTGCCCGGCGTGTTGGGTCTGGTAGGCATGTTCCTCTTCCTGGTCGCAGTAGGCGAGGTGTGGCCGGTCGTTGGACCGATTGCGCAATCACATGGCATTGGGGCGGCCGCGGTCGGTTCGGCCTTGGCTATCGCGGGATTGGCCGGCATTAGCGCGGGGCTTCTCGTTTCACTAATCGGGTCTCGGTTCGGTCGGCTTGTCCCCTTGATTGTGGGTACGCTCGGACTGGCATGTGCCATGTTGACACTGTTGGTTGCGTCGGATGGCCGCTCGCTCGTGCTAAGTGCATCGCTCATCATGTTTTTCTGGATATTCAGCATTCCGTATTATTTGGGCTCTCAATCTGCTTTGGATCCGTCCGGACGGCTCGCCGTATTGAGCAGCGCGATGATGCCATTTGGTCTTGCTGCAGGGCAAGCCTTGGCGAATTCCATGACGCCCGGAGCAGGATATTCTCCGATTATTCTAAGTTCCGCCCTGATTTTTGGCTTGGCACTCGCGACGACATTGATCGGCATACATCTCAAGGTTGCTCCCTTTGCGCGGCGAAACGTAAGCGGCTAATCCGATGCGGGGGATATATGCGTGAGAGCTGATATATCGGGTTAGTTTATAAGGAATACATATTAATAATTATGATCCTCCACTTTCCCGCTGACAACTATCAGCGGTCTGTTGTGGCGTTTCTTTCAAACCAATAGCCGGTACTGACAACGTTCAGCCGCCTGCGACTCAGTGTGACGAATTCATGAATGGCACCACCGTCGCCAGCCTCAGGCCTGGTATGACTGGGTGCCGCACTCGTCGCGACAGGTCAATTAGAAGATCTAAAACGATTTAATGGCTAAGGAGACAAAAAATGCTTCACGAAAGAAGAGTCGCAATTAGAGCTGCCGCGGGCGTAGCGGCGCTGCTCTTTGGAGGAGCTGCTTGCGCACAAAGCGGCGTCACGCTATACGGGCTGCTTGACGTTGGCCTGCTCTATACGAGCAAGACCGTCGGAGCCACCTCGGACCAGAACGCCGGCAAGAACTTTTCGTTAATAAACGGGGGTCTTACGCCTTCCATATTCGGCCTGACTGGAACAGAAGATCTGGGCGGCGGACTGAAACTATCGTTCAAGCTGGAAAGTGGAATCAGCCCGGTAAACGGGGGGCTGGCCGACTGTAACGGGAACCTGTTTGGTTGCCAGGCGTGGATTGCCCTCGATAACCAATACGGTACGCTCAAGGCGGGTTTGCAGTACTCGCCGTTCTTTCTCGCTGTATATGAGTCGGATCCGCGCGATTTCGATCTGTTCGGCAGCGGCATTGTGAACTACGTTGATAACGTGATCGGCACAGGTATCTTCAGTCCGAATTCGGTGTCGTACACGAGCCCGGAGTTGGCCGGTCTTCAGGCCAGCGTGCTGGTTTCGCTCGGTGGCATTGCCGGGAATTTTCAGGCGGGTCGGCAGTATTCGGCTAGCGTCAAGTACGAGTTGGGCGGCTTCATGATCAACGCCGCAATTTTTGACGGCAATGCGGGTGGCGACGCGCAGACACCCGTGCAGACCGCGATGGAATACGAGGGGCGCACGATCGGCGCCGCGTACAAGGTTGGCCCGGTTACGGCCAAGCTGGCCTTCGTCAATTACAAGGTAGCTGGCTCGTTCAACAACAACGTTTACGGCGGCGGTCTCGACTATCACGTGGCGCCAGATATCGACATGAACGCTGGCGTGTGGGTGTCGAGCGACCGTAACCACACTGCGAATCATTCGGTGATGGGCTCGTTGAGAGCCACGTATTTCGTGTCGAAGCGCACCTCGCTTTACGCCCAGGTTGGCGCGGTCGACAATCATGGCGCAATGAACACGGGTATCTCGATCAATGGCGCGCTGTACGGGGTGCAAGGCACAACGGTCGCTGCGCTCGTGGGCATGCGTCACACGTTCTGACGACAACGGAGAACGAGATGAACAGAAACAAACGGGTGCAGACCGTGCTCTGTTTAGCCATCACGCTGGCGGCAGCTAGCGTCCAGGCGCAGGGTAGCGATGCGGGCAAGCCGTCGGTCAGCAGCGCGCCGAGCGCGAAGGAACTTCGTGCAGCTGACCGCATACTCAGGAAGGCGGTATTGCGCAGCCTGTCACGAACCAAGGGGCTCAATGTCGACCGCGTCGTCGTCGTGGCAAAAGCTGGATCGATATTGCTCGAAGGTTACGTGCCAGATAGCAACCAGATCGATTTGGCGACATCGGTGGCTGAGGCGGTTCCCGGCGTTACAACGGTGACTAACGGCCTGATCGTACGAGCTGAAGGGCTCTAAGCGCCGAGCTTACCGAACTATCTTTAATGATCTGACTTTAGCCTTGGTGGGAGCTTTGAGGAGTTCTCGCGAGGGCCCTCACTGCCGAAACTCAAGCAGATCTACGAAGGCATTAGCGAAACTCAACGTTTGGTAATCTCGCGTAGTCCCACGGACTGAATGCGGCGCGGCAATGAGAAGAGTACACAGAGAGCGATCATCTTGCGCACTTTTTCTTGCAACGCTAAGGAGATTTTCGTGCAATATTTCGCTGAACGCGCCGTCCCGGTGGGTGCCACGTAGAGATCTGGGAAACCAAATCAGAGGGAGAAAAAGTGCCACAAATAGTCCCATCGTCGAACCTGATTTGCGAAGACCTCTACTTGCCATCAGAGCCTTCCAACGTCCAGATTCATCTCCGGCACAAATGCTTACCGCCGGGGACGACCCGGGGAAACGATGCTGTGACGATCTTTGTTCATGGCGCCACCCTTTCGGGTGCGGCTGCATTTGACGCTCCGCTTCGCGGTGGCTCGTGGCTGGATTTCGCAGCAAGGCAAGGTCACGATGCTTACGCTATTGATATACGTGGTTACGGTCTATCGTCACGCCCCTCTATTCATGCCGAAACGGGATGGCCTGAAAGGCCTTACGCTCGTACACCAGAAGCGATTCTGGATTTGAGCGCTGCGATAGATCTTGTCCTGGCCCGGACTGGCGTGACATGCGTGAACCTTGTCGGATGGTCCTGGGGTACAGCGATTTGCGGTGGCTACACGTCAGGGAACAACACGAAGGTGCGGCGACTGGTCATGTACGCGCCGCTATGGACGATGCTGCCCCCGCTTGGGACTGCACCTCCGCTATCTCTGGTCGCAAGAATGTGGATGCCCACACTAGGACCGCTATATGCGTCGACGCTCTCCTCATATCGGAAAGTTACCCTCGACGAGACCCGTCGGCGCTGGTTTCGCGGTTTAGACATCAGTACCGCGGAAGTGCTTTGTCCAGAAGGAGAACTCGAGGCTTGGTGGCATCACGCACTCAGTGCTGACCCGATCGGCGCGTCCCAGATCCCATCCGTATTGTCCGCTCCGAACGGAGTGCTGGCGGATCTGGCTGAATATTGGGCGGCAGGTATCCCCACCTATGAACCCGGAAGCATCAGGGTTCCGGTCCTCACAATTCTGGGTGAATGGGATGTTGATACGCCACTACGCATGGCACATGAATTGTTCGGGCGTTTGACTGGAGCGCCGCACAAACGCCTGGAAGTACTGGGGAAAGGGACCCATTCCATGTGCCTGGAAGTCAATCGGTTTGAACTCTACCGCCGAGTCGAGCATTTCCTGAGCACGCCCTTGCCGTGACGCGAGCGCTTGCAGAAACGGTTCGCACCAGTGTTCTGGCAGAAGATAAGGAATCCTATAAAGACATACGTCATTCGATATGGTTGGATTTCACGCTCCGGTAGTCACTGGGACGTAGTCCGGTCCACTTCTGGAACGCCCGATAAAACGCGCTGGGTTCGGCGAAGCCAAGCTCTAGCGCGATCGAACCGACGGGACGGTCCGACCTTTGAAGTTCATCTATTGCAAAATCACGTCGCAGATGGTCCTTGATCGAGAGGTAGGTTGTGCCTTCTGCCCTGAGCCGCCGGCGCATTGTTGACTCCGAAAGACGAAAGTGCGTTGCCAGCTCAGTTGATGAAGGCCACGGCTCGGCTGGACTTTCTCGGAGAAGTCGTCGCACCTGCGCGGCCAGGGAGTCAGGGTTGCGGTATTTGACGATGAAGTTGCCCGGAGCATCCCTTAGAAAAGCTTTGACCGACCTGTTGGTCTGAACAACGGGTAAATCGATAAAGTCACTTGCCAAATCAACGTAGGTTGCGTCTTGTCCAAACGCGAGATCGTCGCAAAACAGCAACTTGTATTCTTCAACCGCGGCCGGAGTGGAACACTGGAAGCTCGCTCCCAATACAGAAATTCGTTTGCCTACGAGCCAGCATACGAGTCCATAAACCAGAAGAAAGTAGGTTGCATACGCAAACATGGTTGGCGGTTGGCTGTGCTCCGAATGCACAAATTCCAGGCGCACGCTTTTGCTTTTCGCGCTAATCCGCACGAAGAGATCATCTAACACAAGGCGCATGAACCCTACCGACCTTGCCAGAGCACCACCGCCGCTTTTGGCGGTCAGCGCTGCGCGCGTCATCGCGACGAAGCCACCGCTCCTCATCGGGTGAGAATCTTGTCCGAAGAATTCGTCATCCAGAGCCAGGGCGATACTGTTCCAAAGCGCTCCATACTGTTCCGAGGTAATGCGGCTTCGCGGTGACTCGAGAACAGCCGGGGAGACACCCGTAGCCTCTAGCAGAGGACCGGCATCAAGGCCGCCGCGCCGGGCGAGGCTCAATGTTTCCTCAACCAGAATGACCGAAACAGTTCCTTTTTCACTTTCCATGAAAGTTCGGGCCGCTTGAAGTGTCCAGATACATTGCGTATGGCATTAACGATCAACTCAAATGATCGCGTCGAGCATCCCATTTCCGACAGTGCGTAAATACACTGTGAACCAGTGAGCCTCGCTGCCCGAATGCTTTTCAACAGTATAGGTCCTTACTTCGAGGCGGAGCCGCAAGACTAATATGCGTTGGAAGAGAGATTGAGCTATGAAGATTCTGGTAGCAGTGAAGAGAGTAGTCGACTACAACGTGAAAGTCCGCGTGAAATCGGACAACACGGGTATCGACATTGCGAACGTAAAGATGTCGATGAACCCGTTCGATGAAATCGCCGTGGAAGAGGCGGTGCGTCTGAAAGAAGCGGGCGTCGCAACAGAAGTGATCGCCGTGTCGGCCGGTGTGACGCAGGCGCAGGAAACGCTGCGTACGGCGCTGGCGATCGGCGCGGACCGCGCGATCCTGATCGAGTCCAATGAGGATCTGCAGCCGCTCGCTGTTGCCAAGCTGCTGAAGGCGCTCGTCGACAAGGAGCAGCCTTTACTCATCATTCTCGGCAAGCAGGCCATTGATGACGATTCGAACCAGACCGGCCAGATGCTTGCAGCTTTGGCCGGGCTGCCGCAGGCGACCTTCGCATCGAAGGTCGCTGTTGTGGCTGACAGTAAGGCAACCGTGTCGCGTGAAGTGGACGGCGGTGCGGAAACGCTCTCGCTTGACTTGCCCGCAGTGGTTACCACGGACCTGCGCCTCAACGAGCCCCGCTATGTGACGCTGCCGAACATCATGAAGGCGAAGAAGAAGCCGCTGGAAACGCTCACGCCGGAAGATCTCGGCGTTGACGTAACGCCGCGCCTGAAGACGCTCAAGGTTGTCGAGCCGCCAAAGCGCTCCGCCGGCTTGAAGGTGCCGGACGTGAAGACGCTTGTCGAGAAGCTGAAGACCGAGGCCAAGGTGCTTTAAGGAGACGGAACAAGTGACAAATCTGGTAAGTCTGGTAATAGCCGAACATGGCAGCGCGTCAATCAAGGCCGCGACGCTGAACACGATTGCAGCGGCGCAGAAGATTGGGGGCGATATCCACGTGCTGGTCGCCGGTTACAACACGCAAGCCGCGGCTGAGGCAGCAACCAAGATAGCGGGCGTTTCCAAGGTCTTGCTGGCCGACGCGCAGCAACTCGAAGCGGGGCTCGCGGAAAACATTGAGGCCACCGTGCTCAACATTGCGAAGAACTACTCGCACATCCTCGCGCCGGCTACCGCCTACGGCAAGAACATTACGCCGCGTATTGCCGCGAAGCTCGACGTCTCACAGATCAGCGAAATCACCGCAGTGGTTTCCGCCGACACGTTCGAACGCCCAATTTACGCCGGTAACGCAATCGCAACGGTGCAGTCCGTTGACCCGATCAAGGTCATTACGGTGCGTTTGACCGGCTTCGATCCGGTCTCAGCAGAAGGCGGTAGTGCAACAGTCGAGGAGATCGACGCCGCAGCCGACAGTGGCCTGTCGCAGTTCGTGAGCCGTGAAGTCACGAAGCTGGACCGTCCGGAACTGACCTCGGCGAAGATCATCGTCTCGGGTGGCCGGGGTTTGGGCAATGGCGAGAACTACACCAAGGTTCTCGAGCCTCTGGCGGACAAGCTGAACGCAGCGCTGGGCGCATCGCGCGCAGCGGTCGATGCGGGCTTCGTGCCGAACGACTATCAGGTCGGCCAAACCGGCAAGATCGTTGCGCCGCAACTGTATGTCGCGGTGGGTATCTCGGGTGCGATTCAGCATCTGGCCGGGATGAAGGACTCGAAGATTATCGTGGCGATGAACAAAGACCCGGACGCGCCGATTTTCAGCGTGGCCGATTACGGTCTGGTGGGCGATCTTTTTTCGCTGGTCCCTGAACTTGTCTCGGCAATCAACGGTCAAGGACCGGACTGATGTGCGTCGAACGGGCTTGATCGACTCGTCTTGATCAATAGGAATACGTACTATTTAATCTCGCAAGCTGTGGAAAAATTTAGTGGAAAAGGGGAGGAGACGCCAATGCCTGACATAAATATTCGCATGTGGGTCGACAAGGCCGAGTTGAACGAAGAGTCGCTTTGTAGGGAATATGTGGCGAATAGGCATTCATTCGCAAGACCTGCCGGCTGCAATGGCGGTCACGCCTGAAGCACTATTCGGAGGAAAATATTATGCAGCCGACCATCGGTAGTATTAGTTTCGACAATCTATTCCAGACTCTCTGGCGTGCACAGCAAGAGTACTTGGCCGACGCCGTACAAGGATCTAACGTTCGCGGCGATTTGACATCGAGCCATCCCGCGATGGAAGTCGGACAATTTTTGAACAATCTAAATAGCTTCGACGTCGGTAAAATCGCCGAGATCGAAGGAACGTACCTGGACAAGCAGTTGGCGCTTTGGTCCAGCATGTGGATGCAGAACGGCACCGCTCCGGTTGTTGAAGCGCATAAAGGCGATCGCCGGTTCGACGCTCAGGAGTGGACGAACTATCCCCTGTTCGATTACCTGAAGCGGTCTTACTTGCTTACCTCTGACGCGCTCCTGCAAGTGATTGAGGCTGCGAACCTGGACGGAAAAACAAAAGAGGAGATGGCGTTTTTCACTCGCCATTTTGTTGACGCCATGTCGCCGGGTAACTATGCACTCACCAATCCAGAAGTGCTCAGACTGGCCATTGAAACAGGCGGGAAAAGTTTAGCAGACGGTCTTGAGAACCTGTGCGGAGATTTCAGAAAAGGCTATATCTCGCTGACAGACGAGGCGGCCTTCGAAGTTGGCAGCAACCTTGCAAATACGCCCGGCGCGGTTGTGTACGAAAACGAGCTCATACAGTTGATTCAGTATCAAGCGACTACCGACAAGGTGCATGCAGTGCCCTTGGTTATAGTGCCGTCCGTAGTCAACAAATTTTATATCCTGGACCTCGCGCCGGAGAGCTCATTCGTTCGCTACTACGTTTCGCAAGGCTACACCGTCTTCATGGTGTCCTGGCGCAGTACGTCACCAACATTGCAGCACCTTACCTGGGACGACTATGTAGAGAAGGGTGTGATAGCGGCGATCGAAGTGGCGTCCGAGATCACGAAGGGAGAGAAGGTCAACGCGCTAGGCTATTGCGTTGGCGGCTCGCTGTTAGCCTGTGCACTTGCCGTCCTGGCCTCAAGACGCCAATACCCGGTTGCCAGCATGACCCAGCTCATTGCCATGCTGGATTATTCCGACCCGGGTGAAATCGGCGTTTATCTGGGGAGCGCTTCTCTTGAGCAGCGGTTGAAAGCGTTCTCGCGGGGCGAAATCGTCTCCGGCAAGGAGCTTTCACGGGCTTTCGCCAGCCTGCGTGCGAACGATCTGGTGTGGTCGTTCGTCATAAACAATTACTTGAAAGGCAAGACGCCGTACGCTTTTGATCTTTTCTATTGGAACAGCGACGACAGCAATTTGCCCGGACCCATGTTCTCGTCCTACCTGCGTGAGTGCTATGCGGAAAACAAGTTGGTACAGCCCGGCGCCATGACGGTGTGTGGTGAGCCTGTGGATTTGAGCTTGATTGATTTGCCAACCTATATTTTCAACGCAAGCGAAGATCATTTGGTCCCTTGGAAGTCCGGCTACGAGAGCGTGAGACATTCAAGGGGCGATGTCGAATTCGTCTTAGGCGGAGGCGGCCACATCACCGGTCCAGTTAATCCATTTTCGAAGAACAAGCGGAACTATTGGGTCGGCGGCGATTTGGGAGGAGGTGCCGACGAGTGGCTTGCGAGCGCGCACTCAGTGCAGGGCAGTTGGTGGCCTCATTACGCTGCGTGGCTCAAAGGACATTCGGGGAAAGAGGTCGCGGCGCCAAAGAAATTGGGCAACGAAAAATATGTGGAGATCGAGGCCGCGCCGGGCCGTTATGTTAAGGAACGGCTGTAGAGACGTAGACGTGATAAAGCGGCAATCCTTGTGTGCCCCCAATCCAGACTCTAGCGTTCATCGATGCAGGCGTTCTGCATTGAGGATACGTGTCCCGCCTTTTCAACCATCGGAGAGCAAGAATGATCGACTATCGGAAGGAGGGCCACACTGCCGTCCTGACCATCAACAATCCGCCCGCCAATACGTTCACCGCTGAAAGTTTGCTATCGCTCAAGGAGCGGGTGCGCGCATTGAATGACGACCGGCACATCTATGCCGTCGTGGTGACTGGCGCGGGCAACAAGTTCTTTAGCGCCGGTGCGGAGTTGAAGAGTTTTGCCACAGGTGACAAAGTAGCGGCGCGTTTGATGGCGCAAAGATTTGGTGAAGCGTTTGAAGCGCTGCAGGAGGCGCGGCCGGTTGTTATTGCAGCGATCAATGGCTACGCGATGGGAGGTGGACTGGAATGCGCGCTCTCTTGTGACATTCGCATTGCTGAGGAACAGTCGCAGATGGCGCTGCCCGAGCCCGCGGTGGGCTTGCTTCCCTCCGGTTGCGGTACGCAGACGCTGCCTTGGCTGGTGGGGGAGGGCTGGGCCAAGCGCATGATCCTGACCAACGAACGGGTGAATGCCAACACTGCTTTGCGCATCGGGTTGGTCGAGGAGGTCGTGGGCAAGGGCGAATCGCTGGATTCGGCCCTCAAAATGGCGGAACGCATCGCGAGCCTGAGCCCGCGAGCGGTAGCGTCGAGCAAACAATTGATTCATAGCGCCCGTCAGGCTGTCCCGCGCAGGGCCGCACTGGCGTTGGAGCGTGAGCGCTTCATCGACCTCTTCGATTGGGATGACCAACGCGAAGGCGTGAATGCCTTTTTGGAAAAGCGCGAGCCAGTGTGGAAGAACTGATAACGCTAGTAAGAGACGCAGACTCGATCAGAACAAAAATGACGACACCGACGACTTGGCCCGAAGAGCGTCATCATCAACCGGGCGGGATTGTTGTCCGCATCGATACCGGTTCTTGATCATCCTGCGTATTCGCGAGCAGCTGACCCGGAGGTGCGAGGCTCACTTCCGGCTTACTCGGCCGATAGTGCGCAAGTTGCCAACATGGCGCCCCAATTGTTCGGCACGGCGATAAACGGCCTCCATCAACAGCATCGCACCTCTGGGCGGCGGCGAGAATTTCGAATACACGAATGTCGAAATCATTTCGAGGTCCTCAACGAGTGGACGCACGGCGCAATCGACGTTTCCCGCCGCGAATTCGTCGACGATAGTCAGTCCCAATCCGCCTTGTACCAACGCTAGAGCCTGATCGGCGCGGGTGACGTCGACGACCGAGGTGAGTTCAACATCGGCCTGCTGGCACGCTCTGACGATAACCGTGCCAAACGGGATATCGCGCCTGAAAAGAATCATCGGTTCAGTCGCGAGATCAGCGAGTGCGATGCGCTCCTTAGCCGCGAGGGGATGATCCGCAGGCAGCGCGCATACCATGCGACCTCGCATGAACGGCACGACTTCAAGATGTTCGTGCTCAATCGGCATTGACGTCACCGCGATGTCGACAGCCTTGCTTAGCACCTCCAGCGGCATGTCG
>Ga0153932_1000174_pt1 | contig 26967 bp, 31 predicted proteins | sample TSNJ016MetaG_FD_102273 | JGI IMG/M metagenome (GOLD analysis project Ga0153932, IMG submission 102273) | Attine ant fungus gardens microbial communities from New Jersey, USA - TSNJ016 MetaG | ecosystem: Host-associated > Fungi > Mycelium > Unclassified | place: USA: New Jersey, Wharton State...
AATTGGCTGTCGCCTTTTGAAAGTCGATCTTCTGCTCGACCCAAGCGGTCCCGCAATTCGCTAATTGCGTCTGCATCATTCATGCACTTCCCCGGGGAATTTAAAAAGCCGCCCGGAGGCGGCCGTTACGATATCTGCTTGTGCGTCTTAGCCGTTGCTAACAACCACGAACGTCCCGGACATGGTATTGGTAAGGGTTCCGCCAATTGCATTCCCGGTAAATATCGTCTTTACGCTAGCGCCCTCAAGGGTCACGCTTCCAGTGAAATAGTTCCCCGTCATAACCTGCGATCCGGCGTTGACAGTCACGGTGCCGCTGATGACATTGCCTGTCACTACCGACGAACTCTGCTGGTCCAGCGTTAAGGAAACTGCGCCATCAATCGTGTTCCCGGTGAGCATGAATTCTTGCAACGTACCCGCCGCGCCCGAATAAAACGCGCCAGTCCCGTTGATCGAATTGGAGACAAATCTGAGGCGCTGAATCGCTGTACTTGCCCCGTCCGCCGCCACGACAGCCGTAGACCAGTTTTCCATGTGACATTGGGCGAATGTGATGATCCCGTTCGGATCGTTGGCATAGCCGGTGAAGCTGAGAACTTCCGTTACACTAGCGCCGCTTTGATTAAACTGACTGGCGATAAATCTAACGGTATCAACAGCAGCCCCATTGATATTCACATACGCAGTAGCGCCTACGTCCAAACCACCGTTGCGCCCGAACCAAGAATCGGTAAAGGTAATCCCCACGCTATTCTGAATCTGCACGTGGTATTGCGTGACCTGAGTGCTAATGCATCGGTTGCACACAAGATCCACATTCGCTTCAGCCTGCCCGACGATCGCATACCCAATCGCCGAGCGCATCGCGTAGGTATCTTGCAACACAGCATTGTTCGTGTTCTGAACCCGAATGCTGGCACTACTCGCTGGGACCGTGCCACTAGCCCGATTCACCACGACATTGAGCAGTGCTGCACTTTGTGATGCACCCCCGCCATCAAGCGTCACGATGCTGGCGATCGAAAGGTCCCCGATAATCTGGGGATACCCCCCTGTGGCGGTCGTCGCAAAAGATTGCCCGCGCAACGTCATGCCGGCCGAAACGGTTAGCCCCTGCGAGACTCGATAGGTTGCCGGAGCCAGCTCGATGATTCGGCCCGAGCCGGGAGCGACGTTCAGTGCGGCTTGGATCGGATAGTAGTCGTCGGTTGTGCCGTTTCCGATAGCCCCAAATTGCTTGACGTTGAACGTTGCAGAATTTGTTAATACCCATCGAGAGCCATTCGATGCGACGATAATGCTGCCGCCGTTGTCGGCCTGCATCGTCTCGCTGGAGACAGAGAGGGAGCAACTTAAAGTGTAGGTTCCGGCCCCGCCTGATCCGGTTCCAAGCGAGGAGATATAACAACCGCCAGGGCTAATGCCGGCCCCATTGATCTGCTGCCCAACGGCAAGCGTACCGTTGGCGACTGCCGATGCCGTAAGCGTCGTTGAACTAATAGACCCTGTGAAATATGCGCCGTCAGTAGTATCTCCGGCGGCGTATTGATAGCTTCCTCCACCGCCATCTCCTTGAGCATAGTAGCCAGTCGCCAAAACGCTGGCATAGAACGCCGACGAAATTCCGCGCAGCCCCGCGATTGACGACACAACATACGGACTTGGGTAGGCGGTCGAACCCGTTCCGCCAGACGTGATAGCGATCGGCGCGGTCGTCGTAGATAAGCTCGGCACAGAAAGCGCGCCGGCATCGGTCAGGCTGAGTAACTGCGTTCCCCCAGCGCTGTTGTAGACGGTAAAACTTCCATTCAATACGCCAATATATTTATTGGGCGTAGTCGCGCCATTGCCGGTCATCCTGATTACGCTGGCGCCGGCTGAAGTATTCGTGAACTGAGAATACCCGGTGAACTGCGGCGACGCGAGCGGGGCATAAGGCGAAAGCAACGATGCAAATCCGGCCCCGCTTACCGTTCCGGATGCGCTAAGCGTAGTCGCCGCCACACTGTTAGGAGTGACACTTCCATAAGGCACTTGGGGGGCGGCAAAATTATTTTGTACGAATCCCGTCGTGGCGATCTGAGTATTGCTTGTCGATGACGGAGCAGTCGGCGCAACTGGAGCGCCCGTGAGCGTCGGGGATGCCGACAATACCGTGGAGCCCGTGCCAGTCGACGAGGTTGCGCCAGTGCCGCCGTTAGCTGCGGTCAACGGGTTCTGCAGCGTAACGCTATTGAACGTGGGCGACGGGAAAGTCTGGGCGAACGCAAGCACCGGCACGAGCAGTGCCGTCAGCAGAAGTTGTTTTTTCATTGTGCGTTAGGAAATTGAAACAGAACCGTCGTTATTTCAAAACGGCGGCTGATGCTGCGGGGCGGCTATAAGGGCGCCCGGTCGGTGGCAAAAGAGTCCCGGGCGTCGCCATCAAGCAAATTCTGGCGGAATAAGTTTCCCGTCTTCTACTGTCCAGCCTCCGGGGCTATTGAAATGGAGCGCCCAATTAGAGGCATCGACTTCGATAAGATCGGATGCTGGCGGGAGATTTGGATAAGCAAGAATGTCCGTGTCATACCACCCCGTCACAGGAGCGGGAGACGGACTAGCAGAGTCATACTGTGCGTATCGTGGCATTCTATTCACCCTCTTTTTAGTAACCCTTGGCGTGCCAATAAAATGCTATGGAGCCGTTAGCAGCGCCGCTTGGGGCTGTGCCAAATACCGCAGACCAAAAGGTTGCGTTGGACAAGCTGGGAGCAGGAGTTCCGGAAACTTCGACCACACCCCAAGAGCCGCCCGATGTTGCAGCGGCCACGGAGCAACCAAGGTTCAGAAGATTGTTCGGGAAAGTGATTGGATATGGAACGGTAACGCCGCCGCTAATAGTTCCGCTTACTCCCCATTGCTCAATGAAATATCCGGTCGGGCTATTGGAGTCCGGGTACTTCTTGTAGCCGTTCTGCGTCAGCGAACTGGGAAATTGACTCGGCAGTTGCCCAAGAGGAATGGCTTCCGTATTGGCCAAAGCCTGAGAAACGTTGAACACTTGACTGGATGAACCATTGAGCGCGGCAAAATCGGCCTCTGCCTGCCCCAGATTCAATGCGTGCCCGGTTGCCGTGGCATTGGCTACAGCGACCGGGTCATTGAAAGTGTTTGCGCCCGTCCACGTGTTTGCTGCGCTAAGCTGCCCCATTGCCAGCATCTGTCCGGCAGTGGGAGGGCTGAAGGCTAAATCATTCGCCAGCCACGCCAGCGCAGAAGTTCCATCTTGTCCACGAAGGACGGTCAGCGTTGCTCCGGTTATTGCGGTCGCGTAAACGATTTCGAAATTTTGGCGAGTCGCAACGTCATTCAGAGTGATGACAAGGACGGACCCAGCAGGAATGGATGAAGGAAGGTTTGCAGTACTGGATAGCGTGATTGAGGTCGCGCTATTCGACACCGCTCCCGCCAACGTTGTATTAACGTTGTTCGCGAAGACAAAAGTCGACATATTTAGCCCGCAGAAATTGAAACGAGGCCGCCGTTATTCCATAGCTGATTGGCGTTATGCGGATTGGCCGTAGGAAGACCGCCGCCACCAAGCGCAAGAAGTCCGGCAGCGGTGACGGTGCCAAAATAAACAGGAGCGCCAGTGCCTGGTCCGCCAGGCACTACGGCTACTGTGCCGCCGTTGTACCAAACTGCGCCCACAGGAAGCCCGGCAGAACTTGTCGGATAGCTGCTAGGGCCAGTCATCCAGAGAACACCGCCATCATTCAGAAAACTTACTGAACTGAATGCGACGTTGTACTGGAACGGAAACGCCAACAACCGCGATCCAAGTAGTTCCTGAAGCGCTATGCCCGGCGTATCATTGAACACAGAAATCGTGAACGTGTTCCCGGATACCGTGATCGACGGCGGGTTGCTCAGGACCGGGTAATCAGATCCATTTGGCCCGTTCAGAAATCGACTAACACGATTTTTTAGCCAACCGATCGTGAAGACCTGCCCATCGCCGCGGTACAGATTCCACGTCAGCATCCGCTTATAGATGTCGTCCGACGCGAGTGAGGCAGTTCCAGAGGATGTAAATGCGAGAGAATCGTATGGAACCGTGTCGTACGGTGCAGTGTTGTACCCCGCCGTCGTTGACGATGTCTGTGTCGACAGAACCGGGCGAGCTATCCCGTAGAGTCCATTGCCGACCCAATCCAACAATGGGCCGTTGATGTTCGGCGACGTGTATAGGCCGAGTGGCGTATTTTTGAACCAGTCGAGATATCCCTGACTTAGCGAATTGAACGAGGAAACGAAGGCCTGTATATCCTGGTCGTCAGAATATTGAAAATACAAGTAACTGGGAATGCACTTCTGTAGCGGAAGTGTCGCGAACGATTCGATGTTGTTCGTCGCCATTACTGCACCACCGTTACGCCTGTCTGGCTGCAGTAGAAATACGACTCCGGATCACTCGGGATGATGCTTGTTCCCGCCGTTGGAGTTGCCGTAACCCCGTTGATCGTGACCACGAACTGTAGAGTTGTGATGTTTTGCGGCGCAATAACCGATGCCACTGCATTCTGAAATACTGCGGCCATCTCAAGCTCATTGATCGCCTGCCCCACGAAGATGCTGTTGATATACGACTGAATCGCAGGCGCGGCTAGCTGATTGACAGACGTACCGGCCGTGAAGCTGGGCAAGGTCGTATTCCACGTCACAGCCACAGTGACCACTTGTTGAGGTGGGTTCACAAAGACAACTGAATACGTGTTCGGGTTCTGGAAGAGAGAAACCGTCACATTGCGCGGATTCGGCGAAAGCGTTGCGCCGCTCGCATAGGTGCCAAATCCACTGCCGTTCGTCGTCGTCGTAATCGTCGTCGCTGTAACCGATGCAACCGTGTACGTCAGGTTATAGGCGCTCGGGGTGGCTCCCGAGACTGTCACCGTTTGGCCAGCGATGTACCCGTGATTCAGGTTGGTCGTGATGACAACGGGATTCGCCGCGCTCATGCCAGTGATGGCGAGCTGCGAACCCTGAAGTACTGCGATATCGGGCACGCCCTGAAGAATGGCCGTCGCTACCGAATACGCATCACCGCCACCGCATACGATCTGCCAGCCACCAGCCAGTTGGTTGATCGAAACCAGTTGCTGTTGAACCCCCGTGATTTTTTCGAGAAGCGTTTTAACGTAAGCAGGAGTTCCGGTCGACGCGACCTGCCCAGCTTGAAGCACGCGCGCGCGATAGTTCTGCACGCTCTCAGTCGTTGTGGCCGGCACTCCCGCTTCAGGGTTGTTGACGGTGACGTTGTAGACCGCGGGTACCGACGTGACTAGTTTGGTTACCGTATTCGCCGGAATCGCGAACGTGCCGCTATTGGTCGCGACCGCGAAGAGCAAGGGGCTGAAGCCGCTGGCCTGGATGACCCCGCCATCCTGCAGCGCATATTGGTTCGCGCCATCGCCGACCGTAAAGCCCGGCTGAAAGACATATCCGGCCGCCCCTGCGAACTGAACAAAGACGCTTCCGTTCGCGCTCAGTCCTTGAGCAATGCCAGCTTGCGCACCAAGCTGGGCCAGAATAAAAGCGTTAGCGCCATATGGTGTTATAGCGTTAATACTTTCGACTCTAGCTTGATCCATCGCGACCAGGGCGCCGACGTCGGTGCCAGCTATATCGTCGACCAAAGACCCCGGCAAGTTCGCCGTATATCCCGGATTTGTAGCGGCCACGCCATTGATAAGTGCTGTGTATAGCGCCGCTGGCGGGGTGGCCAACGGCCCTGCCGCCGTCATCACGAGCGGTACTGACGTTGAAGACGGGATAGCGCTCATTTATTTTTGGCAATAAAAAAGCCCGCACAAGGCGGGCTCTAAAGTTATCTGGGCGATCCAATCAACCGAGCATCGACTGACCGAGAATGAATGTGTTATCAAGCTGAGGTGCGACGATCGACGAGTCCACGTAAGGGGTCAAAATCGCACCGTTGTGGCAAACAGCATTAACCTGATAGACCGGCGGGGAAGATCCCTGCACGAGCGTGATGGTCAATGATGCGAAGTACGGCGCAAACTGGCTTTGAGTCTGCATTACATAGAAGCTTGGCAAAACTTGCGTTACCACGGTCTGCATCTGAGGTATGCCATACCCCGCATAAAAGGGTGACTCCCCCAAATTCAACTTTAGGCACTGCGCCAGCGTTGTGAGCCATACCGAATCATCGAAATTGTTCGCGTCGGTCTCGACGACCACCCAAGTTTTGCTGCCATCTTCATTATTTACGCGGCCATATGTCCGAGCCATCTGAACCCCGAAAAATTTTGCACACGTACGCCTAACGTGTGTATATTGACCGCCATGAAAAGACTAAATTTCTTCCTTCCAGAGCAGGTCATCGCTGCTCTACAGGCCCTGTCCGACAAGACAGGTTTAACGGTCAGCGAACACATCCGCCGCGCGATCGACGCGTATCTAAAGAAGCAACAAAAGGAAAAATCATGACCACTCAAACAAGCAGTCTCGACGGGATGAAGAAAACCTTCATTGCATTTCTCGCAACCCTTGCGGCTCAAGCGGCGTTAGTGCTGCTGTACGCGATTACCACTGGCGGCCTGTGACATGAAAAAACTCCTCATCGCTCTACTGTTCCCCGCCACGGCGTTTGCCTTCCCTGCCGGCATTCCGCAAAATTGCCAGGCACCGCTAGCCCACGATATGGAGATGTCCAACATCCCGTACCTTCTGGACTTGGGCCCGAACGCAGCGAAGATCAAATCGATTAAGACGGAAGGCGGCACGCCGGCATATGAATACTTGCCGGGCAACTACAAGATCGACTGCTATATTACCGTCACATGGAGCAACGGAGCAGTGGACAATTTCTTCAGATTCAGCATGTGGGAGGATCGTTACGGCGGCCTCAAAGGGACCTATTCGCAGCGCTAGCCAGTCATCGTGCCGGTGTTTCCTGTTCCAGTCTGAACGCCACCGTGGAAGTGGTTATTAACACTGCCATTCGGGACAACCACATCGGGCACAACGAGCGGCAAGGTTGAATTGACGCCCGTCGATCCAAGCGTGAACGTTTCCCCGCCTACCGTAACGGTTACGCCAGACGCATTGACCACGAGCGAAACCGCGCCGAAGGTAATCGTCGTTCCCTCCTGATTCGTTACAACAGACGATGGTGCCCCCTCTGTCGTCTGGATGATCGCACCATTCGGCCCTTGCACTTGAGCGGCGTTCTGATCGATCGGAGGCGATCCAGAATTGCTCACGGGCACGAACACAAGCGCGCTTAGATTCCCTGGACGAGTTAGCGTCGCTACTCCACCCCCGAGTCCCGATACACCCCCGAGATAAGCATCGGCCGGCATCGTCATACCGAAGTCGCCAACCTGAGTCGGCATCCGGATCCAGTTGCTTTCCGCTTTCGGGATGGTGATATTCGGCAGGGTGAAAGGCGCGGCGTTGACCTCAAACGCCACAGTAACGATCGCACCCGTCACCTTCACGACTCGGCAAGGCAGCGCGCGGCCGAGATTTAAGATGGCCTGCTGAGCCCGGTTGATCGCGAGTTGATTCGCGCTCTTCTGAACCCATAGCTTGGCGTAATTCTCGGCCATCTTTAACCTTGGCTAGCTGCCGGGACATCCAGGCAATTTATGATCGTCGACCATTGAGCAGCATCCGCAGACCGGAAATTGCCGACCTGACGTAGTTCCTGAACGATGAAGTTGTCTTGGAACGTCGATTTATATTTGATGCTCGACGGAAATGCGTTCGAGGTCGTGTTGACGAAGCCTGGCGCATTTTGCAAGCCTTGCGGCATCTTCACGAGGGCACCGATCTGCAAGTCTGCACGCGCAACCGTCTTGATCTGAATCGTGTTGACTGCGATCCAAGTCGGCTGTCCGATGAAATCGTTGAAATTCAACTGAACCGGGGCCGGCCGATAGGTGTTGTCATAGACAACGATCTTGCCGGCCTGTATCGCGATGTTCACGCGGTTATCGAATATTCCTTCAGTAATATCCCCGACGACCTGTGCCAGTTGATCAAGGGTCGCGCAGATATGCGGCTCGTCGTGGTTCTGAACCAGATCGGTACTCATGTTCATGACGACCTGAACGCCAGGATAGGCGACAGAGAACGTCTGCTTCAATGCATCAGACAACTCCATGCCGGCCGACCAGTCCAGCAGGATATTTCCCGGATTCGCGAGCGTGTAGACGCCCGGGATAACAACAAAGTCCAATGTCTGGTTGACGCCTTCCCAATTGCCGAACGATTGGAAGATTTGGCCCTTCAGAATCGTTCCGGCCTGAGCAGGATTAATCAAAGGAAGGCCCGGGGCCTTCATTCCCGCTTTCAATTCAAGCGTCATTCCTGCGAATTGCTGCGCTTGCGTCAAGTCTTGCAGCGCAATCCCATAGATCGTGATCGTTGATGCACCCGTGGGCGTCCCGTACGGACCCACCAGCGCGTCGTACTCTATTTGCAGGGCCGCCGGATCATAGATGTTGTTGGGGTGCGTAGTCCACGTGCGCGTCGGCGCAGTGGCGCCCGCCGGAGTCAGCGAAAGTTCGTAGTAACGGGCCATCTAGGGCGTGACCTCAAAATTCCCGGTGTCTTCACGGTACAAAAGCGTTGACGTCTGGAAAATGCCTGGCGCTAGCAGAATGTCAAAGGTCAACGACGACCCCACCAATGCTCCGGTCCATATCGACGTGCCGCTCTGATCGACCAAACTGCAGAACCAGCGCTGACCAGATATGTTCCAAAATGCATTCAGCGAATAGCTGACGTTATCCAGCGTCACTGTTTGCGAAAACGGGGGCGACGAATTGTTGTTCGGCGTGAATGCAATTAACGTGGTCATATTGGCGCGCTGAGGTATTGATTCACTACGCCAGTGATCGACGTGATATTCGAAACCGCATTCTGTGCCGCCGATCCCACCGCCGTGGCCGCGTTAGACCATACTGAGGTGCCAGGTGCTGTAGCGGGACCAACCTGAGCGCCGCTGGAAAGCTTAGACATAAGACTGTTATAGGCGCTATCGGCCTGCATCTGCGTCGTCAGCGGCTGCACGAAATCCCACTGAGCCATGATCTGCTGCTGCTTTCCGTCACCACCGGTCGTGTCCGTGATCGTCTGCAAGAGGCAATTGGTGTAAATGAACCACGGAGTAGCGATCGTGTACGAGCCCCCGGCCGCGTTGTGCGCCACCAACGAGTTTTGCAGCGACGTCCAGATTGCCAACTTCGTGAGGTAGCCGGCCGTATCTTTCACCGGCGCGATCATGCGCAACGAAATCGCCAATGGTTGCTGAATCGTCGCATTCGCTGCAGTGGCCTGATTCGCGAAAGGGAACGTTGCAATCGACTGGTTGATCAGCGTGCTGCCCGGCACCGGCACGTAACGAGCGAAGAAAGCATCGGTGTTGATTCCATTCGATAGCGCGCCTTGAACGGCTGACAACGCCTGCCCGCCCAGCGCAATGATCGGCAGCATGCCGCCAAGCGTATTGGCGGCGATGCCGCCTACCAAAATTATGGGGCTCACCTGGAACGCTAAGTCATAGACGGTCGCGAAAGCTGGTTGTCCCATATCAATGCGGCGCCGCGTTCATCGACGTAGCGACGTTCGCCGTCGTCGAGTTGGTGATGTTGATATTAATGTTCTGGCCTTGCTTGGCCATGATTTTTGCTGCTTTATTGATGTAATTCTGAGTTTCCATGGGAGCATGTGCCTCCCATTTGTCTCCGTTTGCAGCGATATCCTTATCCAGATGGCCCATTCCCCAGTTGTACGCAGCCAGCGCCTTGCGATTGTCGCCGCCATAGCGTTTCAACAAGAACTCATCGTATCTTTGGGCCGCAGCCTGAGAGTCTTGGAGACTATTTACATCCCCCTTCCCCCATTGTTTCCACGTCGCATCCATGAACTGCATCGGCCCCTTCGCGCCTACGGGTGACAGCAGATGCTTTCCGCGACCAGACTCGATCTGATATTGAGCATCAATCATGGCAGCCATGGGCGACATCGATGACGCGGAGGCGGACGGAGTCCGGCCAACACTCCCAAGAGAAAATAATTCTCTCAGCGAAAGTCCGAGCGCAGCTAGGCCGCTCCCTAATTCGTTGGGGTGACTTAGAGTCGGATGGAGTCCATTTTTTATAACGGACTTGGGCGTACCATTCGCCGCAGCATCCAAAACAGATTTGACTTGAGGACCGGCAATTTTCAACAGAGTAACCGCTGCTGCTGCTGCGTTGTCCCCCAAGACCTTTAGTTCGGGAGAGGCCTTGCCTAACTGGTCGTTGAATGCATTCATGACCTCCGCCCAATTTGACTTGAGCGACGCTTTCACATCCGATGCGGTGTCAGCGGTGTCTTGATCGACCGCATTCTTCTTGGCATCTTCAATCTCTTTCTTCTGGGCCTTCTGCCAATCGGCGTCGCTATAGCTCGCGCCGGTGCGCAGTTGCTGTTGCGACAGGATATCGGTGAAGCCATATGCCTGTGCCATTGATGCAGCAGGCATTCCAGACTTCTGCCATTCCCTATATTTACCGCTGGCCGCTTTCGCAAAGTCGAAAGTTAGTTGCTCGGGATCTTCGTTCTGGATCTGCTCGGGCGTCAGACCTGCGGTCATGAATGCACGCCATTTGCTGACATCAGATTGTGCGTTCGCAACGCTCGACAGATCCGATTTCCCGAGTCCGAATTTCTCGAAGTTCGATTCAAAAGCTTGGGTTTGGCCAATCTTTAGGCCGAGTCCGCGGGCCTCTAAATTCTGGCCTGCCAACATATTCGTGGCGCCATAAATTGCTCCGATGGCAGAACCAATGCCGCCAACGCCAGCCGTACCGAGCTTAAGCAGTATCGAACTCATGCCCGAGATCGACTTATGCATCTCTTTCGAAAACTTCGACATACGACTCATCTGAATCGCGCCGTCCTTGGCTTTCGTGTTGAACTTGTCCTGCACGCCCGTCGCCTTCATCATCCCTTTCGAGATTGCATCAGCCTGAATGGCGGCGATCATCAGAAATTCTTTCGATGACTTCGATGATTTGGCAAAGCCACCCATCTCATCAGCGCCCTCGCTAATAACGTCAACTGTTTTTTTCCAGTCCTCCGGCATGTCATTGAGTTGCTTCTGGTACTTTTGAAACGTCTCATAGAACTCGCGAAATTGAGACGAGTCAACTTCAATTTCAACGATGCTTTTGGCGGCCATTAGCGTTTCGCAGATTCAATTAGATAGCGCTGTCGGTACTCCAGCGCTGATCGATAGGGAGTTTCATATTGCTGAAAGGCCGCCAGGAACCCCTCGCCCGATATAAAGTTCAAGACGGAATCGAGGATTGTGCTGTTCTCGTAGGTTCGGCCGGCGTCGAGGTCTGCAAAGAAGCGAGATATTCCGTAATGCTTGAGGACGTAATCGATGCACCCAGCAGAGAAGCCGTTGCTCTCGCTGTTGTCTCGCGATCCGCCTTCCTCGCCATCGCATAGTGACAAATAAAAAAAACTATGCTTGACAGCGCCTCCTCCCAATCCTCTGAATCGATCTTTCCGGCAGAGATGGCTGTGTCAACCGGAAGCATGTCCCAACCATTGGCCCCTGCGCAGAGGATCATCGTCAGGCGCTTGATTTCCGATAAGAGAGCCGGAGTTTCCTCGTCGACGATGTTACCGTCTTTATCGAAAGATCCGCGCTCGGCGGCATCCTTGCGCCCCTCGTCCTTCAGCGTCAGCGCTGCAATACGCGGCCCGGACGTCATCAGGTAATGAGACCCCTTGCTGGCCAGCGCCGATTTGGTCGCCGCGAGGATTCGATAGTTCGCCTCGAACACTTCCCGGCTCACCGGACTATGGAACGCCCAGACACGCACTACTGATTCGGTTACGTCTTTGCCTTCGATCTTTTTCGTAACGTTTTCAGTCACGATAGGGAGCGCCAAATTGCGCTTCTCATTGATTTTCATCTCAATCCTTTATTGAGCCTTAGATGAGATGCTGCGGCAGCCGGTAAGGGGCCGGCGTTTCGGGTCGCGCCCCTAGCCGCAGCAAAGCGTGAAATTACGTTAATGACCACAACGCTGCGTTAATATTGAACGTCCCGCGAAGTACAAGCCGGACAACCGGATCGGTGCCATCAAAAGCACCTGGGTTGATCGTGCGAATACTCGTGTCAGACAAAGCAATAGCCGGCCACACTGATGTATCGCTGTAAATCGTCACATCACCGAGAATCGTCGTGTTCTGCGCCTGAGCAAGCCAGTTAGCCGACAATGCCTGCGATCGCAACAAACCGACCGTGATTGTCGCCATCACATACGGCTCCGGCGAATTCACAACGCCCGTGCCGACTTCGATTTGCTGCGTGAAATCACCCTCGAATTCAATGTGCGCGAAACTCTTGCCCATGAACTGAGACGTGATATTCAGCGTCGGCGTCGAAGTGACCACTACCGAGCAGCGTACGCGGTTAAGCGGACCCGCTGCGAGATAAGGATTAGCCATGTAGTTTTCTCCTTATCAGACGAACTGAGTAGCGGCTAACTGGAATGTGAGGGTCAAAAAGCCATTCTGACCAACCACCGTCGCGGCGAAGCCGTTGTAGATCCCGTTGTTGTAGTCGCTCGGATTTGCAGTCGTATAGGTCGTGAACGGAACTGCAGTCACCACGACGCTTAACGCGCAACCAAACTTGACTGCCGAAGTGCCGACGTTTTGAGCAACCGCCAAAAGCGAGTTAATGCCGGCCTGGTTGTAGAGCAGCGGGGGATTGCTGTTCGGACCGTTTATGACGGCATTGGCCAATGCTTGCTTCACCTGAATGCGGAACCAGTCGATGCCATACCACCACGCAGCCTGCTCGCCGTCCATCGTCGTGCCCTTGAACAGGGTCGCCGTAGAAATGCCGCCTTCCGCGCCGGTCAGGATTAAGTTTCCGTAATTCGTCAGAACGGTATTGATGCTCGTCTGGTTGCTGATCTGCGACCACGGCGTGACGCCGAACCCAAAGCGATACGACATCGGCGCAAGTTGATTCGCCGGGCCCGGAAGATTGACAAGCCACTGATAAAACGCCACGGCAGCTTGATGCTCGGTAGTTGCCTGAGTCGGGCTCGGAACCGTTGCAAAGACGGCTTTGTTCGCGGCGTACCCCGGCAGATTCGAAACCGTCGTCGTGATGAAAAAGTAAGTCTGGCCACTCGGGCTTTCGTAGTTCGCCGTCATCGTATTGAGCGCGGCGGCAGACGACGCGTCCCAGTTGGCCGGGATCAAGTAGGCATAGAACACTTGGGGCTGGCTGTTCGCCGTGATCCACGTTTGCAGCGCAGTGATTGCCGCCGCCGCGGTCGTCTGCGCGCCGAGTTCAAGCACATACGTGCCGACCGACGTTCCTTGCGCAAAGAACGTCGTTGCCGAATTGCTGATGAAGCCAGCGTTGGCCGGCAGATACGTTCCGGGCGTCGTCTGCGTGCCCGGGTTCACGGCTAGCGCATAGGTGAAGGTATTTGCGCCCGTCACGGTCGCAACATACGTGCCGTTGTAGCCAGCAGGTACGGCGCCCGTGATGGTCGTGGTGAACGTCTGGCCGGTTGCTAGCGTGAGTGCTGCAGTAGCGGTGGCGGTGACAGTGCCGGATGCCCACACCAAGCCAGTAAGCGATAAAGGCACCGCCAAGATAGCAGTGACAGCCGAGAGCGTGCCGCAGTATTGATACGTGCCTGTCGCAAGGGTGGTGCCGCCCGTAGACACAATCGCACCACTCTGCTGCAGTTGTGAAACGGTAGGTGCCCGAACAACCGTCGTATTGACATTGACGATTGTTGGAGTGATCGTGGTAGCCATTAGGGCGAGCTCCGGGGATTAATCGAACGAGACCGAAACCACACCACCCGTGCCCGGGTTGACAACAATACCGGTCGCGCAAGGGAAGTCGAGGTTGATGATCTGGCCTGCGGTAAGCTGAGCGGCAGCGACGCTGAGTACAAGATTTGCCGCGGCAACTGCGCCCGTCGACGCGGCGTCGCTTACGACCAGAGAAGTGCTCGTGACCGTGTTGACGGTGATCTTGCAAATCCGACCAGCAGCCGCCTTGATAACAGTCGCAGCCGTCACATTCAGCTTGTTCAGCGAGCCATTGCCCGTCAGCAGATTGCCGCTCAGATCGGTCTGAAGCGGTGCAGATTTGAGTGCAGGATTAATGGCGACGTTTGCTTGAAGCGGGGACTGGGGCATTTAAGGCTCCGGAAAAAGAAAAACCCGCTCAAGGCGGGTTGGTTGGTTACAGCAGAGCGGTATGCCCGCTACGTAGTGATAGAAGAGAAGCCAGCAGACAGGATCAAGCGACGCGCGATAGCGTCAGACGTTCCTTGGAAATACCAGGCATCGATGTCAATCGTCTTCTTCATGGCGATGACTGCCATTTCAACTTGTGTGCGCTTCTCGTCGCGAATGGCTGGCGAATTGCCAAATCCGAATACATCCGAGTCCACAGAATATTCAATCAAGGACACGAGATATTGAATCGCCATCTGATTGGTGAAACCGTACAGCGTCAACCTCACGTGATCCTGTGCGAGCTGCATACTTGACATCGGCTGCAGCGCAGTCGTCGGGCTCGGATTCCCCGGCCATTCATAGATCGGGAACGATGGAACACCCGTCATTGGCGGCTCAATGTGCGCCGTGATGTAGGGCGGCACGATATTGGCCGGCACGAGATACGACGCATATACCGGAGCAAAGCTGTTCTGACTCAGCCAGATCGGCAGGCTGTTCGATACGATCGGGCCGACAGGAAGATCTGCCGAGCTATCGATCAGTTGCGAGGCGAGCGCGGGATAAACCGCATTGCCGATGTAGTGATACAGATTCGCTTGCTGGTAAAACGAGCCGCGCGCGCTGAAGGCGAATTGCAGACCTTGAAATTCGCCGATGAAAAGATCACCGGGCGCCGCTTGATTGAATGCATCGATCTGGCTCAAACCGGAGAAGATCACCCGGTTGACGTCGATCGTCTCATCCTCGTTCTGCTGCTGGTCGGTCGCGTAGTGGAATGATCCTTGGACCGTGGTCGTTACGCCCGTGGCAACCCAAAAGACATATCCGTCTGTGGGGATCGTGCTTTTCGTGTACTGGGTGAACGCGACAGTTTGGTTCAGCGACAGCGTATTGACGCCAGCGGCTAAGCCATCCTGAAGCTGATTTTGTGAGTTGAGGCTTTCTGCTATCGACGGCATCAAGCCACCCAACATTTAAATGACGCAGCGTACGTGCCCGTGTCTATGAAACTTTCGCGGCGCGGGCTGCTCTTCGCGTACGGGTGAGCCAGCCGATGATTCACGCCTCTAATGGCTGCCTGAGTCGGAACGCCCTCGATGCCAGCGTGTTCGATGTCACCCTTCGCTAGGAAGTTTTTGAACATCGACTCAATCGCAGATTCAGCGCTCTTAAACGGATTCGAAGACCCGGAGCCGCCCATCATCAGGCTTTCGAGTTCGCCAGCGATGGAGTTCTCTAATTCCTTGGCAATATCAGGAAGTCGCATGAACGCAAACGTGTCCATGATTCCGTACTTAGCCTCAAGGATTTCCGCGACGTCGCCGGTCGTTTGCGTGCCGCTTTGCGTCTTGGGCTTGACGGGCTTATTTGCTTTGCCCCTCTTGGCCTGCGCTACCTTCTTTTGTGTCGCTGGATTCGCGTAAGGGATGTCGATCACGCCGAGGTGAAGAACAATTCCAGCGGCGGACCTTGCAAACACCTTCGGAATCGATGACTGGTAGCTTCCGCCGCCTTCCGCCTGCGGTGAATCAAAGTCGCGGCCTGCTGCCATACATCACCTCAAGAAATGCCCCAGATCGGCCCGTTATCGGCCATCATCGCCAAAAATTGACGTCCGAACGGGTCTTTGATCATTCCCATCTGCCCGATGGTCAATCCCTTAATAAAATCAGGCATGTCCATGGATTCGGACGTGCCTTGATCTGCAGTAGACGAGACAATCCCGCCAACGAAGCCAGAGATATTCCAAGACTTCCGCAGATCAACAAAGAACGTTTGACCCGGCTGATCTGGGCACCAATTGATCAAGAACGACGTAGCCAGCAAATACACCGCAAAGCAGTAGTAGTCCTGCCCAATGGCCCGGAGGACAAGAAGCGTTTGCTCTTCTGAATAGCTCAGCGCCCATGCGATATATGCACTGGTCGATGGAAGCGCTGTTGTCGTAATTCCCGCCACCGTCGTGAGAAACGTGTACAGATCAGTAGTGTTGGGCGTAGTCTGCGTCTGCCATGGGGCAAGACCGCCGGCCCCAAACGGTGGCGGGAAGAAAGGCATGTTTAATTCCTGCGCGGACGACCGCGACGACGGGGTTCTTGCGGAGCAACTTCGCCTTCTTCGCCGACAGACATGATTTCATGCACCGTCTGTGTAACGCCCTTTTGTTCCACTTCCTTAATCTCGATCTCGATGTTACCGACCTTCACATCGGCGTCTTGAGCGTCCCGCCTGATGCCCTCACTGGTGGCTGCAGCAGCTTCCTTGCGGCGCTCCAATGCTTGTTCGTAGAGCACGTCATCGTTGCGTTCCATCGTCGTGAAAAGACGATCGTGCGGGATTGGCGTATCGAACTGAAAGCACTGGCCAACAAAAATATTGCTTCGATCAATCTCATTGACGGGGGTTAGCCCATAAACCTTGTGCTGGTCAATGATGCGCTCGTGGTCGTCGCGCGTGCCCTGTGGATAGATGCTTTCCTGGGCGCCCGGCCTGATCTTGGTTACGACAGGCTTCTTCGAGTTTTCAACCCAATAGTGCAACTCGTAATTAAATTTCGAGCAATTGGCAACGAAAAGTTTAGACATGAAAATTCCCTGTGAAAAATACCCTGTATAGAAGCCCGCGGAAACACGACAGGGGGCGTGCTTGTCAGATGCGCTTCCTATCCGCGGACTAACTGATTACTGATACTGAAGACTCAGCAATGTGATCGCTTCCGGCCGCAAGGACCATCCAGACGTCGAACGAAGTTCAGAAACAACATCCACGGCGCCGCGCGCGAGCGGGCTCATTATCTCCGTGGGTGCGGCGCGATCGACCAACTGAAGCGCGCAAGCCTGAAGACCAGGGGTCAGTTCGGCGAACACGTTGGTATTGATCTTGCCGCCTTGCGGTTTCTTAACTTCAGGCATCGAGATAACCATCATGTCGGTGCCGCCGGCGCCCTTACCTTGCAAGGTGTCATCGCACGACCACGTAATCTCGTCCTCATTCCATTCGAGAACGTCGTCAACCAAACCGCGCGCCGACTTCGAACCTGCCCCTGCTCGTTGGAACTGGGTAAGCTGAACCACGTCGTAGCTGATCGATTCGAGAACGCGCTGGCTCGTCGTGACGGCAAACTTGACGCCCATACCCATCTGCATCGTGCGGACCTTGATCGCGCCGAGCGTTTGAGCCAAGAACATCGCAAGTTGACCATTGTCATACGTGACAACCGTCGTATTGCCATTCGAATCGGCCGGCAAGTTGATGGCGGTTGCGCCGTTCGTGTTCAGCAGGCCTTCGCCGTTCAGCGGGTTCGCGCCGTACAGCAGCAGGTTCCGTTGTTGCTGGAAGGTGCCTTGACGCATTGCCAAGCGGTGAGCTTCCGGCGTCGACACACCGACCCGGCCAAGAGCAGCCGTGTCGTGGTGGTCGTATTCGGCGCGCGTCTGAATCAAATACGTCGGCGTGCTGACTTCGTTGTACACAACCGTGCAGCTCGGCAATAGATTCGCCGCGAACTGGCTGGTCGTCACTTCCGTGCGAACGTCGAGACGCTTGCCATAGACGGCGAGGTCGCCTTCACCCAAACGCACAAGCGGATCGCCCGTTGCGATCAGATCGAATGCGCCCGATGCTTGCTGATACTGAAGAATCAGTTCGGGGATGAGGTAGTGCGGGCTAACCCGAATCTGTGCGGGTACGATACCGGCCATTTTTTATCTCCTTAGATCTGGATAAGGGCCGCGTAGCCGGAACGATTCCAGGTAGCTGCGCCAGTTGCGGGGTTGTAGTTGACCGTCATGCCGTTGCCAGCACTGATGCCGAGGATCTTGACCGGGAGGGCGCCCGTACCGTAGTTCAAAACTTGCGTGCCTGCGATGGTGCCGATCGCGCCGGCCACTGCAGTCACTTGGTAGCTGAAATGCTGGTTGTCGGTGAACGCCGTGACGACCTGATTGCCGTTCACGAGCGAATTGCCGCCGGTGCCCGAGTTCGTTGCACCCGAGATGTTGATCGAATCGCCAACGCCACCAACCGGGGATGCTGCGGCCATCACGACAGCGACAGTCCACACACCGCCCGAGAACGTAGCGGTTTGCGACGTGATCGAATAGGTTGCCGTGGCCGCGTCGTACGGTTGCAGGATCTGGTTGTTGAAGTCCCACGATACGTTTTGCGTGATCAGGCCGCCATCGAGCGACACGAGCGATTGATCCATTGCGACCGGAATGCGAATGCCACAGCCCGACCGGAAAAACGCGACGGATGCGCCAGCATTAACAGCCAACGGTACCGGGCTCGTCGGAGAACCGACCATCGAATACGCGTTGTTGAATACCGACCAGCCGGTGATGTTGGCCACTGCAGAAGCCTGGATGATCGAACCGCCGAGCGTTGCGTCAGCCGTGGACGAGGCGATGCTTTCCGAAATCGGTACGCCACCCCAAAGAGGAAGCGTGGCGGCAGCCGAAAGACTACCGACTGCAAGTGCGTTGCGAATCGCAGGATCGTCTTGATAGACGCCCTGCACATAGCCTGCGCTCTGTACGGAAAACGAGCCTTGCGCGTTCGTAGTGCCGTACGGATTGAAAGGGACTTGAATAGTCATGATTTCCTTATCCAGAAATGAGTAAGGGCCGCACAGTGGCGGCCCTCATATTTGGCAACTACGAGCCTTAATGGCCCTTTTGAATGTTCAGCTTGCCGCGCGCGCGGGGCGTGCGGTGCATGTCCATCCATGACGGCCGCTTGCCGAAGAACTCGATCACCGTGTGACCCGCGGGGCTCTTGCGCGAACGCTCCAGCAGCGTGTCGCTTTCAGCGCCGATCGGATGAATCGCAGCTTCCATTGCGTCGGCATAGATGCGGGGCTCGGCGATTTCGAACACCGAAGAGTCGACCTTGCTGATGTCGATACCCTTCCATTCCGAACTGTGCGCTTTCACACCGGCAGCGAGACGCTTGCGATAGGCGAGCAAGTCTTCGCCGTTCAACGCGCGCGGAGCCTGCTTGCCGAATGCCGAATAAACTGCGTCTGCCTTGGCTTGAGCGTCAGCCATCAGCGCGTAATCGGTGTCGTTCAGCGGGCGCGGGATGACGCCGGCAATTTGCACGGACAGCTTTTCGAGCTCGGCGATGCGAGCGAGCAGAGCGGATTCCTTGGAGTCAGCCTTGGCTTTCTCCTTTTCTTCCTCGGCATCAGCCTTTTTCTTCTCTTCTTCCGCGTCCGCCTTGGCCTTTTCTTCAGCATCAGCCTTGGCCTTCGCTTCTTCGTCGGCTTTCTTGTCGGCGACAGACATCTCGTCACCAGGCATCGCATCGGCCTTCTTGTCGGCCTTAGCCTTCTCGAAAGAGTCCATGCGCGAGCACAACGAATCAACCGCGGTCATCAGCTTGTTGAACTTGTCGCCATCGGCGTCGGCCTTAGCTTTTTCCTCGGCATCGGCTTTCGCTTTTGCTTCGGTGTCTTCTTTCTCTTTAGCCTCGGCGTCCGCCTTGGCCTTCAGTTCGTCTTCATTCATTTGAGGTTCCTGAACTTGGTTGGTGGAGACGCCAGATGGCGGACCGCCCTTATCCCACACGCCAGCTTCGCAAATAGCGATGTGGTCGAGCAGTTTGGGGTTTCCCTCGATGAGGAGGGTTGCACCGCCTTCCATCGTGACGGTGCTGTTTTCTACTGCAGGGTTGCGAAAGACAACGGAAGGGGACGTCGACAATTGCTCGGTCGTCATCAGATCTGCGGTTGTCTTGTCGTAAATTTTGGCGATCGCCCAGACTTCATCGCCTTTGATATAGGGCAGGAGGACCGATCCGACTTTGCGTTTCTTGAATTCCTTCGAATCCAGAATTGCTGCTTTCGGATGGTCTACGATGACCGTGAGTCCGTTGCATCGCGCAAGGAACTCGTCGGTCAGATAATTCTCTGGTGGACGATAAACGTATTCATCGTCTTTCGAGCGGTATGACGTCCCTGTACCCGTTATGCGAATATCGAACAGCCACATGTTCGTGACGAACTGCGGCGAGGGAAGTGCTCCCGCCACAATGGCCTGCGCGATTTCCGTTTCGTTCATGTGCGCTTTCTTGATGGCCTTGAAAGCGTCCGACTCAAGGATGTACGCGCAACCGGGGTGCAGCGGCTCAGGCGTCTGCCCGATCGGCACCCAGAGATAATCGGTGCTCTCGTCGCTAAGCGCCACGTCGAAGCGGCGACACTCGTGATAGAACGTCGTGAACTCGGTTAGCCCATCGCTCACCTTGCCGATTTCCATCAGCTTGGCTGGCTCATAGCCGGATTCTTCCAAACACTCGCGGCGCGCGGCCTGCTCGGGCGTTTCGCCATCCTCGATACAACCACCGGGAAACGCCCACTCACCCGGGTGATCCCCGCCGCTGCCACGCTTGAGGTACAGCACAGAGTCGTTCGCGACAACCAGAACGCCGGCTGCTTTAGTCATTTCGGCGTCTGCCATATGGATTAGGTTTAGTTACCGCATCGCTTTTATCTTGGCGCGTGCTTCGGCGCGTGCTTCACGCCCTTTGGCCGTGATCATGTCGTCGGGCAAATCGCGGATGTTGTACAGAAACTGATAAAAACAGCCGCAGAACACTTCCTCGGCTGGCTTCGTAATCTGGTCGGTGTAGCCGGCAGGGCCGACTTTCATCAAGCCTTTCTCAAGCGCCCAGTTGCCGCGGATTGCAAAGACCTTTTGATCGCGCTCTTTGTGGTCCTCGCGGTATGAATAACCACGCCGGCGCCACATTGAATTCCATCTTCCCGCAATCGCTCCGCCATCCGTCGCGATGATGTCGTTCAGGGAGCTGACGAACTTCGCGCTCTGATCGATGATGCAACGCCGCTCTTCAAACGGAAGCGACGTCAGCGCCTTGCGGATGTTGTCTTTCACATCCTTCGTGTCCACCGCCCGGCTACCGCCAACAGGAATAGACGAAGCCCAGCCGGCGAAGCGCTGGGTAGTCTTCTCGATCATCTGCTGCTGGTTAAGCTTAATCAGGCCGCGCGAGACCATCAGGCGCCGATCCAGTTCCGTGCGAAGCTTGGGCTTAAGCCGGTCTACCGTGAAGCGCGATATGCCGACGTGGACCTTCACGATCTGGCCGTCATCGATTAGCCGCTTGTACACGCCCTGGAGGCTCTTGTTCAGCGCGTCTTCTAGGATGTGTGGCGGAGTCATCGAATCGACCGCGGCGCGCTTAATTCGGTCTGTCCAGTGCGTCAGACGCTCGACCGAATCGAAACCGTGCTCAGTGAACTCCCGAATGGCGTCGGTTACGATTTCGAAGAAGGATTGCGCCATTACGACTCAGGAGAAAAGGGCTTCGGTTCGTTCGGTTCAGCGGGCGGTGTCGGCGGAACGTAATCCCTCAAAGCGTCGTAATCGAGAATCAGCGGAATCGTGAACAAGTGCTTCGACTCATTCAGGTTGTCCGCTGCCCACTTGATCACGATGGCTTTATTGTCCGGGTCAACTTCCGGGAGAATCGTTTCCATGTACGCGATGAGCGCTTCGGCCTTGACCTTCTCGACTTCGACCAGTTTCGATTCCGGCTCGACCATCAATGACGGCCATTCCGTTTCGAACGCGTTGGCCCAGTCGTAGAACGCCTGTTCGTAGGTGACGTTCTTATACTCGTCGACCGTGTTCTGAATCGTCTCGTAGAACTCCGGTGTCCACGCCAGGTTCATCACGATACGATCGAAATAGTCGTACAGCGGCTTCATCTTCTGCCGCTCGTTATCGATGTATTTGACGATTTCCTTCGCGTCTTCCGTGCCCTCACCAAAGCCCTCGGCATACGATTCCGAGTTGAGCATCTTCGCCGGCTGAGGAACGGCTGCAGCGATGTTCTCAAGAATGTCTTTGCGAGCAGTCGTCAGCGCGCCATCCATATTCATCAGGTTCAGAGATTCGATCTCTTCTTCTGGCGTGATATTGATAACGTTATTTGTTTCCGCTTCCTTGACGACATTGCGCTTGATGCCTTGAAATACAGCCATCGCGCGGTCAGCAATCGACCCGGCCGGTTTCATCTTGGCGACGATCACACCGACCTTGCGGGCAATCATGTCGTCGGCGATCATGGTCTGAATGAACGACTTCAACGGGTAGAGCGCCCGCTGGTAGACCGAGCGGCCGACGTAGCCATACGCCGAGCTCGTGAACTCAATATAGAGCGGCGCTTCGTTGAAGAAAACCACAGTGCGCGACGGATGGTACTGCTGGCCGGCAGCAGTAACGATGCTCGGCTTCTGAAAGTCAGGCGCGTTCGGATCTTGATTCAACACCAGCGAGCCAGCGGTATTTAGCGGATCCAGCGCATTGAAGTAAATCTCCTGCTGCGCGATCTTCTTCAGGTCGGTCGGTGTTGTTGTATCGACGTCCTTGGCACCCTGCACCAATGCCGATGCGCCGTAAATCTTGCCCAGCCGCACCGTGTTCGCGATATACGAATCTGCGCTGATCTCTTCCCACTTACGCTCGAATGCTTCGCGCACGCGCTCTTCGGGACTTCCAGGAACGGAAATCTTCCGCTTCTGGCTCATCGCAATCTGGATGGGCTGGTCTACGATCTTTCCACCGAGCGGGTGAAAAGCGTAAATCACTTTGCAAAGCTCATACGACGGTTGGTCCCCGGGCGTCAAATCTCCAGCCATAAGGAGATTGAACAGGCTCGAAGTAAGCGACGAGCCGCCTAGGGTGATTTCAGCCATTTAGATACCGTTTCCTATAGGCCGTCCGAATCTCCGAGGCCAATTGCTATTCCGTAGACGGTCGTGTCGTACGCGTCGTCGCTTTGATTGGGGATGCCCAGCCGATAGCCGAATACTTGGGTTAGCAGATGGTTCTGCGTTCGGCCCTTGTATTCCACTACCTTGTTGTATGCGTGCTCGCTCAGTTTCACCTTGCCGTTATGAACAAAGTCAGACACGCCTGTACCGCGCGCATCTTTGCTCATCGACGTCAATTTGCTGTCGATAGCCTGAGCCTGCCAGCCACTGCGCGTCGCGCGTTGCAGCAACGTGATGCCGCTGCCCTTGTCCTCGATGAAACTGCCGGCGCTGCCCATTCGTGCGCCTGTGAGCCTGCCTAGTTCAAGTAGGCGTTCCATCACAGACGGGAACCAATCGGCCAACAGGTCACTCTCGATTTGGGTTATGTCCCAGTCGAGAATGATTAGCGAGTGACCAACATGGCGATTGCGCGCGAAATAAGTGACTGCAGTGCCGTCGTTTTTATCGCCAGCCTTGAGCGCTGAATCAAGAACTGCATATACATAATCGCAATGCTTCGGCCACGGAACCGGCTGACCCTCGACAAGCATGTTTTCCAACTTGAACAGCGAGCCTTCCATCGGCCGCGGCAACTGCTGGTAGAGCGATGCCCATGTGCGAACATTGCTCTGGAATTGCGCCCAGTGCTTTTCTGTGAACCATTGCGGCCACAGATATTCGCCAATCTTGCGGCCAAGCGGGTCGTTCTGGACTTCGCACCGCGCCTGGAGACAAACAATTTCCCAGACGTTCCCGTCCCGACACATGATCGGGCCGCTTTCGCCCTGCCAGTCCTCAGGAAGAATGCGCCCTGCTAAATCGTCTTCGTGCCAACGCGTTTGGATGAGAACAACCCAGCCGCCGGGGATCAGGCGCGTCTTCAGGTCATCGTTATATGCATCCCACGTCTTGTCGCGGATAGTCGGCGAGTCGGCTTGCTCGCGACCCTTCACCGGGTCATCAATAATGATGCCGTTCGCGCGATTGCCAGTTACTCCGCCGAGAATTCCGGTCGCGATGTATTCGCTACCGTTCGTGAGCGAGAATTCCTGAGCCGCAGCAGACTCAGCCGTCAGCTCGCAATCAAAGATTCCCTTGAATCGCTTCTGCTTAATGATCGACCGAGTGCGCCGGCCCATCTTGCGCGCCAAATCATCGCCATAGCTGGCGAGAATGACCTTGCGATTCTTCTCTGCGCCCAAATAGCGCGACGGAAAAACAACCGATGCGTACGTGCTCTTCGCGCTGCCTGGCGGCATGAAGAACATTGCTCGCCCGTGCGGCGTCTTGCTTACCCGCTCCATCGTCTCCAGAATGAGGCGATGGTGCTGGGCCATCGTCGATTCGACGGGCTCGAAGAATTCCGTATCGGGATCTTCTCCGGCCGGTTTGCCCGGGATTTCAATGGCTTGAGCGTAGGAGAGTACGTCCTCTCTAGCTCTGCGGCGGATCCATAGCTCTTGCGCCGCTTGCTCCAATGTAGGCGGCGAGTTCGTCATCCGTCATTTCCTGCGCGCTCTTTTGCGGTATGAGGGGAGCGCCGTTTTTGCCAGTCATCTCTCGACGGTTAGTGAATAGACCGCCCGATTCCTTGGCTGCCTGTTCGATCAATTGGGCGGCGAGCACAGCATTCCCGCGGGATGCAGCACTCTGGTAAAGACGGTCGAGAGCACGAAGCCTGAAGTTCTGGCTGGCAATCGGAATCGTCGAGGCGTCTTCCAAGAAAGCCTTGCGGGTCGCGTCGAATAGCTCACGATATTTCTGGCTTAGGTTCCTTCCGGACTTACGATCCGGCTGGTACATAGCCACATGGCTACGCGGGACATCCAGTCCGAACTCCTGCTTAACAGCGTCAGAGACCTGCAAGGGCGTATCGAAGCACGCCAACGCTTGCACGATGTACGTCTTCACGTCATCCGTGAGCGTTGCCATAATGTGAAATGCCGTTAATCAAGAGTTAATCTATGCGGCGCGGAGCAAACAAGTCCCGCACGCCTGTGAAATGTTTAATTGTCCGATCTCCGGAACCTTTCCAGCGGCTTGCACTAGCTTGGCTGTATCGCCTGCTGCGGCACCTACACCGTAGCGCCGGACAATGCCGACGAATTCCTCGACATCGTGCGATCGGATGCCAAGTTTCGGGTCGCCGTCTTGGGTGAATGCCGGGGCACCGAAGGCGTCTGTCTTCTGCGCGATGTGATAAAGCTCATGTTCTACGAGGGAGCACCACTCGATATCTGAGCACTCTTTCGCGTACCAAGCATCAAAAGTGATCAAGTAGGCTGGGACTCGCCCGAACCATTCCTTCATTTGTTGCTCTTGGCGTCCCTTCTGCCAAGCGCTGGCGCGAAAGGTCACTTCTTCGCACTGCCCTACAACCCGGCGCATCTGCCGGTTGTTTGCGACCCCGGCCCAGAGGTATTGAATGTCTGCGCCGATCAGGTGCGCGTGGTCTTTGTTGTAGAGCGGCGAACCCTCATCCATCAGAGTCTTTGCGACCCATTCCTCTACGCCATCGGCCGGAACGAAGTGTTTCATCCAATTCGAGTCGTCGAAGAGAAGATCGGGCGGCACCGGGCGGGTCTTTTCTGGCGGAATTGGCTTCTTGCGCAAGATCTCTCCTTGTGGCGCGAGACCGTTTGGCAGAATCCGCCTCTAAACCAGATAAACCGGGATAGCCCCGCTCGCATTGTTCTGCTTGTTCGGGTACGCCGGCAAATTTCCTGTTGCGCTCCCAGCCACCCAAACAGGGATCGCGCTGCCTGCGTTGCCTTGACTATTGGGGAAAGGCCCGTTGCCTGTCGGTGCGCTCACAACGTGCACGGGAATCGCTCCGCCAGCCTTCGATTGGTTGTTCGGGTACGGCGCCGTGCCGGGGCCTGCTACTTCGTAGATCGGGATTGCCCCGCCAGAGTTGCTCTGTAGGTTCGGATATGGTCCGGTGCCTGGCTGAGCAACTATATATACGGGGATCGCACCAGCAGGATTGCCCTGATTGTTGGGATAGCTCATTGCGCCCCTGAATTAGGCGCTGTTTTTGAGAGCAAACGCGGCGCGGTCGGCAATTGACGCAATCCCATGGACTCCACATGCCTCATCGGCCGCAAGCGTCGCCTTGACAATTGCAACTGCACGCGCGATTGCTTGCTCTTCCTTGCCGCCTTGGTCCATGCAATCACGGGCTGCGCTCATACATGTGTGCATCAGCGATTCTCTGGAAGTGGAACTAAGCATGGCAAGTCCTTTAAGTTAAATGCGCGCTCCTACCGTTCTCCCGCCGAGAAGGGTATCGGTGGACGACATATAGCGCGCTGCTAGCGTTATTAACGGACACCCCTAGCCTGTCCGGGCGGAAGCGTGCGTTGTAGCCTTTGCCAAGCAGGCGAAGCGGCCGAGCACGCCGGGTCTGCGCGAAGAAAAGAGCATGGACTAGCCATGCAACAAGCGGTGAGTACGCTTGCGAGGAGATTTTGGAGGGGCGGCGATGATTCGAACGTCGCTTTGCGCCGAAGCGCTTTTCCACTTTCCTACTAACCGAGCCGCCGTTATCGCTAGCATCACGCGCGGCCCAGATTCGGTACCCCATAAAAGGTTGAGGGAAGCCACTCAGCGATTCTGTTCGCCTCAGCGTGGCGGCGCAATCTATAGAGCCACATCATATGCGGCAATGCGCTCGACCCTGGAATTTGGGCCCCGGTTGGCGCATCATTGGTCGATTGCGGCGTTAAAACCCTCACGACTTGCGCCTAGCAGCCCCAGGCTAATGACGCTCTAGAACGCCCCATCAGCAAATTAAGCCAAGCGCAATGCGTGAAGGTTGAGAGTGGCCGGCGCTGAACCCGGCTCAATTCAAGGTCACTTTGGCTACGGTGGCAGTCGTCCCT
>Ga0153932_1000175_pt1 | contig 26788 bp, 23 predicted proteins | sample TSNJ016MetaG_FD_102273 | JGI IMG/M metagenome (GOLD analysis project Ga0153932, IMG submission 102273) | Attine ant fungus gardens microbial communities from New Jersey, USA - TSNJ016 MetaG | ecosystem: Host-associated > Fungi > Mycelium > Unclassified | place: USA: New Jersey, Wharton State...
ACCAGTCCGGTTGGTTTCATGGCGAACTCCCATCGTCTGATCGGAAGTTCCCAGCTTGGCACCAACAGCAGAACACGACATTTCTATATTGCTAAAACACGACATTAGGATATTGCCCCTACATGCAAAAAGTGGATAATTTATGTTATGTCAAGTTATCAACCCAAGTATGCTCGTCGACCAATGACATTCTAGCGATGTCCAATTCCCCGATTCAACCGCCGCCAGGTCCCTCGGCACCCCCACCAGCTACACATTTTAACGTCCGTGCGAAGCTCCGCTTACTGCCGCCACCCGGTGGCAGCTCAACCAGGAGCAACACATGCGCGATTCACCGCACGAGTTTCAAACAGTAACTGCGGATCTCTTGCTTCGGGACTGGCCGGATCAATTCCAGCTCACTTCCCTTGACGAGCGAATAATCGATAACGGATAAAGCTCTTTCCGTTCAGTTCCGTCTCACCGTCTTTCTCAAATCCAAGACGCAACATATTTCTCGTTTGGTTTCTGCTAGTGGGTAGTAGAGCCGTTATGGATTCAAGCTTCATTTCATCGAATGCTTTTTCGATAATTTCCTTGTAAATGGCGTGGCCAAGCCCCCAGAATTCTGGAGCAAGCACCAACGCCAGATCGGCATCGTCATGCTCAAGCTGCAACCCGCCCCATCCAGCAAATTTTCCATCGATGAAAAATGCCCACGGACCATATCCATGATGCTGCCATTGCAATTCCTTGCCCTCTACCCACGCGCGACATCTTTCCTCGTCAAAGACTCCGTCCGAAAGAGGCATGTGCCGCAAAACCAGAGGATCTGATAGCAACGAGATGATCTCACTGAGACGTACAGCTGGTAATCGTTTGAATTCGATATTCAATTAGTACCCCAATAATGCCGATGCACTCTCGACACTGTCGTGGAAGGGATCTCTCAACTCTGATTATCGACCTAACCTGAGCGGTTTGATCCCTGGTATGTGCAACAAAGTGTGCGATCCTTTTTATCGAACAGATCATGGCGCTTTTGCCCGCAATCCGGGTTCGTGCCGCAAGAAGCGCTGTTTGCGCCGCTGGCAGAAGAATTTTTAGGGCGACCGGAATCTGTCAAAGCCTGGCTCGTATTTTGACCAATTCCTGAAATTGGAATCGAGATGCGTGTCGCAGACAATCTTACGGCTTCAGCTGTTTTGTCATCCAGAGCACCAGGTCATCGTCGAGGGGTACGTTCGAGCCCGGCGGTACCGGCTCAATAATTGTAAGAAACCCCGTTCCCGTCGGGTCGATAGCCAAGCTTCACGTAAAGACTTTGTGCGGGACCATAGTCGGCATAAAGGCCGACGCCAATTCCGATGGTTGTTCTACCTTGGCCGAGCGCGTACTGCTCGAATTTTGCAATGAGTCGCGTAGCGATGCCACTCCGACGGACCGAAGATGCAACGACAAGATTATTGATTTCCGGCACACCCGCCTGACGGAATGCGCGGTAATCCGAGGCCCACAGTAAGTTTCCATAGCCCACTGCTCGTCCTTGTTCGTCAAGGGCAAGCAATATGTGCCTTTCACCATTACGCGATTCTTGAAGGTATCGATTCCAGATGCCGCGGTCAGCTTTCCAAGCCGCACCGCCGTTGGTTGCGGCGATGAGCCTGAAGTCTCCATCTTCAAGCTCTTTCAATTCGAACATCGTTATCCTCCAGATTCCGGGCTATCGAATTCTCACTCTAGCGCATCGAAGATCTGCTGACAGGTGATCTTGAAGATAGAGTCACATTTATCTCTGACGACTGCGATCTATCAAAACACGTCTCGCGCGGTGTCATGACGGCAGTCGAAAGGTATCGCTGTGCGACGACTTCGCACAGTGGCCGATATTTGGTGACGAGGGGACGGCGCGCATAACGGAGCCGCTGCGGCAGAGCGGCGTGCCTGGAGATGTGGGGTATGTTCGACCTGCCTCGGTCGACCCGAACACGGAAACGTTCAACGAACAAGAAGCCTAAGACGTATTACATCGAGCGTTCGAGGATTTCCCTATAGTCCTCCACCGACGCATCGCGCGGATTGGTCTTGTGGCTGTGATCCTTCAGCGCGCCGCTGATGATCCGCTCGAACATGTCGCGCGTTACACCGAGTTCGGCCAGTCCCGAAGGCAGGTCGAGCGTGCGGCTCATATCGCGGATCGCGACGCCGATCTGATCGCCGGATTCGAGTTGCATCGCCTGTGCGAGACGAGCGAGCTTGCCTTCCTCCTTCACGCTCGCGGCCTCGCTGTTGAACGCGATCACAGCGGGCAGGAAGATGGCGTTGAGCGTGCCGTGATGCAATCGCGGGTTGATGCCGCCAAGCGAATGGCTCAGGCTGTGTACGCAACCAAGTCCCTTTTGAAACGCGAGCGCGCCCTGCATCGACGCACTCATCATGTTCAGGCGCGCAACGCGGTCATCGGGCTGACGCGTCGCACGCTCGATATGACGCCATGCGCGCCACAACCCGTCGAGCGCAATGCCGTCGGCAGGAGGATTGAACGCCGGCGCAAGAAACGTTTCGATGCAATGCGCTATCGCGTCCATGCCGGTTGCAGCGGTCAGCGCCGCCGGCAATTTCATCGTCAGTTCGGGATCGCAGATCGCTGACTTCGGCACGACGAAGGGAGAGATCACGCCGACCTTGCGGCCGTCGTCGAGAATCAGGATCGCACCGCGCCCTACCTCGCTGCCGGTGCCGGCCGTGGTCGGAATCGCGATCAGTGGCGCAGTCGCCGATGTAATGCGCGCAGCACCGCCTTCGATCACCGCGAAGCTCTGCAGTGGCCCTTCGTGCGTGGCGCAAACGGCGACGCCCTTCGCGAGATCGATTGATGAGCCACCGCCTATCGCGATGATGCCGTCGCACTCCGATTGCTTGTATAAGGCGACGGCGTCGCGCACGGCGCCTTCGTTCGGGTTCGGTGGCGTTAGGTCATACACCGGCACGGCTGGGCCCTGGCCCAGGGCATCGAGCACGATATCGACAATGCCGGCAGCCTTCACACCCTGATCCGTCACGATCAACGGACGACGGATGCCGATGCGCTCGCACTCGCTTTTGATGAGCTTGACTGCGCCGAAGTCGAACTGGATTTGCGTGATGTAATTGATGAGCGACATGGCAGTGAGCAAGCGTTATCTAAAGGGTTAACCAGACCGCCGCATCTTCCGCGGCTTTGGTCCCGCAGTATAGGCATGGCCCCTTCGGCGTTGATAGTGACAAGATTTCATGTCGCTATCGCTTTTGCTCAAGTCTGATCCCGCCGTTCACCAACACCTCAACCCGCGAACCGTGGCTCCGGCAAGCCCTTCACGCCGAGCCCGGTGACTGCGAACAGTCCACCTTTGTCGCGCTCTTTTTGGGGAATACCCCACATTGGACGGCCCATCGTCGTGACGAACAGGATGTCGAGGTCCGGGCCGCCGAACATCACGCTCGTCAGGTTGCGTACAGGGAAAGGCACCACGCGGTCCAGCGCTCCATCCGGCGCGAAGCGCAGGATGCGCCCGCCGAACACGAGCGCCGACCAGACGTAACCTTCGGCATCCACGGTCGCGCCATCGAACGTACCCGCCATGTCTCTCGCCGATGCAAACACGCGCCGGTTCGCAACGGCGCCCGTTTCGATGTCGTAGTCATACGCGTACATCTGGCGGTCGTAGGTATCGGTGAAATAGAAGGTGCGGTTGTCCGGGCTCCAGCACGGACCGTTCGAGCAACTGATGCCGCCGTCCAGGCGCGTGACCTTGCCATTGGTATCGAGCCGATACAACGCGCCGCTGCGGCTAGAACGCTGGCCCCGGTCTGCGTCATAGCGGTCGAAGTCATACGCCATGGTCCCCGCGATAAACCGCCCTCGCCGGTCCACCTTGCCGTCGTTGAAACGTGTTTCTGTATCGTCGCTTTCCGGGTCGGCGATGAGCTTCACCGTCTGCGCGTCGAAGTCATAGAAATGCAGACCGTTGGCAAGCGCGACCACGGCGCCGCCCTGCTCGCGCAGCGCCATCGAACCAATATGGCGCGGCACGAAATAACGCTTGGTATCGCTGCCATCGGCCCGGCAACTGCTGATCTCGGCGGCCGTGCTGTCGATCCAGTACAAGCGCTGTTCCTTCACGTCCCATAGCGGCCCTTCGCCAAGGTGATTGTTGGCATCAACAATCAGGCGCGTTTCGATCATGGTTGTCTCCTGTTATTTATCGGACTTCGACGTGGTCCGACGATGCGCAAGCAATGCCATCAGCCGCCGGTCACGCCACCGGCTGCGCTTTTCTATCTCGTCGCGCGGCAGGACATCACGACGTTCGGCATCGAGTCGCGCGATGCTTTCGGGCGACCAGTCGAACGGCACGCTGTCCTTCGCGAACGATTGATACATCGCGCCATAACGCGTCGCGTAATCCGTTACGCCACCGGGCGCATTCAAATCGATGGTCTCGAACGGACCCATGAACGACCAGCGTAATCCGAGGCCATCGCGCATCACGGTATCGAGGTCGGCGGCGCTTGCGTAACCCCGTGCGTAGAGGCTCAGGGCTTCATCTAGCAGCACGCCCTGCAGCCGGTTCAACAGGAAACCCGGTATCTCGCGTGTAACGGTGACCGGTTGCTGACCGGCTTCTTCATAGATCGCGCGCGCGCGGGCGATGGTCTCGGGCGTGGTCCACGGTGCGCCGCACAACTCCACGAGAGGCACGAGCGAAGGCGGGTTCACGGGATGCGCCACGAGACATCGCGAGCGCCCGGCAAGCTCTTCGGTGAATGTCGAAGCGGGCAAGCCTGAAGTCGAACTCGCGAGCAGCGTGTCGGGACGCGTCAACTTGTCGAGTTCTGCAAACAACGTGCGTTTCACATCGACGATTTCCGCGATGTTCTCCTGCACCAGATCGACGTCGTGCACGGCGTCGGAGAGCGCGTTGAAGGTGCTCACCCGCAACACGATCTGTTCGATGGGTTCATCGATCAGGCCATAGTCCTGGAAATCGGAAACGCTTTCACGTATCGACGCAATCGCGCCTTCGAGCATTGCGCTGTCGGCATCGTGAAGACGCACTTCAAACCCCGCACGCGCGAACACGACCGCCCACGCGCGCCCGATGCGCCCCGACCCGATCACCGCAACGCGTTTGCTGCTCATAGTCGACTCCTTTTTGGTTTTATGCCTTCTTGTCGCGCAACGTGATCACCGCGGCCAGCACGACGAGCCCGTTGATGATGTCGCGCACGGCCGGCGGTACGGTCGTTCCTGCGAGCAGTGTTCCGAGCGCGGTCAGCAGCAATGCGCCACCGAACACGCCGAGATAATGGCCGCGTCCGCCGGTGATCAAAGCGCCGCCGACGACCACGACTGCAATCGATGGCAACAGGTACGGGTCGCCCATGCCGAGGAACGCCTGGCTGCTGAAGCCGGCAAGCAGCAAGCCCACAGCGGCGGAGCACAGGCCGGAAAGACAATACACGGCGATCAGCGTGGCGCCCACACGTACGCCCGAGAGCTTCGCCGCGATGGGCGAATTCCCAACCGCATAGACCCGTCTTCCGAAGGCCGTGCGATGCAGCAGCAACAATGCAAACGCCAGGAACAGCGGGACGCACCACGCGGCGAGCGACAAAGGCCCGAAGTGTCCGTTCGTGAAGTTGCTTATCGCCGAAGGCGCCCAGCCTTGCGGCGATCCGTTGCAGTAGATCAGCGTGATGCCCTGCAGCAAGCCATTGGCTGCAAGCGTGACGACGATCGGCGGCAAGCCGAGCACAACCACACCGACGCCGTTGAAGACACCCACGAGCAAACCTGCGCCGAGCACGAGCGGTACGGCCCAGATCGCGGCATCGTTGAGACCGTGCGTGAGTCCCGTAAGCAACACGCCCGATAACGTGATGAGCCACGGCACCGATAGATCGAGTCCGCCCGTGAGAATGACCGCGCCTTGCCCTAGGCCCAATATGGCGAGGAAGAGCGTCAGCGTGAGCAAGCTCGTATAGAAGTTCGAGCTCGCAAGTACGCCCGGCCCATATACCACGCCCGTGATCGCGATGACCGCAAAGAACAACAAATACGCGGGCACCACGTACTTCACCCATTCGCGATTGCGCTCGATCCAGTCCAATACCACCCTGCCCTTGAGCTCGGTATTTTTCAGCGGACGAAAATCCTCGACTTCAAATTTCACGCGCCGCGCGCCTGGATCGTCCTTGGCGCGCGTTCCGGTTCGCCACGCGGTGACCCATCGGCTGGCGTATTGTGCGCAGTGATGCGCCGCCGATTGCTTGCCGATCGACGATCCGAGCACAGCCAGGATCAGGATGATCGCTTCAGCGATAGTCGTGAAAAACGCCGACACGTTCAGTACCAGCAAGATGTTCACCGTGATCATGAGCGTCATGGCCGCGAACACCGTGCCGACGCAGCCGCCGCGCCCGCCGCCGAGCCACGTTCCGCCGAGCACCACCGCGGTGAACATGGAAAGCAGCAACGGCCGGCCGACGAGCGGATCGGCGGAGCCCGTCTGTGCCGATACATACAAGCCCGCCGCCGCGTAGAACATGCCGGCGAGCGCATACGTCGCAATCCGGTATGTTTGAACGGGCATGCCGTTCGAGTACGCGCCGTCGGGATCGCTGCCAAGGGCGTAGAGCCCCACGCCAAACCGCGTGCGCTTGACGAAGGTCCAGACAAGCAGCGCGACAATCAGCACGGCGGCTGACATCGGCACCTTGTCCTGAATGAGATCCGACGTGATCAGGCCGCCAAACTGCTCGCCGATACTCCCGCCCGGCTTGTTCTGGATCAGCAGCGTGAGTCCTTGCACCATGAACATGGTCGCGAGCGTGACAACGATGGACTGCAACCGGAACCACGCGATCAGTGCACCGTTGATCAGCCCGATACCGCCGCCTATCGCGAGAATCAACGCAACGCCGCCCCATTGCTGGATGGGCGTGCCTTGTACAAAGTGCACGGCGAGCACGTTCGACAGCGAAACCACCGCGGACGCCGACAGATCAAAGCCGCCGCTCAGGACGACGATAGTCTGGCCAATGGCCGCAAGCGCAAGCGTCGTGCTGCTGGAGATCACCGAGCCGACGTCGTACATGCCGACCGGCGTTGCCGACAGTGACACCCACGCAACCAGCATTGCGAAGAGCGCGCCGATGGCGATGATCAGCCCGCGATAATGATCGATGCGCGCCCGCAAACCGACGTGCGCGCCTGGGCGCACGATTTCGCTATCGGGTGACGCAATTGCAATTTTCATGATCGACCTCTGGTTGCTTCAGCTTGAGAGCATCTTGCGCATCACGTTTTCTTCCGTGAGCGCGTCGCCTGCGAGCTCGGCCACATTGCGCCCGCGATACACCACCGTCACGCGATCGCATACGTTCACCAGCTCGGGGACATCGGTGGAATAAAACAGCACGGACCCGCCGGCCGCCGCGAATGCACGCATCAACACGAATATTTGATGCTTGGTCCCGACATCGATACCGCGCGTCGGATCGAACATCAGCCACACGCGGCTTTGCGTGAGCAGCCATTTCGCCATCGCGATCTTTTGCTGGTTGCCGCCCGAGAACGAGAGGCACGGTTTGTAGACGGCCCGCGGATTCACTTCCATCTGTGCAAGCGCACGCTTGATGGCAGCCTGCTCGCGTTTTCTGTCGATCAGACCGAAGTGCGTAAAGCGCTTGATGACCGGCAACGAGACGTTTTCTCCGCCGGGAAGCCGCAGGAACAAGCCCTCGGTCTTGCGGTCCTCAGGCAGAAAACTTGTCGATATCCCGGCCTTCAACGAATCAGCCGTCGACGTCAGCGTGACCGGTTTCCCATCCACCAGGATCTGGCCTGCATCGATAAACTCCGCCCCGAACAGCGCCTCGAAAATTTCGCGCTGCCCCATGCCCTGAAGTGCCGCAATGCCATGCACCTCGCCCGCTTTCAACGTCAGGTCGAAGTCGTTCACCACGGCATCCACCTTGATGCCGCGCGCTTCCATCGCCGGGGTGTCGAGCACGGTGGGAGAAGCGACCTTCGGCGGGTATTTGGCTTCCAGCGACCGGCCGATGACAAGCCGGATGACCTCGTCGTCCGAGATCACGGAGGTATCGAATGCGCCCACGTCGTGGCCGTTCCTGTACACCGTCAGGCTGTCGCAGAACTCGCGCACTTCCTGCATGCGATGTGTGATGAACACGAAGGTCACGCCCCGCGCCTTCATCTCTTCGATACGGCGCGCAAGCCACGACACATCGCGGCCCGATAGCGCCGAAGTCGGTTCATCGAGCAACAGCACGTCGGGTTTGCGCACGAGCGCTTTTGCAATCTCGATCTTTTGGCGTACCGGCAAAGCCAGATCGCGGATATACGCGCCGGGACGGACATCGCCCAGTTCGAGCCTGTCGAGCCACTCCGCCGCCTGACGTTGCGCTTCACGCTGGCGGATGCGGCCGAACCAGCCCGTCGGTTCATACGACATGAGCAGGTTTTGCGCGACCGTCAGGTCGCGCACCAGCGTCATTTCCTGGAACGCGGTCTGCACGCCCGCCCGGTGCGCGTCTTTCGGACCGCGCATGTTCACGCTCTGCCCGAGGATCGAGATACTGCCTTCGTCCGGCTGCATCAAGCCTGAAAGCAGCTTCACGGTCGTCGACTTGCCCGCGCCGTTCTCGCCAAGCAGCGCGTGAACGGCACCACGCCTGACCCGAAAGGACGCATTGTCCAGCGCGACGGTCGCGCCGAAGCGCTTGGTCACGTTCGACAGATCGATCGCCCAGCCGCCGTCTGCTGCCTGTGAGTGGCTCTGCATGGAACGCTCCTTAATCCGGCTTGCCGGTCAGCGCCGCGTTGAACCCCACCTCGCTCGTCTCCGCCGAATAGATGTCGGCGAACCAGCCCGGCGGCACCTTGTCCGGCATGAACGCGGTACACCCTGCCTTCAGTTCATCGATCGACCCCGTCTTGCACAGCTTGGATTCCGCCGTCAGGACCAGCGGCAGCTTGAGCGTCACGTGCGGCGGGAAGTCCTTGCCTTCGAGTTTGCCGACAGCCATCTTCAACGCCAGCGCGCCCGAGTACGGCGGCGATCCATAGGAGATCGACCTGTACCCGATCGAGCGATACGAACCGTCGCCCTTGACGGTGCCCGGCGGCAGCATCTGCACGCGGTGCCCGTTCGACGATTCACCCGCGCATGGCTTCACCTTGTCGTCGGCTATGCCGGCTTCGAGCTGCATGGACGCCGCCGTGAAGCAGCCAACCTGCATCCATAAGCCGTCGATCTTGTCCCAGCTATTGGTGGCAAGGATCTTCGACAACTCCGTCTTCGCCGTCGCCTGGCTCCACATGCCGGTGCCCTCAGCCACGATCTTGATGCCCGGATACTTCGCGAACACCGCCTTGGCCGCTTCAGTGCGCGCACGATCCACGGACGTGCCCGGCACGCCGTTGATCAGCACGATATTGCCCTTGCCATTGATCGTCTTCGCGAGCCATTCCGCCGTCACCGTACCGGCCTGCTTCTGGTCGATCGTCACGTTATGCGCGCATGGCTCGGTCACTTCGCCGTCGTACGCGGCCACGATCACGCCTTTCGAGCACGCGTTCTTGATTGCACGATTCAACGCCGTCGGTGAGATCGGATAGATCACGATGGCCTTCGCGCCTGCCTGTACCATCGAATTGATTTGCTGGATCTGCTTTTGTGCGTCGGTGCCCGCGACCTGCACTTCGAGATCGACCTTGTCTTTCAGGCCCGGCGTTGCGGACATGGCCTTGACCATGTTCGCGGCTTCGGTTTGCCAGTCGTTGCCGACATAGCTCATCGAAAGGAATACCTTGTATTTCTCGGCGGCCGTTGCTTGTTGCGATACCGCCAGCGTTGCGAGCAACGTGGCCCCGAGCGCAAGCCGTGCCGCCCGACGCAGGGTGTTCGTCAGCGTTTTCATGTCTTCCTCCGATGCTGCATATGGTTATATATACGTGTACTACTAACTTTCTACGTGCTTCAGACGTGCACTTGCGGGTAATTCAATGCCTGCAGATCCGGCCACGACATTCGGATCATGACCGGGGATGACGAAGTCAGCGATCTGCCTGATTCGCCGGAGTGAAGCCAGTTCGGCCGCGGTCTCGTGAACGATTCCAACCGGCACGAGATCGACGATATTCTCCATGCAGCTTGCGCAGTCGCCGGCGATCAGCACCACGCCGTCGGCGGTGTCGACCGCGACCGACTGATGGCCCGGCGTATGACCAGGCGTTGGCACAACACGCACACCCGGAGCGATATCGGTGATGCCGTGCACGAACTGCCAGCGGAAATAGGCAAGCGGTTCGCGGCCAATCAAGAACTCCTGATAGAACGTGGCTTGCGTGGGCAGCGGACGGCCCGCGTATTCCCATTCACTTGCCTGCACGACGAACCGCGCATTCTTGAACAGCGTATTGCCGCCGGAATGGTCGTAATGCAAATGCGTGTTGATGACAATATCGACCTCGTCCGCACTCCATCCCACGTACTCTTTCAGCGCGCGTTCGAGCCGTTCTTCCGGCGCCTGCGTGCACGGGCACACGAAATTCGATACCCAGCCCGGATCGTGAATGCCGGTATCCACCACGATCTTCTTGTCGCCGCCGACAATTGCCGTCGACCAGACCGGCACCTTGATCTGCTGGCCGTAATACCGGCCGTATATCTGCGATGAACGATCGACAGTCAGCCATCCCGTAGGCATGGCGACCACCTTGAGCTTCTGCACAGTCACAGTGATCTCCGCCGTCAAAAGTTGAAAGGATGCGTCAGAAGTTCGTGTTGTCCGCGCCCTTGAGCCCGAGCATGGCGCGCGCTTCATCTGGCGTGGCGATGTCGAGCGACAGGCCCTCTATCACCTGACGGATCTTCACGACCTGCGCCGCGCTCGATTCAGCGAGTTTCCCGGCTTCTATCCAAAGCGAATCTTCAAGACCGACGCGCGCATTCGATCCCTGCGCCACGCCGAGGGTTGCGAGTGGAATCTGATGACGTCCTGCGCCGAGGATCGACCAGACATAATCGTTTCCGAAGAGCCGGTCAGCGGTGCGCCGCATGTGCATCAGGTCTTCCGGATGCGCGCCGATACCGCCAAGCAGACCAAACACGCTCTGCACGAAGAACGGAGGTTTCGCGAGACCGCGATCAACGAAATGCGCGAGGTTATAGAGGTGCGAAATGTCGTAGCACTCGTACTCGAAGCGCGTACCGTTCGCACCGCAAGACGTCAGGATGTATTCGATATCCTTGAACGTGTTCTTGAAGATCAGGTCGCGGCTGTTGGCCAGATGCTGGCGCTCCCAGTCGTGCTTGAACTCCTTGAAGCGGTCGAGCATGGGATAGAGGCCGAAGTTCATCGAACCCATGTTCAGCGATGCCACTTCCGGCTGGAAATGATGTGCCGGCTTCAGACGTTCTTCCACCGTCATATGCGGGCTGCCGCCGCTCGTGATGTTGATCACCGCATTCGTTTCGGCCTTGATACGCGGCAGGAATTGCTGGAACACAGCGGGGTCTTGCGTGGGCCGGCCGTCGACGGGGTCGCGGGCGTGAAGGTGCAGGATTGCCGCGCCCTCTTTCGCTGCGGCCAGCGCGGCGTCGCCGATTTCCTGCGGCGTGACGGGCAGGTACGGCGACATCGAAGGAGTATGGATCGCGCCGGTGGGCGCGCATGTGATGATGACCTTGCGCTTGGTAGCCATTGCTTTCGGACCTCGTGAAAAAAGACGAATGTTTAAAGCGTGTTCAAAGCACTTCGACGTTGCCGCACACCGAGATGGCCTGCCCCGAAATCCCGCTGCCGCCGGGCGAGCAGAGGAACAGCGCGGTCGCGGCGACCTCTTCCGGCGTGGTCATGCGGCGCAGCGAGATCTTGGCCAGGTAGTCCTTCTCCATGTCTTCATAGGAGAGGCCGAGCTGCTGGGCGCGCGCGGAGATCACACGCTCGATGCGTGGTCCTTTCACAATGCCCGGCTGAATGGCGTTGACGCGGATGTTGTCCGGTCCGAGTTCAATGGCCAGGCTCTTTGTCAGCCCGACCACGGCCCATTTCGTCGCGGAATACGGCGTGCGGAATGCATATCCGAGCCTTCCTGCCACCGATGACAACGCGATGATCGATCCGCCCTCACGCGCCTCTTTCAGCAACGGCACGGCCCGACGCGCGAAATAGAACTGCGCGTTGAGATTGACATCGACGGTCTGTTCCCACTCGCCGACATCCATTTCATCGATACCGCCCGTCGGCCCCGCAATGCCCGCGTTGTTGATCAGCACATCGAGGCCGCCAAGTTGCGTGGCGACGTCATCGAATACGCGATCCACCGCCGCCCTGTCCGATACATCCGCGAGCGTCGCGGTGATCGCGTTCAGCTCGGCGCTTTCTTCGACTTTGAGTAGCGTGTCGATAGCATCCTTGCTTGCGTCGCAGACATGGACACGCGAACCGGCATCGACGAAAGCACGCGCTATCACGAGTCCGATACCCGATGCCCCACCCGTAACCAGCACGCGCAATCCCGCGTGCGGTTTCAACATTTGCAGAACCGTCATGCTTGTCTCCGTTGATGTTCTTATAGTTCGTTGAGCCTCGAAAGCCTTGCTAGGCGCGTGCAGCCTCCCTGCTTTGCAGGCGGTCCTGCAAGTCAGCCGCAGCGCCGCCGATGTCTTCTTCAATACCCGCCCGCGCGCTTTCGCCATCGCCTTTCCAGAGCGCATCGACAATCTTCTTGTGCGCGGCCATCGATAACCTCATGTGCGGAATATCCGGCGCGACGAGATTCAGGAACGGCCCAATGCGCATCCACAAGTTCTGGATCGTGGCGAGCGTGAGATCGCTCGCGCCATGCGTGTAGATGGCGATGTGAAACTCAAAGTTGCTGCGCAAATACGCGGCGACATCGCCGGCTTCCACATGCGCGTGCATTGCATCGAACACGGCTTGCAGCGCGCTTAAATGTTCCTTCGTCATCCGCGAGGCCGCGCGTTTCGCGACGCACCCTTCAAGCGATATCCGGACATCTCGCAGCTCATCAAGCAAGTCGAGCGTCATGGGCGGGACCATGAGCGCGCGACCGGGACCGTCGATCAGCGCGCCTTCGGCCTGCAGCCGTGTCAGCGCGGCGCGCACCGGCATGGTCGATGAACCCACTGCCTCCGCCACCCCGCGCAGGCTCAGCGCCTGTCCGGGCGCAAAACGCCCCGTCATGATCGCTTCGCGCAACTGGGCGTACACACGCCCTGCCATGGTTTCGCGCGCCACCAGTTCGAGCGGCAGCGGCTCGTTTGCTTCGCGCGTGGTGTCTCGCGTCGTGCCTTGTGCCATGAATTAAACAACTCCTTACGCGATCTGTGACCTGTGATCACACCTTGAGACAAAGTGTGTTGCCTCGGCGGTCCTGAGTCAACAAATAAGACGTAGGGGAAAACGCGGGTCGTGATGTGTCCATTGGATCCGGTTAGGCACAAGACGTGCAACGCATGCGCTAGTTGACCCAAGATTTTCCCGCCAATCTGCAACTCCGGAGCTTTTACATGGCTACATCGACAAAGAAACCGAGCGCAGCATCTGCCGCTCTGACCACACCGACCGACCTGGGTAACGACGCACGCAAGCAAGTCGCCGAAGGCCTGACCCGGTTGCTCGCTGACGTGTTTTCTCTCTTCGTCAAGACGAAGAATTTCCACTGGCACGTGAGCGGCCCGCACTTTCGCGACTATCACCTGCTCCTCGATGACCAGGCGCAATTCGTCTACGACATGATCGACCCGATCGCCGAACGCGCACGCAAGCTCGGCGGCACGACGCTGCGTTCCGTCGGACAAATCAGCACGTTGAAGCGCCTCGCCGATAACGACGCGGACTTCGTGCCGCCTATCGACATGCTCAACGAGCTGCGCACCGACAACGAGTCGCTCGTGAAGTACATGCGCGAATTGCATGAACTCTGCGACGACAAGGAAGATGTCGCAACGGCAAGTCTTATTGAAAACTGGATCGACCAGACAGAAGAGCGAGTGTGGTTCCTCTTCGAAGCGACGCGGTCGTAAGCACGGTACTCGCCAGCAAAGCCATCATGACGAAAAAGGCGCCGACGGCGCCTTTTTTCACGCGTCGCAAATCCCGCATGCGCACATGGAATAAACCTGTGAGCACAGGCGTTTCCCAAAGCAGCTAACGACGCAACGCGTATCATCGAAACACTCGGCCGGGATCCAAGGACAGCTTTGGTCGAGCATCGTCGTGAAGTTCCATTAGTCCATAAAAACTGGAAAAACGCTCATGAAACTCAATCGCATGCTGACTGCCGCCGCCCTCTCGCTCACGCTGGCTGTACCGGCGCTCGCCTTTGCCGATACGGTCAACCTGAAAGCCGACCTCGCCGCTTCGTCGGAAGTCCCGCCGAAGGACAGCCAGGGTCACGGCAAGCTCGACGGCACGTATGACACGTCGTCCAAGCTGCTGCAATGGAAAGTGACTTACGCAGACCTGACGGGTCCGGCGAGCATGGCGCATTTCCACGGCCCGGCGCCGGTGGGCAAGAACGCAGGCGTGGTGATTCCTATCGATCCAAGCAAGCTGCCGAGCCCGATCGAAGGCAGCGCCACATTGACCGATGCACAAGCGAAGGACCTGCTCGCCGGCAACTGGTATTTCAACGTTCACACGGCGAAGAACCCGGGCGGCGAGATTCGCGGCCAGGTCGAAGCGGCGAAGTAAGCGTCACGTTTGAAAGCGGCGAACTCAGGGATTCTCACAACGAAAGCTCGCCGCGCTGTTCATGCTCCCCTTCCCCATGTACCGCGGATATCCCGGATACCGGCAAAGCGGGCGGCTGCGTCCGTTCGTGGCGCTTGCGATATCGAAGCCGACCAGCGTCTCCGGCGCAATGTTTCCCGTGACCCATCGGTCCAGCGCGCCGAGTTCGTCCCAGGCCGGAATGAAGACGCCGTTGCCATGCTGAAAACCCGGGACCATGTAAAGCCGCATGAACGAATCGACGATCGCCTGCCCATACTTCGCGACAAGCGACTGATAGAAAGCGATGGTCTGGTTCGGGCTGATGACTTCATCGGCGAGACCGTGCATGGTGATCAGCTTGCCGCCATGCGCAATGAACGCCGACATGTCGGGGTTCATTGCGCCGACCGTCGACGATAAATCCACCAGGCGCCCTTTGTACTCGCCGGGGTGATCCAGGTCGAAGTCGAGCGTGTTGAAGCGCAGGTCATGCGTGACGAAGTACTTCATGTAGCTGTCGCCCTGCGTGAACAGGTAGCCGTTGACATCGAAACGCGGCGGCTGCACGAGCGTTGCCGAATTGCCAAGCCCCAGCCCGCTTGAAAAGTCCACGCCCTGGAAAACGTTGTAGCCGTAATAACGGGTCACGCCGTGCGCGAGTTCGTAGGGCAGCGTGAAGCCGTCGCGCAAGGTCTCGAGCGTCGCGAGTTGCGCCTCCGACAAACAACTGTCCCGCTGCGATGGCCGCTGTCCGCCGACGCATCGCAACTGCGCAATGATCTTCGGCTCGCGTTCACGGCAGGCTTCCACATTCGCAACGATGCCGTCGAGCGCGCCGTCGAGTCCGTCGCATTCCTGCAGCACGGTTTCGACCACGCGTTTTTGCTGCGCCGGTCCGACAAACCCGCCGGGTGTCCCGTACGATGCACGCCCGACTTTCACCCCCATCAGCCGCACGCCCGAAAAATTGATGGCGGGCGCGTTTGCTATCACGCCGTCGTAGTCGTCGGGAAAACGCTCGATGACCGTGTACGCCTCGCGTCCGCCTGTCGAGCCACCCGCAAAGTAGGTCTGCTCGGGCTTGCGCCCGTAGCCCATGATGATGAGCGCCAGCGCGACATCGTGCGTCTTCTTCAAATGCCCGTAGCCGAAGTTGATCACCGCTTCGTCGTTCATCGCAAAGTCGGCGCGCCCTGAATTCCCGACGTGACCCGAGTCCGAGCCGAAGGTCGCGTAACCAATCGATAACGGAGACGCAGCCGGCGCGAACGCCGTCGGTTCCGTTCCGCTCACGATCACGCCGTTGTAACCGCCGCCGCCCATTTGCAGCGCGCGGCCATTCCAGCGCGCCGGAAGGTTCACTTCGAAGCGGATATCGGGCGTGGTGTCGAGCTGCGCCTTGATCACGCCGACGAGCCGGCAGTAATCGCCGTTGCGGTTGCGAGGCGCCGCAGCAGCAACGAACGATGCATCCGTGATGATCGCCCCGCGCGTGGGCAGTCCGATCACCGACGCGGGCACGTCCTTGCCCTGCAGTTCAGCGCAATGCTTGACCACGTAGGAAGCAGCGCTCGCGTGAGCGCTGCACGCGAGCGAGGCAGCTAAGGGCAACAGGTGGCGAAGGAGACGAAGTGTGGCTTGGGGCATCGATAAGAGGTTGATTGCCGTGTACGGCACGAGACTGTTGCCTGAAGCTGACTGCAGGCCGACGCCGCACAATATATAAGAAGCTTCTTATTGGAACGAATCCAATCCGCCGCGCGTTGTGTTTGCACAACCTTGCAAATGTTTTCCGAAGCACACGCGCTTACAACGCGATTGATCCCACGATTAGGTCTAGCCAAAAGTGGCGAAAAGCGACACAAGCGGCGGCGCAATGCCGCGCCACCGCCTTCGCACGCAGCATGCCTGCGGGCGGTGCCGGGTCATTCCCCGGCCCATTCACCGCGAAGATCGCTGTCCTGCAGGAGTTCGAGCAGCGTTTCCGCCGGCCGGCTCAAATGCTTCGCCGCCAGCGCGATGAACTCGACCTCCGGCAATTCCGGCAACTCGGCACGATTGGTTGGGGGTGCAAGTCCCCTGCCCGAGAGAAAGTTCGAACGCACTGTCAGGCCCAGCCCGCCACGCGCGGCGGCAATGCATCCTGCATACGAGCTGCTCGTGCAGACCATTTGCCATTGGGCGCCCGCGGCCGCGAGCGCATCGAGCACCACGGCACGAGTGACGCTCGGCTCGGCGACGAGGATCAGCGGCAAGGGCTGCGCGAGATCCACTTCGGTGCCGGCCCGCGCAAGCCATTCCAATTTTCCTGAAAAGAGCGGTATGCCGCGCCGGTCGCCCAGCCGCCTTTTGCCGATCAGCAGATCGATCGCGCCCGCATCCAGGCGCTCGTAAAGCCGCCCCGTCATGCCAATGGTGATCTCCAGCTCGACATCGGGATGCGTGCGCCGGAACGCAGCGAGCACGCTCGGCAGCGGCCCGAGCGCCATATCGTCCGATGAACCCAGCCGCACGCGGCCACGTAATCGCGGCGAGCGGAATTGCGATTCGGCATGGGACATGGCCTCGAGGATCACGCGCGCGTGAACGAGCATGGCTTCGCCGTCGGCGGTGAGCGCGAGCGAATGGGTATCGCGGACCAGCAGGCGGCGACCCACATGTTCCTCGAGACGCCGGATGTGCTCGCTGACGCTCGACTGCGTGAGACTGAGCTGACGGCCGGCGTCAGTGAAACTATGCGACGCGGCCACCGTCGCGAAGGTGTTCAGCCAGACAGGATTGAGCATATGCCATTGTTATCGACTAATCCGATAGCAGTCAATGTTGCCAGCGGGGTTCCCGATAACCATGCATCGTCTTAAAATCTTCACATTGCACGGAATTCCGCGCTATAACGCTTCGTCAGTAAAAGAATGACCCCAAAGAACTCACACACGGCGCTTCTCTGGATCGTGGCCGTCGGCTTTTTCATGCAGGCCCTCGACACGACTATCGTCAATACGGCCCTGCCCTCCATTGCGCAAAGCCTGCACGCGCAACCGCTCGCCATGCAACCGATCGTGGTTGCATACACGCTGACCATGGCGTTGCTTACGCCTGCCTCCGGCTGGCTCGCCGACCGCTTCGGCACGCGGCGCGTCTATTTCGTCGCCATTCTCCTGTTCGTGATCGGATCGCTGTGCTGCGCGAACGCACAAACGCTGAACCAACTGATCGTGGCACGCGTGATCCAGGGTATCGGCGGTTCCATGCTGCTGCCTATCGGCCGGCTCGCCGTGCTTCGCAGCGTGACCGGCGAAGCATATGTTTCGGCGTTGGCGGTGATCTCCATTGCGGGCCAAGTGGGCCCGATTCTCGGCCCGACCCTGGGCGGCTGGTTCGTCGAATCTTTTTCGTGGCACTGGATCTTCCTGATCAACGTGCCGATCGGCGCAGTCGGTCTGCTCGCGGTGCAGCGTTTCCTGCCCGATGACGCCATCTCCGATGCCCCGCCTTTCGACTTCATCGGCGGCGCGATGTTGTCGCTCTGCATGGTCGCGTTTTCGATGGCGCTCGACAGCCCCGCGCAATCGCACAAGATATTGGTATCGGGCGGTTTGTTCGCGGTGTCCGCCATCGCCGCGCTCGCCTACATTCCGTACGCAAGGCGCCGTGCGAATCCGCTGTTCAACCTGTCCTTGTTCAGCGAACCGAATTTCAGCGTCGGGCTGATCGGCAACTTGCTGTGCCGGATTGGTTCGAGCGCCGTGCCGTTCCTGCTGCCGCTGCTCATGCAATTGCAGCTCGGTTATTCACCGCTGCATTCGGGCTTGATGATGCTGCCCGCTGCGTTCGCGGGAACGATCGCGAAGGGCTGGATCTCGCCGCTCGTCAAACGCTACGGCTACGACAACTTCCTGCTGTGGAACACGATCCTGGTCGGTGCATCGATAGTCGGCTTCGCGTCGTTCTCGGTGAGCACGCCGCTCGTGCTGGAAATTGCGATTCTCGCCGTGTTCGGCGCCTGTAATTCCATGCAGTTCGCCGCGATGAACAGCGTCACGCTCAAGGGACTTTCGATCAAGGATGCGGGAAGCGGCAACAGCCTCTTCTCGATGGTGCAGATGCTCGCGATCGGACTGGGTGTATCGATAGGCGGTGGCCTCGTGTCCGTTTTCTCGTCGAGCCTCGGCTCGGCCGCGCTGGCGTTTCGCATCGCGTTCGTGTGCGTGGGCCTGGTCACGCTCGCGTCGGCCATCGTGTTCCGGTTCCTCGATGCCGTCCCCCCGCGTGCCTCGACCCAGCCCGCAACCTCATAGGCTTCGTCTGCAAGCATCGGCTGTAGCGTTTAAGCTTGTGCGATGTTCAACCTGGTCAATCGCTCGAGGAGTTCGCCTTGGAATATCGTAAGTTTGGGAAGACCGGCCTGACCGTTTCGCGCCTGTGTCTCGGCACCATGACCTTCGGCTTGCAGACCGAAGAAAACGTGTCGCGCAGCATCATGGACCGTGCGGCGGAAGCGGGCGTGAATTTTATCGATACCGCCGACGTCTATCCGCTCGGCGCCGACGAAACGCACGCGGGCCGCACGGAAGAGATCGTCGGCCGATGGCTCAAGGACACGCCGTCGCGCCGCAGCGAATTCATTCTCGCGACCAAGGCGGTCGGCAAGATGGGCCCGGCGGCATGGGATCAAGGCGCGTCGCGCAAGCACTTGCTGGATGCGATCGATGCATCGCTCAAACGGCTGAATACCGATTACGTCGACTTGTATCAGTTGCATAGCGACGACCGCGAAACGCCGCTCGACGAAACCCTCGAAGCGCTCGATACCATCGTGCGTCATGGCAAGGCGCGCTACATCGGCGTGTCGAATTTCCTGGCGTACCGGCTTGCGACCGCGCTCGGCCGCTCGGACTTCCTGCGCGTCGCGCGCTTCATCTCCGTCCAGCCGCGATACAACCTGCTGTTTCGCCAGATCGAGCGCGAGCTGCTGCCGCTTGCGACCGACGAACACCTCGCCGTGATTCCGTACAACCCGCTCGCCGGAGGCCTGCTGACCGGCAAGCACAAGCACGACGCCAAACCGTCCGATGGCCGTTTCACCGGGACGGTCGGCAAGGCCGGCGAGATGTATTCGCAGCGCTACTGGCACGAGCGCGAGTTCCAGACCATCGCGAAGCTGCAGCAGATCGTGAAGGAAACCGGCGAGTCACTGACAAAGACATCGGTGGCCTGGGTGCTGGCGAATCCCGCGATTACATCGGCGATCATTGGTGCGAGCAAACCCGAGCAACTCACGGACAGTCTGGCCGCCGTCGACCTGAAACTCGACGACGCGCTGAAAGCGAAGCTCAACGATGCAACGAAGGAATATCGCTGGGGCGATGCGGCCCGCTAGATTTGCGAAAGTGCCGGTTTCGGCCGGCACGGGCAGACCTAGTACCTCGTGATATCCCGTGGCTCGAACGTGCGCGACGGCCCGCGCTGTTTGGCCGTGGCGACCATTGCGCGGCCGAGTTGCTGCGTCGTCGTGATCGCATTCGGAAACGAACGCCGCAACAGCGGAAACAACGGCCCCATGACGGAAATGACCGCCTGATACATCGGCGTCTTCGAACGGATGCCGTTCATCGGCTGGATCGCTCCGGGGCGGAACATATAGGCCGCCTTGAAGGGCATGCGCAAAAGCGCGTTCTCCGTGCGCCCCTTCACCCGCGCCCACATGCTGTTTCCGCGCTCGGTCGTGTCCGTGCCCGAGCCCGAGACATACGAAAACGTCATCCCGGGATTGATTCGCGACAAGACCCGCGCGATGCCGAACGTCAGGTCGTATGTCAGATGCGCGTAGTCGGCCTCTTTCATTCTGAACGACGACACGCCGAGGCAGAAAAAGCAGGCGTCGAATCCAGTAAGCTGGTCCTCGATTGCGGAGAGATCGAAGAGATCGCCATGCACGATCTCGTTGAACTTCGGATCGAGTTGTTTCGTGGAACTGCGCCCGAGCGCGACCACGCGCTCGACATCCGGGTCGAGCAGACATTCCCGCAGCACGCCCTGCCCGACCATTCCCGTCGCGCCAAAAACGATGACTTTCATAGTTTCTCCGGCCTTTGGACGCCCGGCTTTGCGTCCCGCTCTATGTTCCGCTTCGGGCCCCATTCAGTGCCCGTGAGTTTCGCCGATACATCCCAGAGCTTCGCGCCGACAGCCGCATCCGTAGCCTGCGGGAAAATGCGCGCTTCCGATGGCGGCCCGATCAGTTCCTGAAAACCCTTTGGCCCATAGTACGCGGCGCCGCGTGCTTCCGGTGCAGTGGCCGCAAGAAGCGTGGGCAAGGCGCCTTCCGCCGCGCTGTGGCTCAGGAACCGCGACATCACCCGACCGGCGAGCGCCAGCATGCCCGATGTTCCCGGTCCATTCGCAATCAGGTCCGTGCGTGCGAATCCCGGATGTGCGGCGTTGCTCATGAGGCCCCAGCCGTTTGCGTCGCTGCGCCGTTGCAACTCCAGCGCGAACATCAGCATGGCGAGTTTCGATTGCTCGTACGCGGGCCACGCTTTGTAGGCGCGCTCGCCCTGCAGGTTATCGAATGCGATCTTGCCCCGCCTGTGCGCGATGCTGCTCAGGTTCACCACGCGCGGCGCGGCGCTCTTTTGCAGGAGCGGCAGCAATTGCGAAGTCAACGCAAAGTGACCGAGATAGTTCGTGCCGAACTGACGCTCGAAGCCATCGGCAGTTTTCTCGTGTTGCGGCAGCATCATCACGCCCGCATTGTTCACGAGGATATCGACAGGCGCGCCATCCGCGAGCAAGCGCTCAGACGCGCGCGCAATCGACTTCAGACTCGCCAGATCAATCATCTCGAAGCTGACCCGCGCATTCGGCACTTCGTGGCGGATACGGTCGAGCGCCGCCCGGCCCTTTGCCTCGTTGCGTCCCGTGAGAACCACCTCGGCGCCCGCACGTGCAAGTTCCAGCGAGGTCTCATAACCCAGTCCACCCGTTGCGCCCGTCACGACAACGCGCTTGCCGGTTTGCGGCGGGATATCGGCAGTCGTCCATGTGCTCATTTGAATTCCTTTCGCATTTGATTGCGTGAGTAATCAGTCATTGAATCGGCGGCAAATTGGCTTGAATCAGGCGGACTTCAGGCTTTGTCGCGCGCGACGCCATTCCAGAACACGTCGAAGCCAATCTGCCGATACCGCCCTGCTTCATCGGGATACGCATTCACGAATCCCATCGTGGTCTCCGCCAGCGCCTTCATATTCGCCGCAATGAACTCGCACGGATAAGCCTGCAAGATCTCGGTCTTGATGCTGTGCAGCGCGAGCGCTTCGATTTCGGCAAATGGTTCGTACCCGACCGCCTTCGATTCCTCAGTGACAATATCCGCCACCGATAACTGATCGAGCACATTCAACCGCTGCGGATTGGCCACACCCCAGTCCACGAAAGCGTTCCACAAGTATTCGAGCCTGTTGCGCACCGGCCCGCGCCGCGGGAACTGCGCCATCAGCGCGTCGGCGAGTTCGAGCTTGATCGACCGATACAACGCGTTGACCAGTTCGTCCTTCGTGCGGAAATAGGTGAACAGCGTCCCTTCCGCGACGCCCGCCTGCTTCGAGATGGCCGATGTAGGCGCGGCGGCAAGTCCGCGCTCGGCGAAGACCTGCTCGGCGGCAAGAAGAAGTGCGTTGCGTTTGTCGTCGCTTTTGGGTCGGGCCATCGAAGACCATGCAGTTTAAATGAGTGAATACTCAATTATAACCAATTTTGAGATTGACGCAATATCGCTCCGGACGGGCCAAAACCTGCCCGTGCTAGCATCGGGCCGTCTTCTTGCTATAGGGCGCCGGCATGGGAGCTTGCCGCGCCTACGTCACGATTCCAGCTTCCCTCAAGGCATTTATGAACAACCACTCCGTACACCAAAAGTTTTTCCACATCCTGCTGTTTGTGGTTACCGTCGCGCTTTGCTGGATCCTGACGCCGTTCTTTGGCGCGATCTTCTGGGGGACGATTCTCGCCATCCTGTTCCAGCCGATGCAGCGCTACCTTGCCGCCAAATTTGGCAAGCGCCGCAATCTCGCTGCGTTTGCAACGCTCGGGCTGACCATCGTGATCGTGATCCTGCCGCTGTCGTTTGTTGCAGCCACGCTGGTCCAGGAAATCGGTCTCGCCTACACGCAGATCAAGTCGGGCCAGCCCAACTTCACGATGTACTTCCAGGAAGGCATCCACGCACTGCCGAAGTCCGTGCAGACCTTGCTCGGCCGTTTTGGACTCACGGATATCCCGAGCATCCAGAAACGGCTGACCGATGGCGCCGCCGCGATCAGCCAGTTTGTCGCGACGCAAGCCCTCAGCATCGGACAGAACACATTCCAGTTCGTGATCAGCTTCGGCGTAATGCTGTACCTGGTGTTTTTCCTGCTGCGCGATGGCGGTGAAATCGGCCGGCGCATTCGCCGCGCATTGCCGCTCGATGAAGCGCCGAAGCAGCACCTGATCGCCAAATTCACAACGGTCGTACGCGCAACCGTGAAGGGCAATATCGCCGTTGCCGCAGCTCAGGGGTTTCTCGGCGGGATGATCTTCATGTTTCTCGGCATCCAGGGCTCGCTGCTCTGGGGCGTGCTGATGGCTTTCCTGTCGCTGCTTCCGGCCATCGGCGCCGCACTCGTCTGGGCGCCGGCGGCAGCGTATTTCCTGCTCACCGGCGACATCTGGAAAGGCGTGATCCTGATCGCGTTCTGCGTGGTCATCATCGGTCTGGTCGATAACATCCTGCGTCCGATTCTTGTTGGCAAGGACACGAAGATGCCGGACTGGGTCGTGCTGATTTCGACGTTGGGCGGGATGGGACTGTTCGGGATCAACGGCTTCGTGATCGGACCGCTGATCGCCGCGTTGTTCATGGCGGCCTGGGACCTGTTCACGCAGAACGAAGAAGGCCAGGCGGAAGGAACACGGACCATCGACAAGGTGTGAGTTTGCCTGCTGAATGAAAAACGGCTCGCTGATTGGATCAGCGAGCCGTTTTTTCCATGAGAACCCGTTCGACTCAGCGCCGCTCTGCCCCCGCGTACTTGCAGTCGAAGCGTTTTCTCACCGTGCCGTTTTCATCGACACTTTCCAGATACACATCGAACTGCCAAAGTCGAGCCATGTGCTTGAGCACTTCCTCGCTGTCGTTGGTGAGATGCCGGTTATCGGTCATGAAGTGGCGAAGCGTGAGGCTTCGGTCACCGCGCGTGTTCACCGAGTAGACCTGGATATTAGGCTCCCGGTGATGCATGTCGTATTGACGCGATAACGCTTGCCGCACGTACCTGTACCCGCTTTCGTCGTGAATCGCCGATACCTCCAGCGAGTCGCGCATGTCGTCATCGAGAATCGAGAACAGGCGCATTTCCCGGATCAGATGCGGTGACAAATACTGCGCGATAAAACTCTCGTCCTTGAAATTGCGCATGGCGTAGTGCAGTGCTTCCAGCCAGTCGCTGCCGGCAAGTTCCGGAAACCATTCCCGGTCTTCGTCCGTCGGGTTTTCGCAGATGCGGCGGATATCGCTCATCATGGAAAAGCCGAGCGCATACGGGTTGATGCCGCTGTAATACTGCTTGGTCACCGGCGGCTGATACACCACGTTGCTGTGCGAATGGAGGAACTCCATCATGAAGCCGTCCTCGAGCCGGCCTTCCGCATACAGCGTGTTGAGCAGCGTGTAATGCCAGAAGGTGGCCCAGCCTTCGTTCATGACCTGCGTTTGGCGCTGCGGATAGAAATACTGTCCCACCTTGCGCACGATGCGAATCACCTCGCGTTCCCAGGGTTCGAGCAAGGGCGCATTTTTCTCCGCGAAGTACAGCAGATTTTCCTGCGGCTCCGGCGGATATCGGCTTTCGATCTCTTCGGTTGTCGTCGCCTTTTTATTGGGCAACGTGCGCCAGAGTTCATTCACTTGCGATTGCAGATACGCTTCGCGTTCACGTCGCGCAGCAGCTTCCTTCGCCAGCGACAACTTCTGCGGCCGCTTATACCGGTCCACCCCGTAATTCATCAGCGCATGACATGAGTCGAGCAACTCCTCGACGCGATCGATCCCGTGCCGCTCCTCGCACTCTGCGATGTAATTTTTCGCATAAACCAGGTAGTCGATGATCGCATGGGCATCTGTCCACAACTTGAACAGATAGTTGCCCTTGAAGAACGAGTTGTGCCCGTAAGCGGCATGCGCAATGACGAGCGCCTGCATCGTCATCGTGTTCTCTTCCATGAGGTACGCAATACATGGATTCGAATTGATGACGATCTCGTAAGCAAGGCCCATTTGCCCACGCCGGTAACTCTTTTCGGTCGACAAGAAGTGCTTGCCGAACGACCAGTGCCGATAATTCACCGGCATGCCGACCGACGCATATGCGTCCATCATCTGCTCGGCGCTGATGAGTTCAAGCTGGATGGGATAGACGTCGAGCCCATAGCGTTGCGCCACACGCGCAATCTCGGTGTCATATTCCTCGATGAGTTCGAACGTCCAGTCCGAAGGACATGGCAACGGTCTCTTTTCCGCCACGTTCATGGTGTCTCCCTCCGGCGTCGCGCTTGCGCGCGGCTTCCTGACCTTTTGCGGCGCGCTGTCCTGTGCTTTCAGTTCTTCGCCAGGTTTCAGGTGATACCCGCGCGCTTCGTTGTTCAAATGCCTTGTCGTCATGCGGCCGCCTGTTGTTTTTCGAACAGTTCGCGAAAGACCGGATAAATATCCGCAGCCGATTCGACTTTTTTCATCGCGAGTTCCGGCGCGCTCTGCGCCAGATGTGCATATTCGACCCAAAGGTTCTGCTCTTCAGGCGCGACCTGGATATACGCGAAATAGCGCACCTTATGCAGGATGTCTTCAGACAAGAGCTTGCGGCACTTGGGCGAGTCATCCGTCCAGTTATCGCCGTCAGAAGCCTGCGCGCCGTAGATATTCCATTCCGAGGGCGAATAACGCTCGTCCATGATCTTTTTCATCAACTCGAGCGCGCTCGATACCACCGTGCCGCCGCTTTCTGTTGAATGGAAGAACGTTTCTTCATCGACTTCTTCTGCACGCGTGTGGTGCCGGATAAAGACCACTTCGATCTTTTCGTAATTCCGGTTCAGGAACAGATACAGAAGAATGAAGAAGCGCTTGGACAAGTCCTTGCGCTGTTCGTCCATGGAACCGGACACGTCCATCAGGCAGAACATGACGGCCTTGCTGGAGGGCGTCGGCTGTTTGGCCCGGTTGACATACCGCAGATCGAACGGGTCGATAAACGGAATCCGCGTGATACGCCCCTTCATGATCACGATCTCGGCTTCGAGCCGCGCAATCTCTTCAGGGTCCCCTTTCTCGTCCAGAAGCACTTCAAGCTGACGCTCCATCTCATGCAACTGACGCGACAGGGGCGAACCCAGCGCGATCCGGCGCCCGAGTGCGCTGCGCAGCGACCGGACGACGTCGATGTTATTCGGCGTGCCTTCCGCCGAAAAACCCGCACGCACGTTCTTCCAGGTCGGCACGGCGGCCAACTGGGTTTTGACGAGGCGCGGCAACTCGAGGTCATCGAAGAAATACTGCATAAACTCTTCACGCGAGAGTTCGAACACGAAGTCGTCCTGCCCTTCGCCTTCGTTGCTTGCGCTCTTGCCGCCACCGCCTCCGCCGCCATTCGGACGCGCGATCTTGTCGCCACGAATGTACTCGGCGTTGCCCGGATGCACGAGCTCGCGCTTTCCGCCAGGGCCATGCCGGAACGACGGTTCGGCGATGTCCTTTTTCGGAATCGTGATGCTCTGCGTACTTTGAATGTCCTTGATGCTGCGGTCTCGAACGGCGTCCGACACCGCGCGGCGGATGTAGTTTTTGACACGACGCAAAAAGCGTTCGCGGTTGGCAATGCTCTTGTTCTTACCGGCTAACCTGCGGTCGATGATTTGATGCAGCACATCCAGTCTCCCGCGTAATTGGCGAGGAAGCGAA
>Ga0153932_1000176_pt1 | contig 26709 bp, 16 predicted proteins | sample TSNJ016MetaG_FD_102273 | JGI IMG/M metagenome (GOLD analysis project Ga0153932, IMG submission 102273) | Attine ant fungus gardens microbial communities from New Jersey, USA - TSNJ016 MetaG | ecosystem: Host-associated > Fungi > Mycelium > Unclassified | place: USA: New Jersey, Wharton State...
AGTATCGCCGCGCACGCCGCCGCCAAAGAGTTGCTTGCCGCCTCGCAGACGACTTACGATGCCGCGTTCGATGCTTATCGGCAAGGCGTCGGCTCGGTCACCGACGCACTGCTCGCACAGAACCAACTGCTCGCGGCGAAGAACGCGGACGCGGATAGTTACAGCGCGGCGCTCTCGGCGGCGGCAACGCTTGCGCTCGCGACGGGCTCAGTCGATTCGATCCCGACGCAGGGCAACTGGTGATGGAGATCTGATGGAGGTTTCGAATCCTGACGGCAGCTCTATTCGCTCACAGTGATAAAGCTTCCAATCGGCCTCAAAGCCTTACCTCTACGAGTCTCCGAGAAAATATCGCGTGGCTCGCTCATAGGCTCTGGGCTTATAGTGCAGCGCCCGCACCGAGACGATCAGCGCGCACCAGCACCGGCATCACGAAAATCAACTTGCGCTGAGTCGCCGCCGGTCCATGCGCTTGCATGCGAAAGTGCCCGCGCCGCCAATGTGCACGCATTTCTCGATCGCTGCCCTCGCTGCTGCCGCTTGGCTCTGACCGCTCGGGGAGCGCGGCTGGGCCAACGACGTAGCGGTCGTAGAGGCTTTCCCTCGCTACATGCTGCTCAAGACGCTTGCGTTTGCCCAAGGCGGCGGCCTTGCGCGGAGCCGTGCTATAGGGGCGCTCGTGAATAACGGGGGAAACGTCCAGCGAGAGATAAAGCAGAATTTTAACGACGTAGTCGAGTACGCGTTGCCAAAATGCCCGAGCCTCACCCTCCAGGCCGTATTGCTCACACAAGTGGAGCAACATCTGATCGACCGACCCGCTACCGGCGCCAGCAAAGAGACTTAAGGCTTTCACGTCCAGCTTCGGATAGGGATCGTCCTCGTGCGGCCAGACACAAAACGTGAGCCAGCGCGCATGCTCATCCCAGCCGCTCGGAGAGCAGTGCTCGAACACCATCACGGCTTTAAAACCATCGGGGTGATCCCGCAGCGCGGGTTCCGGCACGATGCAAATAGCGGGTGCAGGCACGCGCAGCAGCGACAACGGGACGTCGCTGGAGATATCGCTTACTTCGAGCAAACGATGCAGCGCGGCGGTCGGCTCATACAGCGCTCCGCGTCTTAGCCAGAAGGCTTGAGTGAACGCGCTTCGGGTGTAAATGTTCGCAAATTCATGTTCGGCTTCGTCCGGCGGCGGTTCATGCAGACAATGTCTAACGAGTTCGCACAAGTGACGGGACAATCCCATGACCTCACCGCGCGGATCGGCCAGCGCAGCCGAAAATTTTGCGCCTTCGCGGCCTGCCAGATTTCGCACGGCAGCCCAGGCATCGAGTGCGCCCGACGCCCGATAACGCACTGGAATCGGCAGGAGGTCGAAGCGGCGTTCGATCGCTTGGACGGAGGTAATCATTGCTTGTTTAACCGCCATGCCCATCGGCGAAAAATTCCGCTCGATTTCTTTTGCGGTCAATCGGCGACGCACCGGCATTTTAGACCGGGTATCGTGCGCAATGGGGTGCGTGGTGCCCGCTATGAATTTGCTTTTCATGAACACGGTCTCAAAGAGTGGAGCATTCGTATTTGGGAGAGAAGCACGCTGAACGTCGGTTTGCAGCGGTGCCGGCGCAACGTCCGTTTAACGTCACCCGGGCTGCAACCAGTCATCTTTTGCGGTTGCACCTTTGGCACTCGCCTTGATCGGCTTCGGCGAATCGGGCTGCGCGGCACTTGGCTGCGACGTATATCGCTTTGCTGCGTTTGCGTTCGTTCCCGCCAGTTGCAGCGAGTTATCCCGCACTTCGACCTTCACGGGATCGGTCGCTTTCCACTGCTTCTTAGGGATCAGCAATCGCCACGTTGACCCGCGGCCCTCATCCCGAAAGAACGCAACGATAGCGACGAACTGCGCTTGCTCGTCCATCGGTTCGCTGATGCTCGCGCTCGCATTGGGTCGAAGCACGACGTCCGCCGTACCGAGCAGATCGGGTTTGAGCGCATCCAGATCGTTGTTTTGCAGCTGCGCATAGTCCAGTTGCTCAAACGCCTGATGTGTCTTCAACTGATAGACCCGAAGAACCGTCGACAACGATTGCCCGGCGCCGCTTGTATTCAACGACGACCGGCTCATGAGGTCGAGGTTCATCGTTTTGATCTGGGTGGTGAACGCCCACTTCGCCGCGTCCACTGTCCCGGTTTTCACTGACTGGGCGATGCCGCAGCCTGCGATAGTAAGGGTGGCGCACACCGCGGTGCTCAGGCGCAGGTGACGGATTATCGTGTTGCTCATTGTCGTGTTGTTCCATTTTTCAGTGCGTCGTGCGCGTGTTCGCGCTTCGACCGTTCCAGGTACCCAGTTGCACGCGCGTGATGGCACATGCCGCACCCTCCCCGGCAGCTTGCGCAGGCTGCGGAAGCTGGCTTGTGTAGCCAAGACAGACTTGAACGGAAGCAATTTCAGCTTTCGGCATCAGCTCCGGAGAGACGTGCATTTCCAGGTGCGCATTCGATTCATAGCCCATGTAGAAGCTCAGCAGTGCCATGATCTCTTGGTGCACCGTGCGACCGGGCGTCAGCCCCAACACGGCCTCGCGGCTTGTCGGTGTAATCACCACGCGCACGCAATTTCCACGGTCATAAAAGCCGCGTCCGAGCACGCAGTTCTCACCGAGTGCCGTCGGTTCAAATTCGTTCAGTTCGATCCATACGGGGTGAAATTCGGTCACGGTAATGGTGGCATCGGGGACGGCATGTTGAAGCACGCCTGCCAAACCTTCAGCCGTGCGAGTACGCTGGCTGGCAAGTCCGAGCATCGATAAAATCTTGCGTGTGCCGACCGTCTGCTCAATGCCGGCTTGGCCGATACCCAATCCCACGAGGCTGACGAGACAGCGCGAAACATCGTCAGTGCCACCTTTCTTGAACCCCGCCGGAAACCGATACTTGCGCCATGCCCGATAAAACTGTGTCGCGAACCTGTGGTTAAACATGTCCAGGAAGCCCGACAAGGATTCTGCGCCATCGCGATTCTGTGCGATCTCATCGATGAAATACGACGGCATACGGGCATCGACACCGTAAAGCCCGAGGAACGTCGTACGGATCGATGGTGGTTTTGATGCAGCGTCGTAGCCGTACTCGACCGCATCGATTTCCCTACCCGGAAACCCCAGCCGACGTCGCGAACGAAAGCGCACGGGCTCATTGGTTGGTGAGTCGGTTGAGCCGATCGGCGCGCGATCGGGCGCTGCCAACTCGATCAACTCGCAAAAACGCATGAAGTTCATCTGCGTCGCGTGGCTTAATAACGTAGGTAGCAGCGACGCGTGCTCAAGCACCGGAAACTCGCGATGGGGCGCGTTCAAAACGGCGCTCCTTCTGCTTTGTTATCGGGCCACGTTGTCCGGCGCCCACTCGGCAACGAGACGACTACCAGCTTCGTATAGACATTCATCGTCGCGTACAGCGCCAGGAAGCGGTTCAGCATCTCGCCGAACATGGCGAGATCGCCATCGCCCGCAAACTTGTCGCTGTTGAGCGTGACCTCAATCTCCACGCCACGCAGCAAGCCGCCTTTGACGAGCTTTTGCAATAGACGATGTTTGACATCGGTAATCGCTTCGATGCGACGGCGGTTCAACTCGCCGTCAGTCCAGTCGTAGAGCGCAAGACTGCCGCGCAGGATCTCGGCATCAAGCAGCGATAGATAGTTGGGCGCCAGATGCGAGAGCACGCGCCAATGAAAGCGGTCGCCGGTAGGCGGATACACAGGTAAGGTCGGCGCGGTCAGATTTCGCACCGATGCCACGTTCGTAAAGCCCCCGCGCGTGTGGTTAATGCTGGCTTCTCGCAGGCCCTTCCTCGGCAACATGCCGTTTGTGCCCGTCACCGAAAGCGACAGCGTTTCGTCGGGCAGCGTGGTCTCTCCTTCCCACGCATGCCCGCCCAGCACAACCCACGTGTCGAACCGCCCAGAGGGTCCGCGTCGTGTACGGGTATGGAAGTAACGCTCGGGCATCTCGTGGCGCAACATGCCTCCACGATGCCGGAAAGAGGCAAATGGCGCGTACTCGAAACGCGAGCCGTTCGAGGTTTCAAAGCCGACCACCGAGTCGACCGAATACGGTTCAACGAAGTCCCCGCTCGCCTTGAGCGCATTCACCCGGTATTCGGTTTCGAAGTGCGATACGGTGAGCGGATCGGCCTGAATCTTGAACAGGTTGATGATCGGTGTACAAAAAAGCCGCACGTTCTCGGCCGTAAAGCGCATGTCGTCCGGATAAGGTTGAGCGAGCACGATCTCGACATCGAAGTATGGCGCTGCTTGTGGAATCGATTGCATGTCGAGTCCCACCAGATCCACGAACATGAATTTCTCGGGGAACGTGAAGTATTCGAGCAGTAGTTGATAGCCACCGAACGCGTTATCGGCTTTGGGCCAAAGGCGTTCGTCGGCTGTGAATCCTGCCGCCTCGATACGCAAGCCCTGCACGGTTTGCGGCAGTCCCGGCCGGTCCTCGGGATAACCCGGAATGCGAACGTGAACCGCGAGCGGTGCGGCAGTGAGTGCGGTATAAAGACTCAACGCGACGGGCCGATCCGCATTCAGATACATGCGCAATCGCGGCACTTGCATTTGCGCGCGCGGTATCTGGGGCTGCAATTTCAGCCGGAGCTTGATGACCGAACGGCCGTCCTCGCGCGCATAAGCATTCGCCTCCGTCAGCCTCAGCGGGTACAGGTCGACCGCCTGCGTGGTCCGATAGACACATTCAACCTGCCCGTCATCGACAGCGATCGGATCGGCAAGCACTTCAAGGCCCGCTGCGAGCACGTCGTGGCTTTGCAGTGAACCCTCTGCAGGCGTGATTTCTAGTATCGACAGCGACGGAATCATCCGAAGATAGTGCGGCCAGAGCATGCTGACGAGGCCTTCCGTGAGCTCGGGCAATTCATCGTCAAGCTTCTGACGCAGACGCCCGACGAGAAACGCGAAACCTTCGAACAAGCGTTCGACGTGCGGATCGCGTTCCCCGACGCGATCAATGTTGAGCATGCGTGCGCGCTCAGGAAACGCCTGGGCGAATTCCTTTCCGGCATCGCGCAGATACCGCATTTCGGCTTCGTAATAGCGCAGGACTTCGTTGTCTTTGGATGTGTTCACGGTAGTTTTTATTGGTTCAGTCCAGCGCGACGGCGCGCGCGGCGTCGATTGCAGTCAGCTCGCCGAGGAGCGTGTCGATGCGTTGTGCGAGCGCCGGCTTGTCGGCGTCCTTGCGGGTCATGCGCACTTTGAGCAGGCGCATGAGGTGCTGCTTGGCTTCGAACGCAAGCGAGGGTTCCCAAGCAGGCAGTTCGAAACGGCGCGCGGATGTATCGAGCGTGGTGAGCAGATGCATCGCCGTGTCCGGACGGTCTGCGCGCTCGGCGACGCGCGCCATCACCATTTGCCGCACGAAACGGTCACGCTCGCCGTCCTGAGCAGGCAGGCTTTGCAGCCAGAAGAATGCGGTGTCGAGCCCCTGTTGCGTGGCAAGCTCCAGCGCTTTGGTTTCCGTTTCCGCCCAGTCCGTGTTTGCCGACTGCACCGCAACCGGACTCGCCGTTTCACTGCGGTCGAGATCGCGAGCGTTCTCGTATCGTGCGATCCATTCGAGGGTGGAATCGTCGGCGAAAGGCGTGCCGTCGGAGAATGAAAGCAGATGAAAACCAGGCAGCCGTTCAAGCATCAACGTGCAATCGGTGGCGGCCACATCGCGCACCGGCGCGTAGTCGCCGCGCACCTGGTCTTGGGCGACGAACGCGTAATACTGGAGATCGAGCCAGAAATGATTCGCACCTTCAGCGAAGGCCAGTTCAACTTTTTCGAGCAATTCGAGCCACTGTTTTTGCGCCAAGAGCCGCTTGAGCTGGACACGAAGTTCCGCGCGTGGGGGTACCAGGCGCGTGCGACTGTCCGGATCGCATGGCGGCACTTCTGTGAGCGTGTCCCAGCGGATGCAGCGCATCAACCGGTAAGCCGCGAAATAACCCTGCGGCTGCTCGCGCATAAACGCTGCCATCTGGCGCGCGCGGTCGAGCAGGTCGCGGCTTGATGAAACCGCGGGCGCCGCCAGCGGCGACGTGGCCGAACTTGCCGTATTGGCCGTTGGCGAAGCCATGAGCGAGGGATGATCCGTGGCCTTCGGCGACTCCGCCCGGCCTTCGAAACGCCGATACAACGCGCTCAGTTGCGGGCGAGCATCGTCGGGCCACGAGGCAGTGTTTTCCGTGATCAACGCGACCGCGGAAAGCGTGCGTTCCAGCACGTCGCCAGTCAGCCCTTGCACGCGGTCAAGCCGGTCAGCGAAGGTCGAGCCCGCGAGCCATTCGAGCGCGGCCTTGCGCGTTTCCACGCGCGCGGGCAATAGGTCCGTGCCAAAGCGATCAATGATCGCCGATAGCAACTCGAAGCCCGATGCCACGCCTTCAGCGCCGTCGCGGCGCATGCGGCCGTACAGGTAATACACCGCGACGCGCACGTCCTTGGCGGAGTGTTTGAGCAGGCGCTCGGCGGTATCGATGATCAGCGTGTCGTCCACGTCCGAGAGCTTTGCGACCTGCTCCTTGATGGCGAGAAAACCGTCGTCATAACCTGGGTCTTCGCCCACTTGCGCGGCCAGCGTGGCGACATCGCCCGGATGCAATTCGATAATCGGTTGCAACCATGCGTCCCAGTTGACCTGGGTCGAGCGCGCGAGGTCTGATGGGGCGCGCGTACCGAAGAGTGCGTTGAGAAGCTTGGAGAAATTGATCATGTGCGGAGGGCTCGATTTGAAGGGGCCGTGAGCGCACGCGCCGACGGCGCGGTCGTATTCATCACGTTTGGTCCGGCAGCGGCGTGACGGCCTGTTTCGCAGCCTCACGAGCGGCTTTGGGCAACGGTGGCGGGTTCGCGCTTCTGTCGGTGCTCGCGGCACGCGGCTTGTCGATAAACATGCGGTTCGGCAGAACAAACCCCTTCAGCGCGAGCAGTTCGAGCGGACCTTTGCCCACGTCCGTGCGCATCAAGTAGCTCAACGGGTAGGTTAGATTTGCGGGTGCTGCGGTCAGCGGCTGCTGCACGACGAGGCTATCGAGCGCCGGGTTCTCGGTCGATACGCTTGGCTCTTGCGCTGAACCGTTCCAGTCGTCGCTGGCCCGACGCGATGACTTCCGCGCGGTCGCTGAAGGCGATGAAGCAGCGCCCGGTGACGCGACGGCGGCCACGTACATCATTCGCGTATCCGGTGCTGCCTGCCACGTAAGCTGAAACGTTGCGTTATCGATAGGTTCGACCTTCGCGCGCTCCAGCATGCGCAGGAGTGCCCAGCGTCCGCCGAATTCGAAGTTCTTGCTCGTGCCCGCTGTTTCGGTTTGCCATTGCAGGCGCGTGCCGGCCACTTGCGGATCGTTCGATGGCCACATCAGACCCTGCCAGGTTTCGCGCTGGTTATAGTAGTGCAGCTTCTGCGCGTCGAGGGTGAGAAGCGTGTCGGTAATGCCGGGTGTGGGAACGGGCTTGAAGTCGAAGCGATACTGCGGCTCGCCTTGCGCCATCAAATGTCCTGCGATACGTTGCAGCGTGTTCACGGCTTTGAGGAACTCCGGATCGAACTGCAATGCGCCACCGCGTGAGTTGACTTCGACCCATTGGTCACCTTGCAATTCCAGCACGCCTGCCAGTTGCAACGTCAGGAACGATGCGATCAATCCGCCTTGCGGTCTGAGAAATCGCGCAAGTTCGGGAATCGATGCGTCGTTGTCGGTGTTATCGAACGGATAACGGCCGGCGAACGACTTGTTCCAGTTGGCAACGATGGATTGATGCCACACATCATTAAGGCTCGCTTGTGCGGGTTGCAATACGATTTGCGTAGCTTGTGCGACCGGGCGCACGAAGAGCGCGTCGCCCATGCCGGACCATTGCGCACCGAGGCTGGCCGCAATGAGTTGCGCGTACGCTTGCGTGTCCGCGAGTTCCGAGCCTTTGCCCTGGAAGAGCGCCTGGGCCAGTTGACGCGCTTGAACATCGGCGTCTGCACCGTTGCTGATTTGCTGGAGTTTCAAGCGCAGGGCGGTCACGCGTTCGAGGTAGCGTTGCAGGCTGACATCGCTGGCGGGTGCTGTCTTCGCTGTTGCCGATTCGCTGACTTGCCCAATGAGCCGGAGCACCGGATCAAACGAAGCTGAAAGCGGGCCGGAAGTATTCGCGACTGCAGCTGTTGGCGCATCATCCTTCTTGCCAAAGATGTTCTGCGCCTTGGCCACCAGTGTGTCCGATAGCGACGCCTGACGCATACCTGCAGTACCCTGATAGTCGAGCGACTTCATCAATGCAATGACGGGCGATTGACGTGCATCGGCGAGCAGTTTCATCTGTTCGATGGCAGCGGGAATGTTGAGCGCGGCCTGCCATTGCAGCGCGTTCATGAACGACTGCCAGTGCTCGGCGTAGTCGTTGAAGTACTGCGTGGTCAGCGCAAGTTCGAGGGCGTCGGCGGACGTGGCGGATTGCGTTTGCGTGGCGTCAGCCGTGCTGGTGGAACCGTTATTCGCTAACACCCAATCGCGGGTCACGTCGCGGCTCTTCGCAGCTTCGGTAATCGCTGCGGCGACGTATCCTTCGTAAGCTTGCCGCGTGTAGACACCGGGGACGCTCACGCTGGTTCGAAGCAGGCCGCGCGTATCGGTGCCTGCTGTGAGCGATGCCAGCGTTTGGTCCGGATACTTGTTCCCAACACCCGCCAGCACGCTTTGATAGACCGTATCTTCGGAATTGCGAACGCCGATCACCGACAACAAGGTCTGACGCGATGCGTTCACGAGTTCCGCTCGCGGCTGGATGCGCCATGCGTCATGGGACTTCAGGTGTTGCGCATAGAATCCCGCCAATCGTTCAGAGATATCGAGCTTCGCACCGACGGAAACGTTTGCGTTCGTGGTCCAGTAACGCGTGAGTTGGGGCGTGATGAAGCCTGCGTCGACACGGCTTGGATCGGCAAGCATCAGGTAGGTTTTAAGCGCCGTGTGCCCGTCTTGAGCGGCGGCGTTGGCGTGGTCATCGAGGGAATCGGTGGGCATCTGGCTCAGGTCGACCAGCGCGGCTTCGAGGTTCTGCTGGATCGGGGTCACCAGGACTGCCTTACTGGCATTGGCATAGGGCGGCCAGAGCGCAGCAAGGATCGATGCGTCCTGATTCAGGCCGAAGCGCGACCATAACGGCGGTTGATGCGCGACGCGTTCTTCGTAACGGCCGATCTGTTGTTGCAACGCGAGCAAGGCTTGCAGGCGGGTGGCCGGGTCAGATGCTGTCTTGAGGGTTTGAGCCGCATCGCGCGCTTGAACGAGATCGCGTCCGTTCGTCATGCCCGATATCAGCATGCCCGCGGTCCACAACCCAAGCACGCTCAGCGCGATGGTTGAGAACACAGTCACGGGATGCCAACCCATGCGTCTGCCTCGCGCCTTGCGCGCGATTGTGGCGAGGTGAGTCCACAGCGGCAGATCGGCGCTGGTTAGCGTGTTCGGATCGACGACCGCATTCGAATCGGACGGCATCGGCAATGGAGCGAAGAACGCAGCGCTGACGGACTGATGCCGCTTCTTGCGATTCGCCAGCGAGGCAATCAAAGCAGCAAGCGGCGCACTGCGGGTATCGAGTCGCTGCGATAGCTTTGCGCCGTACCGGTCTTTGTCGTTTCGAATCAACTGCCCGATGGCTGTATGTCCGATTCGACTACGCAGCGCAAGCAAGGTTGATTCGATCGCGCGCTCGTTGGCGTCGGGCGGGAAGTCGCAACCGATCAGCGCCGTGCGACCGTTGTTGAAGGCATCCGTTTTAGCGGCATCTAGCACATAGACGGGCGCGGACCAATGCAGAACGTTGGCAATACGAGTTAGACCGATGCTGTAGGCGTTCGTGCCGCCGCGTTGCGAAATCGGTTTGGTTTCGCCGTCCAACGTCAGAATGACTGCATCAACGGGGCGACGACGGCGGAGCCCGTACAGGCGTCGCAACCAATCATCGTCGTTTCCACCGTCCGAACCCGGCTTGTCCCAGAGCAACACCGCGTCGTCTGTCGCAAGCCACCCGTTTTCAGCCAGTTCGGGCATCAAGCGCCGAATCGTCTGCGCCTCGCCAGTCAAGAGCAGCCAGGGCTGGCGATAGCGCCAAAAAAAGCCATGCGTCGCGCGAAGCGTTGATCGCAATCCTTCTGTTGACCTTTCGATTCCGCGTTCCTGGTCAGATCCGGCCCCTTGACCGTTACTTGCAGCCTTCCAACGTGCCAGCTGATACTCACCGGTTTTGTACCGCGAAACCAATGCCCATATCGCCATTACAATTCCGGCAGCGCCCATCCCGGCCACAGCGCGATAGGCGAACGGTGGAATGGCTGGCGACTCGATCACGCCCACTTGTCGACATACCCAGATAATCACGCTCGCCAACAGCGCGAGCAGCAGGATCAACAACGCGTCGAACAAAAATTTTCGGTCCATTTATAAGCTTTTGTGTAAGGTCGGGCGATCGGTCGGTCGGACCACGCTAATCGATGCATGCCGTCCATCGTGGGTGGCCACCAGTTGCGGGCCGCCGAATGCGTCTGCATATTCGCAAGCACAAGCCAGAGCGAGCCAGTCGGCCGCCGCGCCGGCATGCCCTACCATGCGTTCGAGATTGTGTGCGCCGGGCGGCTGTCGCTCTGTCGTCGAAGGGAGTCCTACGGATTTGGTTGCACTCAACAGTGCTCGCTGACCTACCATGTCAAAACCCGTGTGCCACAAATGGCCCACCTTATCGGACTCTGCAGCACCCCAAGTTAGTGCGAATTTGAGCGTCTCGGCTAAGGTAGCGATGGTCCCCTCGCGGGGCCTGAATATGCGCGCTTTGGATTGCAGTTCGTTGCGTCGAGCCAAGTCTTCAGGAATTGTTAGCAGCGCGACGCCAGCCTCCGCGCAGCCTTTGGGAGGGGATTTTGATACGAGACGATGCAACTGGATAACCACGAGTAAAGTCGCATGATCGCGCTCGGGTCCCGGTCCTTGGTCAAGCCATCTGTCGAGCGACATCAGACCGGGAGGAACAGGTTCATGGATGACGGCTACGTCGCGCAGATCAGCGAATTTCCACGCTAGCTGAAACCGCTTCTCGATATCGTCCGTAATCAACGGAGCTACAACATGTAGTTTGACTGTAAGAGGGATTCGTCCAGGCAATGTTTGAATCGCGCTTGTGACGGCATCAAGTAATCTCTTCAAGACATTGTCGAGCGCTTTCAGTTGACGGGTCGCATCGTAGGTGGTCGCGCGTTCTATCACGGCGCACGCGGGCGCGTCAAACCATCGCGCTTCGACAGCAGCCGATCGATCCGGCGTCGGTTGCGCCACAAGCAGCAGATCTCCGCTTACGAGGTTAGAAATGTCATTCTTCTCGTCGTCCAAAGAAAAGCGATAACTTCCCGCCAGCAATGCGATGGCGCGGCTTTCCGATTGAAAGGCCTTTTGCACGTCCACGTCGCGTGCCCGGTTCCAAGCGTCTGCGTCGCGCTGCGCGCCGGCGCGCAAAAGCAAGGGAATCACGACCACCACCGCCGATGCGATTGCCGGGATTCCAATGACTGTTGTCCAAAACAACGCTGTCGCGGTTGGCAAGTTCTTGGGCCAAAGCAGCAGCATCAAAACCACCCCCAGCATGCAGGATGTCAAGAAAACGACGCTCCATCGGAGCAATGAAGGCGGCGCAGACAGCGCAGCAGCGGGCGGCGGAAGCGAATCTAGATCAAGAGCCATAAAAACCAGAAATCGTACGGTGTGGGACCTTCGCTGGTCGGGTAACTTCGTTTGATCTGCGACGCTCGCCGATGTGTCGCCGGACAAAGAGTTCGATCGGTCTTGGCCAGGCACTCATCGGTATGTACGACGTGGCACGCGAAAACATGTATCAAATACAATCCCGCGCAAACTTATGGACGATCAAGATCCACCATACATTTCCCGCCAGTGCTCTAGTTCTTCGCGCACGACATCGCGCGTCTCAATGTCAATAAATTTTTTAGGCTCGTTGTCGTTCTCATTGGGGATGAAATCCCCCCCTTCTTTGTAAGCGACATCGCTTCCCTCGTTTAGCCAATCAGCGCGTTTTATCAGCGAGAGCCAGAAATCTGGGTCTTTCGGATCCTCGAAGCATTGGGCTCGCCCAATAGGCAAGTCATAGGCAAGAATTCGACGAACAAGTTCGCCTTCTTTATGGCTGAAAATAGTGCTGTGGTTTGTCGGGGTTGCGTTGGTGGTCGCCATTTCCGTTTCAATCTCCTTGGCGGTTTGGGTGCGTTGGCGCCGTTGACCGGTGTAGATGTCCTCAGGTTCTTCCACCCATTTTTTCTTTTCTTCGATCAATTCCTTAGTGAACAAGTAGTCCGCGTCGCCCGCTATCTTCTTTTCGTCGTCCAAGATTAGGTTAAAAGATTCCATCAGCTCGATTGATGCTGGCTCAGGGACTCGGGGACCATTCACATAGATTGTTGCGTCCTTCGACGGCACGGCGAGTGCATAGAACAATCCCAAACTTTTATCCGGTTGCGGTGGCATCCAGAATTCGCCCTCTTTCGGGTAACGCGGCGTCTGTGGGCCGTCCTTTTCGTCAGGGGTGCTACCGACGGAATGGGATCGCATGAATTGACGTTGATACAAAACGCCTTCGTAGTCCACGAACGGCAGTAATTTGGTTCGTGGGTCCGTTGGGTGCGGCAACTTATAGTCCACGCCCTTCCATCCGATGCTTTGAAGTGGCACCGAACCCATGACTCGATCATGCGGGCAGCAGTAGACGAAAACCCGTCCGTGATTGTGATGATCTTCTTCACCCGGCACCGGTTCTTCAGTCGGTATTGCAGGTGTCCACATCCTTTCTTTTTCGGGCAAGCCCGAAGGGGGTGGCGGCATCTCCTCGGTCGGCCCATCGACTTCCCCATTGGGTGTAAGGTATCGGCCTAATTGTTCCGGCAGGTCACCTTCGTCCAGCCAACCGCCGACTCCATCGAGTTGCTCCTCCGTCGTTTTGCTGGACGCGAGTTCTTTGGATTGTTTGAAGCGATCAAGAACTTTATAGAAGGTCCGAACGCGTGAGCCACTGGTGGGAGATTTGGAGCTGTATGCGAAACCGTCCAGGAACTTGTCTTCGAAACAGTAAGGAGAATTGCACAGGAAGAGCGCGTCCGGTACCTTATCGACCATCAGCATGGCGAGCAATGCGACCATCGTGCCTTGACTATGGCTAACCACACTCACCGTGTCGTGTGGATACTGGTGGTATATCGAGTCGATCAGATCGGCAAGTCGACGTGAGGCGTTAACGAAATAGGTCCGCTTCGGCGCTTCGTTGAGCGGTCGATCGCGTTCCTTCATGATGTAAGGGCTGCCGGCGTCAAAGATGATCCCGAAATTGGGATCGAAACCGTCGTACCACGACATGTTTAGGGCAGTGGTGCCGTTCTGAAACGGACCGCCGCCCCAATAGTAAGTGCCCGGTACGTTGTTGGCGGGGTAATCGTATGAAAAGCGATCGTAGGTGTACCTTCCCGGTGCTCCGGGAACCTCGTCGCGGCGCTTCAAGAAAATCCTGTACTTGAGTTTAATCTCGCCCTTCGAATCTCGTTTTGAGGTCTCGGCGACAGGAGCGCGGTAGCCCCAGTAAAAACGGATTACGGGGCTGCGTCGCAACTTAAGGAGATTGCGCCTGCTTCCTACGTCGTAATCGTTAGAAAGCATGTCACGTCGCCCCAGCCGTGCGTTGAGTCCTGCGGTCAAACCATCTTCGGCATTGGCGTACCATTCGCCCTCAGAGTTGACTCCGTGGACGAAAATGACGACGCCCGGCAATGGTCGCGGTACGGCCACCAATGTGAGGTTGGCGCTGCCCGGCACGCACATCGATTCTGCGATGAAATGGGGTCTTTCTTTAGTCACGTTTGCTCACTGTCTCATTGCAATTTCATAATGTCACTTGATGCGAATCGTCTGGATAGGCGAGTTAGTCACGTGGAGACGCACTGCACGTCCAACGCGTCTCGCCTGAAGGCGACTTGAGTTTCACCGGAACCCGGCTAGGTTCGATTTCTGGACGTTCAGACCTGATAGCAAAGTGGTCGTCGCCGGTTGCAATGTCGTGACTTACGTCCATCAAGTAGGCTTGATAGATTCCCTCTGATGGATCGCTACTGTTGGCTCCAAAATAGAGATTTTTTCCATCGAGGATAACCACGTCACGCTCACCCCCATACCCACCAGCAAGAAATCGCTTAAACGTCTTGCCGCCGTCGTACGAGTAATAAACATAAAGGAGCGGTCCACTGATCTCGGAGTAGCCTATTGCTGGTATAGCAACGTATTCGGACTGCGCCGCGTAATACCCGCTGAATATTCCCGAACCGACAGCCATCCCGGTTGTCGCAACTGCCGTTCGAATGCCTGTCTGGGTGTTGTAAAAATAAATCCTGCCTGCGCAGTCCTTGGTGCCCTGAATCGTGATGTAGCGGTGAGCGTCAATCCGATAGACAAAATGCTCTGGGAAGCTTTCAATGCTCGGTCCACGGGCAGCGACATTCGATGACACACCGACCGGCACTAAGGCGCTACACCCGGCTAGTGTCGCAACGCACATGACAGCGGCGAACCCCGAGCGAATTCCCCGAAGATGATTTTTGATCAACCTATTCATATTCATCACGCTTTCGCTCCACCTAATAATTCAATCCGGACCAGTTCGGCAATCTCGCTTTGCGCTAGACTCGTCTCACCGTTGGCGCTGGTAACACCTTCAATAACCGAGCCGTTTTCTTTGTGAAGCTTGTAGCGTTTATTAGGAAGCCTATGGTTAGGGCGTCCTTCGTAATGTAAGGCAAACTTCCGACTGTTAGGCCCGGCGTTGCTCAAAGGCGGATAAGTTTCGTGGAGACTCGCTGGCCCCTCAAGGTTCATGCCGGCGCGTTTGAGTGTGAGCGTTCCGGGACAACCAATTTCGACATTACCCCCAGACAACTTGATATATGCACCACCGCTGGACAAGATCAACGACCCATGGGCTGCGGCATGAAGCTCCCCATTCACGCTGGTCAGTTTCATGTCCTTCTGAGATGTCAGAATCACCTGTCCGGTATGAGCGACAGCCTGAATATCTTCTTTGGCCGCAACTAGCTTGATACCGAGGTTCTGCGCATAGATCGAAGCTGCGTTCGCAGCGGACAGCGTGATATTTTTCCCCGCTCCAATATCGACGCGTTCGCCTGCCGATACAGTGACGTTGTGTTTTGCTGAAGCCTGGAGTTGATCCCCGCTTACAAGCGCGATGCCTTTTGGCGCGCTTAGCAAGATCACCGCTTCTTGCAGCTTGTCGAGCCGCTGGGCAAGTAGTTGCCGCTGTTTTTCCACGTCATTCGCATAGGTTTGCGCAGCTTGCGCCGCCTGTGCAAGTCCTTGCATCATCTGTAGTGCTTCGTCGAGTAAAGCCTTAGCGGCCGCCATGTCTAGCTGTTTGCCACCAGCGCCGGGCTGGTCGTGGGCCGAAATGAGCATGCCTTTACCAGCGCGAATCGCCCCATAACCAGACGTACGCAGCTCATAACCTTCACCGCGCTTTTGCCGCGTGCTATCAACCATGTGACCGAGGGTGAGCTGACTCTTCCCCGAATGCTCGGTCGACAGCTTGACGTGCTCTTCGCCTTCCCAGTCCTCCATGCGCAACTTGTTATTTTTCTGCGTGCGAAGCACATGACGCGACATCCACCGGTCCTGATTCGTGATCAGATCGGACTGAATGCTGTTGTGATGGAACTGCGAAATGAATAATTTATTTGGATCACCGTCCCTCGCCATGATGACGGCTTCGGTGCCATCGAGCACGGGAAAGTGAAAGCCCGTCTGCAGTGCCCCTGCGAAAGGCTTCGCCAGCCGCAGCGGCACGCTTTCACCTCCCGGATTCCACTCATCGAAATCGAGGTCGAGGCGAACAGTGTAGTGACCGAATTTGGTGATGTACGGATACGGGTATTTTTTAGGCGACGTGACACGCGCGCTCAATGCCCCGTTTATCTTGGGCCACTTGCTCTCGTCTATTTTTACTCGGAATCGTCGGTCCGACGGAATGGCTTTATAGGAATTGGTGTATGCAACGCCGCGGCCACCCGAGTGCTCCACGTCAATAATCACCTGTCCGGTGGGCGCATCGGGCAATGGTTCATCAATGCGCAGAATGCGGCCCGGGCGCAACTCCAGCACGTTGCTTTGGCCGTGGTACACCACCTGCCATGCAATGGCGGCTTCGTGCCGCAACTGTGCTTCCCACTCGGCACCCGCCTGATTCAGATGGTTTGTACCGTAGACGTAGGGCTTGCCATAGGTGGTTTTGTCTGTCTGGGCAACGTCCTTTTCGGCCGTGAAACGCTCCCAAGCGATCAGCGGGTTGTAATCGGCCACGGTAAAAGCCTGCGGCACCACGTCCGCGTGCGTCTCAAGCGCGAACACCGCTTCAACACCTGCCTCAAGCCCCGCGTTCTCGCGATACGGCACCTTCAACTGGGGCGTATAGATGTAGTGATCGATATCGTCGCCGAACACGATCACGTCACCATGCTTGCCTTTTTCAGTGTAGAAAAACAGTCCTTCCTGCTCGCAAATGAGGCGAATATAGTCAAGGTTCGACATCTGGTATTGCAGACGGAACTCATGGACTGGATATTCACGGCGCAGTCTGAAGACGAACTGATGATCCATGAAGTTATCGCGCAGCAGGATCGATTCGATCTGCTGCGGCCCGCTCTGGTGCTGATACACGCGGCTTGCGTGCACGAGGCTTAAACGCGCGAGCTGCGATTTGATGACGAAGGTGTAGTGAAACGCGTCCTTCGTTTTTTTGGTGCGTATCAAGCTGACGAGAATGCCGCGGTATTCGCGTGGCTCCAGGCTGTCTTCGGCGGAGACCGTGAAATGCGCATCGCGGCCGAGGAAGTCAGCGCGAGTGAGCTGCTCGGGGTGCGTTAGCTGGACCGTGATCTCGTAGGGCTCATTCATGGCCTCACGCAAGTGGTAGGACACCACGGATAGGTCCTTTGCGTTGGCCGCGCTCGGCACGTCAATGTGATATGCCTGCCGACCCGTTATGAGTGTGCCGGACGAGTGCCGCGATCCCGCGCCCTGAACATTTTCTTGCATCGTCTTCGCCCCTCAGTCGTCTTCGGAACCTCGCAGATTGTGCGAGATGTTGTGCATAGTCGTGCTATATGTTTCTCAACCGGGCACAATAACTGATGGCGAAATGTTTGCAAATGGGACGATGTATTTACGATGAAAGGACCGCTTATTAGGAATTTTCGTATTCCTCAATCATCCAATTTAGCGATACCGTTTTCGCGAGATTGGCTGCATCGGCCAGCAAATTCAAAAAAATGGAGAAACGAAGTGTCTGAAAGTTTCCAGAATGAAGTGCCCAAAGCACGCGTCAATATCAAGCTGGACCTGCATACCGGCGGGGCATCGAAGAAGGTTGAGCTGCCGCTCAAACTGCTGGTGATGGGTGACTACAGCAACGGCCAAAACACCTTGGCGCTGGGTGAGCGAACCAAAGTGTCGGTCAACAAGAACAACTTCAATGCAGTGCTTGCCGAGCTCAATCCGAAAGCCAAAATCGCAGTCGAAAATACGCTGGCCGGTGACGGCAGCGATCTGCCCGTTGATCTCGACTTCAAGTCGATGGAAGATTTCAGTCCGGCAAAGGTCGCTGAACGCGTGCCCGAACTTCGCGCGCTGATGTCGGCGAGAAATCTGCTGCGTGACCTCAAATCGAACCTGCTTGACAACACGACATTTCGTCGCGAACTGGAAAAGATCCTGGTAGATCCGACGCTGTCCGCGAGCCTTCGATCCGAGCTTCAGGGCATCGCTGAATCGGCGCCTTCGGTGCAGTGAGCCGATCTAATAAGCCGGTGCTATAGGCCGTCCAGTCAATAAGCTGAAATATCGCGATTCTCCTCGCGACTACCCTTTTAGTCGAGAAGTCACACCATGGCAAAGAATGAACACCGCGCTCTTGAAGCGGCGGGGCAAACGCTCGTCCTCGACGAACCTGCAACGTCAGGCGCAGGCGCTGCAGAGAACGTCTACTCGAACCTGTTCAGCAAGATCAACATGACGCAGGTCGCGTCGGCACGCTCGGTTGCGTCCTTTCACAATCCTGATTCGCTGTCCGAGTCGTCGGCTGACGAGCGTGTGACGCAAGCACTGCGCGTGTTCCTCGACATGATCGCGGACTCATCCCAGCACGTGGACCGTCTGGACAAGAGCCTGATCGACCATCACATGGCGAGCATCGATCAGAAGATCAGCAAGCAGCTCGACGCGATCATGCACAACGAGACGTTCCAGCAGATCGAATCTGCGTGGCGCGGTCTAAAGTTCCTCGTGGATGGCACGGACTTCCGCAAGAACGTCAAGATTGAAGTGCTGGATGTATCGAAGGACGCGTTGCGTCAGGACTTCGAAGACACGCCGGAAATCATCCAAAGCGGCCTGTATCTTCATACGTACATTCAGGAATACGACACGCCGGGCGGTGAGCCAATCGGCTCCGTGATCTCTAACTACGAGTTCGACCGCAGCCCGCAAGACATCGCATTGCTGCGCAATATCTCGAAGGTTTCGGCGGCGGCCCACATGCCGTTCATTGGTTCGGTGGCGCCGAAGTTCTTTGGCAAGGAGTCGATGGAAGAAGTCGCGAGCATTCGCGACATCGGCAACTACTTTGATCGCGCCGAGTATCTGAAGTGGAAGAGCTTTCGTGAATCGGACGATGCGCGCTATATCGGCCTGACGCTGCCGCGTTTCCTCGTGCGTTTGCCCTACGGCCCAGAAACCGTACCCGTGCGCGCATTCAACTACACGGAAGCGGTCAAGGGACCCGATCACACGCGCTATCTGTGGGCGAATGCTTCGTTCGCATTTGCCGCCAATATGGTGAAGAGCTTTATCCAGAACGGCTGGTGTGTGCAGATTCGCGGTCCGCAAGCAGGTGGTTTGGTTGCTGATTTGCCAATTCATTTGTACGACCTCGGAACAGGCAATCAGGCGAAGATCCCGACTGAAGTGTTGATTCCGGAAACGCGCGAATTCGAATTCGCCAATCTCGGTTTTATTCCGCTGTCGTATTACAAGAACCACGATCACGCGTGCTTCTTCTCGGCGCACTCGGCGCAGAAGCCGGCGATTTACGACACGAAGGATGCAACGGCAAATAGCCGCGTCAACGCACGTCTGCCGTATATCTTCCTCCTGTCACGCATCGCCCATTATCTGAAACTGATTCAACGCGAGAACATTGGCACGACCAAAGATCGACGTGTGCTTGAACTCGAACTGAATACGTGGATCAAGACGCTCGTCACCGAGATGACCGATCCGGGCGATTCGCTGCAGGCATCGCATCCGCTGCGCGAGGCAAAGGTGACAGTCGAGGACATTGAAGACAATCCGGGATTCTTCCGCGTGAAGCTCTTCATCGTGCCGCATTTCCAGATTGAAGGCATGGATCTGAATTTGTCGCTCGTCTCGCAGATGCCCAAGGCCAAAAGCTGAATCGCTGAGCAGTAGCTCACGGCTTGGAAAGCAACACCATCAATAGAGTAAGTCACGCTGCACGGTCGCTACTGTGCAGCGTCTCTCTGCGCGCAAAAAAGAAAGAATGAAAATAACCAGACCGCTGTGGGCCAAGGGTGTGTTCACGACGCCCCAGCACTTCCAGCAACAGGCAATGTGGAATCAATTCGCGGATGAGCGAATTGCGAGAATGATCAGCGCCGATCCGTGGGGCTTAAGCCGCGTCGTATTCGACCAGCAGGCGTTGGGCGTCAATCGTCTGCAACTCAACGCAATCGACGTGCGTTTGCCTGATGGCACCTTTATCGATTCAGAGACGGCCGACCGCTTGCCTGTTCCGCGTCAACTGAGCGACATATCGACGACGGTCGATGGTGTCGTCGTGTCGATCGGGCTACCGCTGATTGATGCCCAAGGCGGAAATTGTATTGAAGAAGGCGAACGTCACGCGCGACCGCGCCGTTTCGTCCGTGAGTATATGAACGTCGCCGATATCAACGGCGAAGGTCACGAAGAACTGAGCGTTGAGCGCCATGCCCTCGCATTGCTCTTTGACTTCGAAGCACCGGATAGTTACGTCACGTGCCCGATCGGGCGTCTGATTCGCAACACGCAGGGATTGTTCGAGTTCGATCCCGCGTTCGTGCCACCGTGTTTGTTCCTGTCGGCGAACGAGCGCTTGATGGAACGCATGAAACGTTTGTCCGAGATCCTCAGCGCAAAAAGCGCGAGTCTCGCCGTGCGCCGTCGGGAGCGTTCGGACCAGATCGCCGACTACGCGGTGTCCGACGTCTCGCTTTTCTGGCTGCTTCACAGCGTGAACAGCACGTGGCCGGACTTGGCGAGGTTGTGCGCGGCCCCCCAGCAGCATCCAGAGCGGCTCTATGGTGTGCTGGCGCGGTTGGCAGGTTCACTGCTGACCTTCTCCACCACCGAGACGCTGCAGGCGATTCCTGCCTATGATCATCACGCGCTCGAACCCATGTTCGCGGAGCTGGAATCCCTCATTCGCGTGTTGCTTGACACCGTCATTCCGTCCCGTGTGGTACCGATTACCCTCGAGCGGCCGAAACAGACCATGTGGGCCGGCAAGATCAACGATGAACGCCTGACAGATGGCGCTGACTATTACCTGTCCGTGCAGTCATCGCTGCCCGCGCACGCGTTGCTCGAACAGTTGCCGCGATTGTGCAAGGCGGGTGCGCCCGACGAGGTTGAGCAGATCGTGAACTCGGCAATGCCGGGCATCCCGTTGCGCGTCATGTCGCGTTTGCCGGCCGCGATTCCTGTTCGTATCGAGAGCCAGTATTTTGCGCTCGACAGTGCTCACCCCGCGTTCAAACGGATGATCGCCGCGCGGGCTTGCCAGTTCTATGTGCCGTCGTCCATCCCGGATGTCGTCCTTGAACTCTACGCGGTGTTGCCGACATGAACGACACCACCGCTTCACCCGCAAAGTACACCGCGTTATTGCCCAACGCTTTTCGCGATACCGCGTATACCGTCGCGAGCCTCGCTGATGACGCGACATCGCTTAGCTTCGTGTCGTTCAGGGCAAAGTGCGTCGCGCAAGTTGATGCGCTCGGGCGCGAACTCCGGGCGGCAGGTCATCTTCCTGATGTAGTGCGAGATGCAACCTACGCTCAATGCGCGCTACTGGATGAAACTGCGCTTGTGCAACTGAAAGGATCCGAGCGCGATGCATGGGAGCGCGAGCCGCTTCAAGTGGAGGCGTTCAAAAGCAACGACGCAGGCTACGAACTCATCGACAGAATTCAGGAGCGACTAGCGGAACCGAGACCTAAGCTCGCGCTGTTGAGCATCTACAACGCCGTGCTTGGATTGGGCTTCAAGGGCAAGTTCGCACTGAGCGGCGCCGACGCGCGCCTGGAATTGATGCGCGCGCTCGACCAGCGTATCGGTCAAGCCGCGAGCGCAGATGCATCGGGCACTGTGTTGCTCACGCAGAATGCGTCTCGCCGTTGGAGCGCGAACGTTTCGCCGCTTGGCTGGGTGATTGGCGGTGTTCTCGTTGCTGGAGTCGTGTATCTGGCGCTCGGAGCTTGGCTCACCGCGTCGATCGCGCGTATCTCGGTTTGACGGGATCTATTTTGACCCCTTCGGTGATCCATTCGCCCACCGGCTATCCGTATCGATCGATTTGTGTGTGGATCGCCGCCTTGGCCATTGTGTGGCTGGTGCTGTGTTCGCCGTGGTCGCTTGGCTGGAATGTATTTGCGGGCGCGCTCGTCGCGCTGAGTTCTGCGGCGGCAATTGTTGTCGCGACGCGGCGCGTGATTGCACGTGTGAGTGCGACGCAGCAAGTCCTGCGCAAGATCGACGGTGCGCTCAGTGGCCTGCCGGCGGATATCAAGCGCAATACGCCGCTCGTGCTGGTGATCGGGACAACCAGCACGCTCGTCGCCAATGCGTTCGGTGACGAAGCCATCCGCGTGACCGAGACGGCGATCTGGGTGCGCGTGAGTGATCCGAGTCGCCTCGCGCACTTCGCTGATTCGCTCAAACGCTGGCGCGAAGGTCAAGGACCCGATGCGATTGCGTATCTCATCGATGCAGACGCTGCAAATGATCAGGCAACGTTGATCGGAGGCCTGCGCCGCTGGCGCTCGGCAATCGATGAAGCCGGCCGCGCCGCCGGTTATCCGTTGCCGGTTTGCGTCGCGGTGTATGCGAACGAATTGCGTCCTACCACCGACGAGTGTCCGTGGTTCGGAACTTCGGGAACACTTCACGTTGAGACAATCGCGCTGCCGGACCTTATCGCGACTCGCCTTGCGCAATACGCCGGCATGTCGATTCCCGAGGAGCGCGAAGCGCGCGCGCGTCGTGCCGCCCGGCTGGATATCGCGACATCTTGGGCCGCTGCGGCCGTATTACCTGCGCTTTCTGACGGCCAACGATCAACGCGTGCGGTGCAAGTCCGCGCGTTTGGCGTGATCGCAGTCGAAGGTCAACCTGCAACCGACTCGCTACTCGCGCGGTATGGCTTCGATCGAACCGGGCTCGCGCTGCCTGCGAATGCAAACGGGATAGCCGCCGCAAACGCTCGTTATCCGCTGCCCGAACCGCTCATCCGGGGTATCGCGACGCAACAAGTGCATCGTGCTTTACCCCGTGCGCTCGCGCACGGCTTCGTTGCTGTCATCGCGTTGTTTTGCGCAGCGGCGGCTGCGTCCGCGTGGCAAAACCGGAACCTGGTCGAACGCGTAAGCGACGACATGGCTCGGTATCGCGCCATTCCGGCGAGCATGGACGCCGCGCGTGTCGACGCACTCAATGTTGTCAAGCGTGATCGCGACGAACTGAGCCGCTATGCGAGCAACGGCGTGCCCCCAAGGCTTGGCCTTGGGTTCTATCGTGCGGCGCCGCTGCTCCCTGTCGCGACTGCGTTGATTGCCGGTTATCAGCCGCCCGAACCGCCGGCATCGATGATCGAACTCAGCAGCTTGTCCCTCTTCAAAAGCGGCAGCGCCGTGCTTAACCCCGGCTCGAACCGGGTCTTGGTCGGCGCACTCGAATTGATCAAAGCGCATCCGTCCAAGCGCGTATTGATTGCCGGTCATACGGACTCCGTAGGTGATCCGCGAAGCAACCAGTTGCTCTCCGAAGCGCGGGCCGGATCGGTGCGCGACTGGCTGGCCGACGCATCCGGTATATCCCCCACACGCTTTGCTATTCAAGGCTACGGCGACACACGCGCCAAAGCCAGCAACGAAACAGAGGCGGGGCGCGCTGCGAACCGCCGCGTCGAAATTACGCTCGTTCCGGACTGTCGTGACGATCGTAAGAACGGGACACCTCCCGAGGGCCATGAAGGCAATGTGGCCTGCTCATTTAATTAGAAGAGGAAAGAGAAAATGGCAATTCCGTCATACATGTGGATCAAGGACGATGGCGGCGCAGACGTCAAGGGTTCCGTTACCGTCACCGGCCGTGAAGGCAGCGTTGAAGTGGTCGCGTTCGATCACGGCATTCACATTCCGACCGATGGCAACACCGGCAAGCTCACCGGCACGCGTGTGCATAGCGCCGTGACATTCACGAAGGAAACGGATGCATCGACACCGTACCTGTACAAGGCGGTGACGAGCGGTCAGACGCTCAAGTCGATCGAGATCAAGTGGTACAAGATCGACGACGCCGGTAAGGAAAAAGAGTACTTCAACACGAAGCTCGACAACGTGAAAGTGGTGAGCGTCAAGCCCAAGATGCACGACATCAAGGACCCGTCGTACGAGAAGCATAACCATCTGGAAAACGTCGAACTTCGCTACGAGAAGATCACGTGGGCGTACAAGGACGGCAACATCATTCACGCCGATAGCTGGAACGAGCGCTCGTAAGCGTTTGAGTTTCCGTGACCGGTAATCGGTAACTGCTGGACGACTGCCAGCAGCGTTCGTGAACCGGTTTGATCGCACGGTCCTCATTCGGGGGGGCCGTGCGTATTTCAATACTCTTCGATGATCCCCCATGACCGCTCGCGACCTCTCTCCATTCCTGCGCCGCTTGAACGACCACTGCGCCCGTGCACTTGCTGATGCGGCGAGCCTGTGCGAAACCCGCGCGCATAGGGAGATCGAGATCGAGCATTGGCTGATCAAGTTACTGGAACTCGGCGACGGTGATCTGGTGGCAATCGCTCGTCGTTATGAACTTGATATGGACGGCATCTGGAACGGTTTGCTAAAAAGCATCGCCCGGTTGCCGCATGAGTTGCGGGGTAAGCCGGGGTTGTCGCATCGGCTTGGACAGATATTGGAAGCCGCTTGGTTGCGCGCTTCGTTTGAAGGCGATCAGCCTGCTATCCGTTCGGCGCACTTGCTGGCAGTGCTCGCGGAGTCCCCACACCTGTTGCGTGCACCGGATGCGTGGCAGTTGCTGAGCGTGTCGGCCGTGCAAATCGAACGATTGATGCCGGAATTAAACCGGGTGTCGGAGGAGGGCCGGACGGATGTGGCAACGGACGGCACGGCACGTTTGGACGCTCACCACGAGAATGCTGAACAGTCACAGGTAGCGCCGAAACCGGCAACATCTGAAGCGTTGCAACGCTTCACCATCGACATCACGCAAAAAGCGCGTGACGGCAAGATCGATCCGGTGTTCGGGCGCGAAGTTGAAATCCGCCAGATGGTGGATATCCTCGCGCGACGCCGCAAGAACAATCCGATCCTCGTGGGTGAACCGGGGGTAGGCAAGACCGCGCTTGTTGAAGGGCTCGCGTTGAAGATTATTGAAGGCGATGTACCGGCTGCTATTCGCCATGTCAGCGTGCTGACGCTCGATCTTGGTCTTCTCCAGGCGGGTGCGGGCGTTAAAGGCGAGTTCGAGCAGCGGCTGAAGAATGTCATTGAAGCGGTTCAGCAATCGTCCATGCCCATTTTATTGTTCATCGATGAAGCACATACGTTGATTGGCGCAGGCAACACGGCGGGTGGCGCGGACGCCGCGAACTTGCTGAAGCCCGCACTTGCCCGAGGCGAGTTGCGTACGATTGCTGCCACCACCTGGTCCGAATACAAACAATACTTCGAACGTGACGCCGCGCTTGAACGGCGCTTCCAGATGGTCAAAGTCGATGAACCCGACGACGACAACGCGTGCCTGATGCTCCGCGGTTTGAAGGAGCGCTATGCGCAACACCATGGCGTGCATATTACTGACGCCGCTGTGAGCGCGGCGGTGCGTTTATCGCGTCGTTATCTCACCGGTCGTCAGCTGCCGGACAAAGCCGTTGATCTGCTGGATACTGCGGCGGCACGCGTGCGCATGAGTCTTGACGCGACTCCTATCGCCATCTCCACTCGACGGGCAGAACACGCAGCGCTCGAAGTAGAACGCGCGGCATTGCGGCACGATGAAGGCGCAACGTCGGTGGAATACGCGGAGCGTCTTGCTTCTATCGATACCCGGCTGGAAACGCTAACCCGCGAACTGGTCCAACTGGAAGTCGAATTCGTGCAACAAAAGGATGCGATCGAGACGTTGTTCGCGTTACGCGCGAGATGGCATGCGGCGACTGATGAGACCGGGCGTCGCGACTTGCAGCCATCGATCAAACAGGCGCACGATCAGCTCGCCCAACATGGCAACGACGCGTTGATCTACGCAGAAGTCGATGAAGCCGCAATCGCCCGCGTGATCGCGGACTGGACGGGCGTGCCGGTCGGCAGTTTGCTGTCGGACGAACTGGCCACGCTTCTCGCACTGGAAACGCGGCTCGGGCAGATCGTGGTGGGTCAGGACGATGCATTGCAAGCGCTCGGCAAGAGCCTTCGCGCAGCGAAAGCGGGACTCAAGTCAGAGGAGGCACCGCTCGGCGTGTTTCTGCTGGTCGGGCCATCCGGCGTGGGCAAAACCGAAACGGCGCGAGCGCTTGCTGATTTGATGTTCGGCGGCGAACGCGCGCTTCTCACGATCAATCTTTCAGAGTATCAGGAAGCCCACACGGTCTCTCAGCTCAAGGGCTCGCCCCCGGGTTATGTGGGTTATGGACAAGGCGGTGTGCTGACCGAAGCCGTACGCCGGCGCCCCTACAGCGTAATTCTGCTCGACGAGGTGGAGAAAGCGCATCGCGATGTGTTGAACGTGTTCTATCAAGTATTCGATCGCGGTTTCATGCGCGACGGTGAAGGACGCGTGATCGACTTTCGCAATACGGTGATTGTGATGACATCGAATCTGGGCGGCGACCTGATCATGGCTGCACAGGAGGCAGTGGTCGAAGCCGGCGGCGAGGTCACCACCGGCATGCTGATGGAGGCGATCAGGCCGACGCTTATCGAACATTTCCAACCTGCGCTGCTCGCCCGCTTTCAGACGGTTGTGTACCGACCGCTTTCTTCCGATGCCATGACAACGATCGTGCGCATGAAGCTCGCGAAGGTGGCGCAGCGCATCGAGCGCAAGTTCAATGTGCCGCTTATCTGCGACGACGCGCTGATCAGCGAACTGGTGCGTGCGTGTCAGTTGCCCGATTCGGGGGCGCGCAATATCGACAGCCTGCTCGACCAGCAGATTCTG
>Ga0153932_1000178_pt1 | contig 26450 bp, 24 predicted proteins | sample TSNJ016MetaG_FD_102273 | JGI IMG/M metagenome (GOLD analysis project Ga0153932, IMG submission 102273) | Attine ant fungus gardens microbial communities from New Jersey, USA - TSNJ016 MetaG | ecosystem: Host-associated > Fungi > Mycelium > Unclassified | place: USA: New Jersey, Wharton State...
CGGGCCATTGCCGCCGGATCTTCGGAAAAAATGGTCGCCTGGTCCATATCGCCTTGTTTGAGGCGTACGCACTGACCGTCTTTTAGATCGATGGCCGGAATGAGCAACATAGAAATAGCGTTAAAGGAAAGGGTTGATCGAACGATTGCGAATCTGGGCGGAGCGCCGCTTTTCGCCTACCGTCTCGCTAGTGTAGTACAAGTAATGCGCACGTCACGGCTGCAAACGGCATAAGCCAAAACGTCAGAATTACGCCGCGCAGACATCACGGATTCCAGTGAACGAAGTTACGGTACAGGCGCAATCCGGCATCGGCGCTCTTCTCCGGATGGAATTGGGTGGCAAAGAGGTTGTCGCGGGCAATCGCGGACGTGAAAGGCGCCCCGTACAGGGTTTCGCCTGACGTGTGCGCCGGGTTGTCCGGCACACCGTAATAACTGTGCACGAAATAGAAAAACGAGTCGTCAGGCACGCCTTCCCAGATCGGGTGGTGCTGCGCCTGACGCACACGGTTCCAGCCCATTTGCGGGACCTTGAAGCGCGAACCGTCGTCCTGCAACTGCCCTTCCAGATCGAAACGCACGACCTTACCCGGCACGAGACCCAGGCCATTCGTGCCGTCAGCGCCGCCTTCCTCGCTCCAGTCGAACAGCATTTGCTCGCCCACGCACACGCCGAGCATCGGCTTGTTCCGCGCGGCTTCCATGACGGCTTCCTGCAAGCCCGACGCGCTGAAATGCGCCATGCAGTCGCGCATTGCGCCCTGTCCCGGCAACACGATCCGGTCGGCCGCACGGATGGCTTCCGGCTGCTCGACGATCGCCACGTCCGCTTCCGGCGCGGCATGGCGCAGCGCCTGATACACGGAGCGCAGGTTGCCCATGCCGTAATCCACGATTGCTATCGAAGTTTTCATCGAAGTCACTAAAACAACGCTATTTCAGGGAGGGGATCAACGCCTTCAATCCATTGACGATAAATTCGACCGCCAGCGCCGACAACATCAGACCCATCAGCCGCGTACCAATGTTGATACCCGTTCGGCCGACCCAGGTTGCGATCGGCTCGGCCAGGCTCATCGCGCCGTAGCACAACACGGCCAGCACGCCGCCAATCATGACGAGACCAATGCGGTCGTACCAGTGCGCCACGCTTGCAGAATAGATGATTACCGTGCTGATCGAACCCGGCCCCGTCAGAAGAGGAATGGCCAGCGGCACGACCGCGATGCTGTTCTTGATCTCGGCTTCGTGCCGCTCTTCCGGCGTGGAGCGCGCGTTGCCAGTCTGCGCGTTCAACATGTTGATTGCCATCAGCAACATGATGATCCCGCCGCCGACTTCAAGCGATCCTACGGAAATGCCGAAGAACGCGATGATTTGCTGTCCGAGCAATGCCGTCACCGCGATCACGCAGAACACCGAAATGGACGCGATCCGGATCGTGCCCGCTTTTTCCGAGCGCGACATTTCGGTCGTCAGGCTCAGGAAAAACGGAATCGCGCCGACCGGATTGATCAGCGCGAGCAGGGATATAAACGATTTGAGTAGGTTCATCGCGGGCCGTCACGGCGTTGCATGGTGCAAACCGTGGCGTTTATCCGGCTTTAGAGGCTGCCCTTGGTAGATGGAATCTGCCCGGCCGCGCGTTCGTCCAGTTCCACGGCCATGCGCAGCGCGCGCCCGAACGCCTTGAAGACGGTTTCCACCTGATGGTGCGCGTTGATGCCACGCAAATTGTCGATGTGAAGCGTTACGCCCGCGTGATTCACGAAGCCGCGGAAGAATTCGATGGTCAGGTCCACGTCGAACGTACCAATGCGCGCGCGCGTGAACGGCACGTTGAATTCCAGGCCCGGACGGCCCGAAAAGTCGATCACGACACGCGACAACGCTTCGTCGAGCGGCACGTACGAGTGGCCGTACCGGCGAATGCCCTTGCGGTCGCCGATTGCCTTCGCCACCGCCTGGCCCAGCGTGATGCCCGTGTCTTCGACCGTGTGATGGTCGTCGATATGGAGGTCGCCATGCGCTTCGACGTCGAGGTCGATCAGGCCGTGACGCGCGATCTGGTCCAGCATGTGGTCGAGAAACGGCACGCCGGTCGCAAGTTTTTGTTTGCCGGTGCCATCCAGATCGAGCTTCACACGGATCTGCGTTTCGCTGGTGTTGCGAACGACTTCCGCAATGCGCATGGTATTTCCTTCAGGACTTTTAAGAGAATTCAGTGCAACGCGAGTTTCAAAGCGGCGATCATTTGCGCGTTCTCTTGCGCCGATCCAACCGTCAAACGCACGCAATTTGCCAATAACGGATGCATTTTACTCACGTTTTTGATCAAAACCCGCGATGTCAGCAGGGTTTCGAAGACGGCTGCGGCATCCGGAACACGAACCAGCAGAAAGTTGCCGGCGCTGGGATAAACGGTCGCGCCGGGGAGCGCTGCGACGGCCTGTTCCAGACGCGTGCGTTCGAGGCGAAGTCCGGCGGCCTGGGCATCGAGCACATCGAGGTGATCCAGCATGAAATCCGCGGCCGCCTGCGTCAGCACGTTGATGTTGTACGGCGGGCGGACTTTGTCGAACTCGGTGATCCACGATGCCTTGCCGGCCAGGTAACCGAGGCGGATGCCGGCCAGACCGAGCTTCGAAAACGTGCGCATGACCACCACGTTGTCGAACTCGGCGGCGCGCGGCAGCCAGCTTTGCTGCGCGAACGGCTGATAGGCTTCATCGATTACGACAAGACTGCCCGATGCCGCCGCGATCACGCGTTCCATATCGGCGTCGTCGTAAAGCGTGCCGGTGGGATTGTTCGGGTACGCGAGATACACCAGCGCCGGATTGTGCACTTCGATGGCCGCGATGAGCGTGTCGGCATCGAGCGTGAAGTCGTCGTTCAAAGGCACGCCGACGAAGTCCAGCCCCGCGAATTTTGCCGAGATTGCGTACATCACGAAGCCCGGAACGGGCGCGATCACCTTGGCGCCGGGCTTCGCGCACGCAACCGACATCATGCTGATCAGTTCGTCCGAACCATTGCCGAGCAGGACTTCGCACGCGGCAGGAACCTGCATCACGCGCTTGATCTTCTCGATCAACGCGGTGGGGCGCGGCTCGGGATAGCGGTTCAGCGCGACATCGGCGAGCCGTTCGCCTAGTCTGGACGCGAGTTCTGCCGGCAGCCGATACGGATTTTCCATCGCGTCGAGTTTCACCAGGCCGGTGGAATTCGGCACGGGATAGCACGTCATCGCGAGGACGTCGGGGCGGAGAATGTCTTGTGGTCGTGTCATGGTCTGCAAACTTCCGGGCGGCTTTTGAGCCGCCTCCTATAAGTGTAGTGTTACTGCGCCGTGTTTTTCATCCGGTACTCAGCGCTGCGGGCATGCGCCTGCAGGCCCTCCCCGTAGGCCAGTTCCGCTGCGATTTCCCCGAGCGTCTGCGCGCCTTCCGCGCTGACTTCGATCACGCTCGAACGCTTGATGAAGTCATACACGCCAAGCGGCGATGAGAACCGCGCCGTACGCGATGTCGGCAAAACGTGGTTCGGTCCCGCGCAGTAATCGCCGAGACTTTCGCTCGTGTAGCGGCCGAGGAAGATCGCGCCCGCGTGACGGATCAGCGCGCCCCATTGATGCGGATCGAGCGCTGAAATCTCCAGGTGTTCCGGCGCGATGTCGTTGGCAATCGCGCACGCTTCGTTCATGTCGGCGACCTTGATCAACGCGCCGCGATCTTCCAGCGAGCGCTGGATCACGTCGCGACGCGGCAACGTGGGCAGCAATTCGTTGATTGCGTCTTCCACGCGCTGGATGAACGCGGCGTCCGGGCACAGCAGGATGGATTGCGCGAGTTCGTCGTGCTCGGCTTGCGAGAAGAGATCCATGGCGACCCAGCGCGGGTCCGTGGTTCCATCGCAGATGATCAGGATTTCCGACGGTCCCGCGATCATGTCGATACCGACCGTGCCGAACACGCGCCGTTTCGCCGAGGCCACGTACGCGTTGCCGGGGCCGCAGATTTTATCGACGGCCGGGATGGATTGCGTGCCGTACGCGAGCGCGCCAACTGCCTGCGCGCCGCCAATGGTGAACACGCGGTCCACGCCACCCAGCAACGCCGCCGCGAGCACCAGCGGATTCTTCACGCCATCCGGCGTGGGCACGACCATCACGATTTCCTTCACACCGGCAACCCGAGCGGGAATCGCGTTCATCAGCACGGACGACGGATACGCCGCCTTGCCGCCCGGCACGTAGATTCCGGCGCGATCCAGCGGCGTGACTTTCTGGCCGAGCATGGTGCCGTCGGCTTCAGTGTATTGCCAGCTATGGCTGCCACACTCGATTCGCTGCTTCTCGTGATACCCGCGCACGCGCGCCGCCGCTGCTTCGAGCGCCGCGCGGCGTTTCGGCTCGAGCCCTTCGAGCGCCGCCTCGAGTTCGGACTGCGGCAATTCCAGCGAAGCCACGCTTTCCGCCTTCAGCCGGTCGAACTTGTTCGTGTAGTCGAGCACGGCTTCGTCGCCGCGCTTTTTTACGTCAGCGAGAATTTGCGCGACAGAGCGCTCGATAGCTTCGTCCTCGCTCGCCTCGAACGCGAGCACCGCGTGCAGCGCCGTGTGAAAACCGTTGGCGCTGGAGTCGAGTTTGCGAATCTTGATAGACATGATGCTGGTATCCGTTTGTTTGCCTTGGCCTGCGTCGCTTTGCCTACACACTAGCCGACGCGCGTTCGAACGCATCGAGATAAGGCTTCAACGCAGCGCGCTTCAACTTCAGCGCGGCCTGGTTCACGACCAGACGCGACGATATTTCCATGATCTCTTCGACTTCGACAAGATCGTTCGCGCGCAACGTGTTGCCCGAGCTGACCAGGTCGACAATAGCATCGGCCAGTCCGACCAGCGGCGCGAGTTCCATCGATCCATACAGCTTGATCAAGTCGACGTGAACGCCCTTCGCCGCGAAATGCTCTCGCGCCACTTCAACATATTTTGTCGCAATGCGCAGCCGCGCACCCTGCCGCACGGCGGTTTCGTAGTCGAAACCGTTCTTCACCGCCACCGACATCCGGCAGCGCGCAATGTTCAGATCGACCGGCTGGTACAGCCCGCCGCCGCCATGTTCGATCAGCACGTCCTTGCCCGCCACGCCGAAATCCGCAGCGCCGTATTCCACGTAAGTGGGGACATCGGTTGCACGCACGATGATCACCCGCAAATTCGGATTCGTGGTCGGCAAGATCAGCTTGCGCGACGTTTCCGGATCTTCGGTCACTTCAACGCCGGCGGCTGCAAGCAGCGGCAAGGTTTCTTCGAAGATCCGTCCCTTCGACAAAGCCAGCGTCAGCATTGCCCCCGCCGGCACCGATGCAGAAGTCTGCAGTGAACTCATTGCTCCACCCCGTTGCCCTTGATGCGCCGCACGTTTGCGCCGACGGCCGTCAGCTTGCTTTCCATCCGGTCGTAGCCGCGATCGAGGTGATAGATCCGGTCGATCAGCGTCTCGCCTTCCGCACACATGGCCGCGATCACCAAACTCGCCGATGCTCGCAGATCCGTTGCCATCACCTTCGCGCCCGACAGCTTTTCGACGCCGGTAACCAGCGCCGTGTTGCCATCGACAGTAATGCTCGCGCCCAGGCGGTTCAGTTCCTGCACATGCATGAAGCGGTTTTCGAAGATGGTTTCGACCGCTTGCGACGTGCCGTTGGCCATGGTGTTGAGCGCCATGAACTGGGCCTGCATGTCGGTCGGGAACGCCGGATATTCCGATGTCCGGAAACTCACCGCGTTCGGACGCTTGTTCATGCGCACGCGAATCCAGTTCTCGCCCTCTTCCACCGATACACCCGCTTCGTGCAGCTTCTCGATCACCGCTTCGAGCAGCGAAGGATTCACGTTACGCAACGTGACGTCGCCGCCGGTCGCCGCAACGGCGCAAAGAAACGTACCGGCTTCAATGCGGTCAGGCACGACTGAATGACGCGCGCCATGCAGCTTGTCCACGCCTTGAATGACGAGCCGGTCCGAGCCGATGCCATCGATCTTCGCGCCCATCGCGACGAGCAGATTTGCAAGGTCGCTGACTTCCGGCTCGCGCGCCGCGTTCTCGATCACCGTTTCGCCTTCCGCCAGGACCGCCGCCATCAGCAGGTTTTCCGTGCCGGTGACCGTGATCATGTCGGTGACGATGCGCGCGCCTTTCAGGCGCTTCGCCCGCGCCTCGATAAAACCATGCTCGATGGTGATCTCGGCGCCCATCGCCTGGAGGCCCTTGATATGCTGATCGACGGGGCGCGCGCCGATGGCGCAGCCGCCGGGCAACGACACCTTCGCTTCACCAAAGCGCGCGACGAGCGGACCGAGCACGAGGATGGACGCACGCATGGTCTTGACCATTTCGTACGGCGCGACGAGGTTGTCCAGCTTCGCTGCGTTCAGCGACACGCGGCCATCCGCCGACTCCGAACGCACGCCCATCTGGTTGAGCAATTTGAGCATCGTGCGCACGTCCTGCAGGTTGGGCACGTTTTCCAGATGCACGTCGTCTGCGGTCAACAAGCTGGCGCAGAGAATCGGCAATGCCGCGTTCTTCGCACCGGATACAACGATTTCGCCCGAGAGCTTCGAGCCCCCGACAATCACGAGTTTGTCCATGCCTGGCGTTCCTTCTACGGAGCTTCCTGCAGCGGCGCCGTGGTTGGCGTCGCGGTTGTCTTGAGTGAATCGCACTAAATTTCCAGCTAATCGGTTGACAGGTGATGCTCAGATACAGCGCGAGCCGGCGAACCGCTCAGGCGGGTTTCCACTCGGCGGGCGTCAGCGTCTTCATGCTCAGCGCGTGGATTTCCGCGCGCATGCGGTCGCCAAGGGCCGCGTACACGAGCTGGTGACGCGCGATCGGCCGCTTGCCTTCGAACGCATCGCTCACGATGGTCGCAAAGAAATGCTGGCCGTCGCCTTCGACTTCGACGTGCTGGCAAGACAAGCCGCCAGCGATGTAGTCCTTCACTTGCTCGGGAGTCGGCAACATGGGTGTCTCCTGAAAATTGAGCGAATCGATTAAATGAGCCTGCGAGTGAGCCTGCGAGTGAGCCTGATGAGCGAGCCTAGTGGCGCAGCTTGTAGCCGCTTGCCAGAAGGCGCATGGCAACCACCGCCAGCACGATAAAAAACCCGCCGACAATGCCGAGGCTCGCGAGCGGACTGACGTCGGACATGCCGAAAAAGCCGTAGCGGAAACCGTCGATCATGTAGAAAAACGGATTGAGCCGCGACACTTCGCGCCAGATGGGCGGCAGCGTATGCGTGGAGTAAAACACGCCCGACAGGAACGTCAGCGGCATGATCAGGAAGTTCTGGAACGCGGCGAGCTGGTCGAACTTGTCTGCCCAGACGCCGGCGATCAACCCGAGCGTGCCGAGAATCGCCGAGCCGAGGATGGCGAACGCAAGAATGTAGAGCGGCGCGGAGAAGCTCATTGGAATGAACCACACCGTCACGATAAAGACGCCGAATCCAACTGCCAATCCGCGCACAACGGACGCCAGCACATACGCGAAGAACATTTCCCAGTGCGAGAGCGGCGGCAGCAGGACGAACACGAGATTACCCGTGATCTTCGACTGAATCAGCGACGAAGAACTGTTTGCGAACGCGTTCTGCAGCACGCTCATCATCACGAGGCCAGGCACGAGAAAACTCGTGTAGGCCACACCTGGATAAACCTCGACATGACTCGTCAGCGCGTGGCCGAAGATCATCAGGTACAACAAGGCCGTGATCACCGGCGCGAGCACGGTCTGGAACGCGACCTTGTAGAAACGCAGGATTTCCTTGTAGAACAGGGTGCGAAAGCCGCTCATGACAAGCCCTCGACCACTTCCGGCCCGTTCATCACTTGCACGAATACGTCTTCCAGATCTGCCTTGCGGACATCGATTTCGTCGAACGTGCAGCCGGCCGCTCGGCATTTCGCGAGGATCGGCTCGACGTCGTCGTAGCTTGAAAGTCGCAGCAGATGGTTCGTGCCCGAGGTCGCCCGCGGATCGACTTCCAGCGCACGCAACTCGACGGGCAACACGCCCTGCGAAAATCTCAGCGAAAGCTGCATGCCGGCGAAGCGCTGCAACAGCGTGCTGGTTCGTTCGAGCGCGACCACCTCGCCGCGACGCAGCATTGCGAGCCGGTCGCACAAGGCCTCGGCTTCTTCCAGATAGTGCGTCGTCAACACGATGGTGTGACCCTCGCGGTTCAGGCGCGAGATGAATTTCCAGAGCGTCTGGCGCAACTCGACATCGACACCCGCGGTCGGTTCGTCGAGCACGATCACCGGCGGTTTGTGCACCAGCGCCTGCGCGACCAGCACACGGCGTTTCATGCCGCCGGACAGTGCACGCGTGTTGACATCGGCTTTCTCAGTGAGATCGAGATTCGCCATGATTTCGTCGATCCAGTCATCGTTTTTGCGCAGACCGAAGTAGCCCGACTGGATGCGCAGCGATTCGCGGACGGTGAAAAACGGATCGAAGACGAGTTCCTGCGGCACCACGCCGAGCGAACGGCGCGCATCGCGGAAATCCGTGACCACGTCGTGGCCGCGTACGGAGATCGTGCCGCTATCCGCGCGCGCGAGGCCCGCGAGAATGCTGATCAGGGTAGTTTTACCCGCGCCGTTCGGGCCGAGCAGACCGAAAAACTCGCCCTCTTCGACGACGAGATTCACGCCTTTGAGCGCTTGCAGCTCTTTGTAGCGCTTTTTGATGTTGCGTATTTCTATGGCTGACATTGACAGTGCGCGCGCGTGTTGGGGGCTGCGCCTCTAGGTGTGCGGATCGGAACCAGAACCGGCCTTCATTACGACGAAAGGCGGAAGTCAGGCCGAAAAAACGGTTGATTATAGGCCATCTGCGGCTGGGAGCTGCCGCAAGCGTGTCCGTGACAACCCTGTCTGGCGGGTCTCGTCTGCGTCAGAACGCGACGAAAACACGCCATGGGTTCAGGCAGACAGGATCAATGTCGGAAGGTGAGAAGCGTATGGACGCCATAGACTTGCGCGAGACTGGCAAGCCCGGAGGGGAGATTGACGACGGCAAATGCCGCACCGCGCGCAGTGGCAGCACGCTGCCACGCGATCAGGACGGCGAGCGCCGACGAATCGAATTGCTTGAGCGGCGCGCAATCCACTTCGGTTGCGCCCGCTGCGATCCGCGACAAACCCGCATCGAGCGCGCTCTTTGCGCTGTCGTGCGTGAGGGTCGCGGCGGTTTCGAAGCGACTCACGATGCCTTGCCGTTCGCGAGTTGCTGGTTACGCTGAGTCAGGAACTGCAGCAGGCCGGACACGCCATGCTGCTGGATCTGCTCGTTGAACTGCTGCTGGTAAGCCTGGATCAGCCACGCACCGAGCACGTTGATGTCGTACACCTTCCAGCCTTGCGGCGTCTTGTACAGGCGGTAGTCGAGCTGGATCGGCGAACCGTTGTTCAGCACGACCGAGCGAACGACCACGTCTGTGTCGCTCGGATCAGCGCGGAACGGCTTGTACTGGACTTGCTGGTCGCGAACCTGCGCCAACGCGCCCGCATACGTGCGGATCAGCAGCATCTTGAACTGCTCGACGATCTGCTTTTGCTGTTCCGGCGTCGCCGTGTTCCAGTTGCGGCCCATCACCAGACGCGTGGTCCGGGTGAAGTCCGTGTATGGCAGGATCTTTTCATTCACCAGCTGCGTGATGCGCGTGATGTTGCCCGACTGGATCTGCTTGTCGGCCTTGATTTGATCGAGAACCTGGGAGGTCACCGTCTTGACGAGTCCGTCTGGCGTCGACATATCGTCGGCTTGAGCGAACGCGCCCGTGCAAAAAGCCATCAGCACGGCAAACAGGGGGAGCAAGAATAGTTTTTTCATTAAAGACTCTGCAAAAAAAGTGGCCTGGGTTTGAGCGCGGCGTGCACAACGAGTTCATCACCGCACTATTACCAGCCGTCAAAACGCTTTCGATATATTACTGGCGCGCGGTGTTTTGCGCTTTTTCCACACTTTGCTCAACGCAGCCTGAACGACGGGAACGACGGAATGCGCGGCGGCACCATGCGATCAGCCGGAACACCGGTTGCGCCCGGTGCGCTCGCGCCCGCTGCGCCCGAAGCCGCTTGCGGCGCCGATGCCGAGCCTGCCGGCGGCGACGCCAATACCCCTGAAGCAGCTCCCGCGCCCGCCGGCGCATTTACGTCGTCATATTTCGGTAGCGGCTCGTTGCCTGTGTCGCCGTAATCCGGCACGGCCGTGTTGTCCTGATTGCCGAGCAGATACTGACGGCGCTGTAGGTACGCATTGCGGACGAACGAGTATTTGTCGAGAGCGGCGTCAGCCAGTACGTCGCTTGCGCCGAGCAAGTTCGCACGCGTGTTCACCAGTTCCACACCAAACAGCGTCGTGCGGAACCAAGTCGGATCGACATAACTCGTCACGTTGCCGAAATAGTCGACCACCGTACCGGCCGTATCCCGCACCGTGCTCGGTCCGAGCAGCGGCAACACGACGTAAGGACCCGACGGCACGCCATAGTGGCCAAGCGTCAAGCCGAAATCCTGATTGTGCTTGGGCAAGCCCGCGACGCTCGCCACGTCGAAGAGACCCGCCACGCCGAAGATCGAGTTCATCACCACGCGCATGATGTCCGACACGCCGTCCGCGATCCGCAACTGCACGAGATTGTTCGCGGCCGTGTAGATATCGCCGATATTGCCGAAGAAGTTCGTCACGCTGTCGCGCACCGGCTGCGGCGTGATGAACACATAACCCTTCGCAATCGGCTTGAGCGCGACCTGGTCGATCTTGTCGTTGATCGTGAACATCGTCCGGTTATAGCTTTCGAACGGGTCGCCCTTCGTGGGCGTGGTCACAGTCGCGCACCCGGCAAGCACCGCCACCGCGAGCACCACGGCCGCGTTCTTTACGCGCATTGCCTGCATTTTGTTCTTCTCCTTATTGTCGCTGACCCGAAGGCTGGCTTGTACTGCGAAATATGCCTGCCTTCGGCTGCCTGAATTTTGCCGGATCAATAAGTCCGGATCATTGACCTGCAGCGCTTGCGCCCATTGCGCTAGCCGCGCCCGGGAACGCCGGAGCCGCGGGCGTTGCAGCGGCTGGCGCTCCAGCGCCAGGCGATGCCGGCTTGGATGCGCCCGAATCCGCCGCCTTGTTGTACAGGAACTGCCCGATCAGGTTCTCGAGAACCACGGCCGATTGCGTCATCGAAATCGTGTCGCCGCTCTTGAGCATCTGGTCGTCGCCGCCTGGCTCGAGCCCGATGTACTGTTCGCCGAGCAAGCCCGACGTCAGGATCTTCGCCGACGAATCCTTCGGAAACTGATACTGCTTGTCGATATCGATCGTGACCTGCGCCTGATACGTATTCTGGTCAAAGCCGATATTCGCAACACGGCCCACCGTCACGCCCGCGCTTTTCACCGGCGCACGCGGCTTCAACCCGCCAATGTTGTCGAACTTCAGCTTGACCGGATAGGTCGGCTGAAACGACATTGCGTTCATATTGCCGGCCTTCAGTGCAAGGAATAACAGCGCCACGAAACCCAGCACCACGAAGAGGCCGACCCAAAAGTCGAGAGCAGCAGTCTTTTTCATCGTCTTCCCAAAGAATCTTGTCGCAGTTTTTTGCGTGAAGGTCTGTGCCCTTCACAACGTCTGCGACCCGGTAGTCGGGCCGCAGGCCGAAACATCAGTTGAACATCAGCGCGGTCAGCAAAAAGTCCAGTCCGAGCACGGCAAGAGACCCGTACACAACCGTTTTTGTGGTCGCGCGCGATACGCCTTCCGGCGTGGGCTGCGCTTCGTAGCCCTGGAACAGCGCGATGAACGTGACCGCAAAGCCGAACACAATGCTCTTGATCACGCCGTTGCCGACGTCGCTCCAGACATCCACGCCGCCCTGCATCTGCGACCAGAACGCACCGGAATCCACGCCGATCATCAGCACGCCCACTACGTATCCGCCGAAAATGCCGACCGCGCTGAAAATAGCCGCCAGTACCGGCATGGCGATGATCCCGGCCCAGAAACGCGGCGCCACGACCACCTTGAGCGGATCGACGGCCATCATTTCCATGGCGGTGAGTTGCTCACCCGCCTTCATCAGGCCGATTTCCGCCGTCAGCGACGTTCCCGCGCGGCCGGCGAACAACAGGGCCGTGACCACGGGACCGAGTTCACGCACGAGCGACAGCGCCACCAGCAGCCCAAGTGCTTGCTCGGAGCCGTACCGGTTGAGGGTTAGATAGCCCTGCAAACCCAGCACGAAGCCGACAAACAAGCCCGACACGCCGATAATCAGCAGCGAATAATTGCCGACGAAGTGGATCTGTTTCGTGACAAGGCGCGGGCGGCGCAGCAACGGAAAGAATTCGACGACCAGGCGCAGGAACATGCGCGTCGCGTATCCGATCGTGCCGAAGCTGCCGAGCACCGAGCGTCCGATGGCGCTGATCATGCCTTTGCTCCGATACCAAAGTCCGCCGCGAGCGGCGTCGTGCTTGGATAGTGAAATTTGAAGGGACCATCGGGCGCGCCGTCGATGAATTGCCGCACCGAGGGTTCCTGCGACGCCCGCAATTCCACCGGCGTGCCTTCCGCCAGAATCCCGCCGTTCGCGATGAAATACACGTAATCGGCAATGGCGAACGACTCCGGCACATCGTGCGTGACGAGAATGGACGTGGCGCCCAGCGCGCTGTTCAACGTGCGGATGAGGTTGGCCGTAATGCCGAGCGAGATGGGATCGAGGCCGGCGAACGGTTCGTCGTACATCATCAGTTCGGGGTCGAGCGCGATTGCGCGGGCAAGCGCCACGCGGCGCGCCATACCGCCCGATATCTCCGATGGCGACAGATCCCGCGCACCGCGAAGCCCGACCGCATTGAGCTTCATCAGCACGAGGTCACGCAGCAGTTCCTCGGGAAGATCGGTGTGTTCCCGTAACGGGAACGCGACATTGTCGAAAACGGTCTGGTCGGTGAAGAGCGCGCCGAACTGGAACAGCATGCCCATTTTCCGGCGCAATTCGTAGAGGCCGTCGCGCGTCTGCGCGCCGACGTCCTTGCCGCCGAAAAGCACCTGGCCTTTTTGCGCCTTCACAAGTCCGCCGATCAGGCGCAGCACGGTCGTCTTGCCACAGCCGGAGCCGCCCATGACGGCCACGACCTGACCGCGCTTGAAGCGCATGTTGAGTTTCGACAGGATGAGCCGGTCGCCGTAGCCAAAATCGACGTCGCGAAGCTCTAGCAAAGTCTCGGGAGAAGCTGACACAGGGGCTGACAATCCTTTTACGCAAGAGGCCGAATTATAGGGCCTGTGCGCTTGCAGCGACGTGACGGTCCCTTTCGACTGATCAAAACATATGAAGTATTTTCCGATTCGGCTGCATTATCGCGCGAATTCGTGTTGCAGCGCAGAAATGGCGGACGCAAGCTCTGGCGCCTCTGTAATGGCGCGAACGACTGCTGCGCTTCCTACACCGGTCGACAACACTTGCTGCAGCACGGAACCATTCACGCCGCCAATGGCTACAAGCGGAACAATCCCGTCGAGCAGCCGCACATATCGTGCCAGACGTGACAAACCTTGCGGCGCGGTTGGCATGACCTTGGTCGTTGTCGGAAATACCGCACCAAGCGCAAGGTAGCTTGGTTTGAAATGCAGCGCCTTCAACATTTCGTAGTAACCGTGCGTCGATAGCCCGAGGCGCAGCCCGGCTTCTGCGATGGCGTTCAGGTCGGCCGTATCGACGTCTTCCTGCCCAAGGTGGACGCCGTAAGCGCCGGCGCGGACCGCTGCCTGCCAATGATCGTTGATGAACAACTGGGCATCATGTTTGGCGCCCGCAGCCACCGCACGCTCGATTTCCTGCTTCAAATCACCAGAATCGGCCGATTTACGGCGCAATTGCACCGTCCTCACTCCGTGGTCCAGAACCTGTTCAACCCATTCCGCGCTTGGCAGCACGGCGTATAGGCCCAGCCGGTCCGGGCAATGCGGGAAGGGCTTCGATGGTGCAGGCGGCAAATTTGCCACCTTCGGGAAGGTGTAAAAGTCCACGGGCCAGGCATCGAGTTCGTCCAGGTTCGATGGGCGCCAGGCGAGCGCCAGCACAAGCGCGTCGTGCGGCTCGAATCCGCAATCCAGGAACGCGGCCAATGCTGCGAGCCAGTCGTCCGACCATTCGCCATCGAGCGCGTATTCCACGCCATCGAGCTGCAGCGTCGCGTGGCCGGCGGTGGCGTCCAGCAAGCCCACGCCATCCGCCGCCTCTGCGGAGGAACCGCCGCCCACGATCAAATCCCCCTTCAGCGGACGATCCGGCGCGCTCAAGCAAATCCGCCATTGCTTCGATGCCGCCGGCCAGTCCCCCAGGCGCCGGCGAATACGCTCGGCGGCTTCCAGGAGTTCGTCGGCGGGTGGCCAGAATATTTCTCGATCCTGCGACAACAAACTCATGCAGCACTCCCGTCTTGATGCCAGAACGGCATGCCGACAACCGGCGTGCTCGCCTGCGCGCTATCGCGCTCGGCCATTGGACCTGCCAGATAGGCCATCCGCCCCGCCTCGACGCCCAGCGCAAACGCGCGGGCCATCTGCGGCGGAAACGTGGCCTGCGAGACGGCCGTGTTCAGCAACACGCCGTCGAAACCCCATTCCATTACCTGACACGCATGCGACGGCACGCCCAGACCGGCATCGACGATAAGCGGCACATCCGGCAACCGCTCACGCAACGTGCGCAATCCGTAGGGGTTCGTCACGCCCTTCCCCGTGCCGATCGGCGCGCCCCACGGCATCAGCGCCTCGCAGCCGACATCGAGCAGACGCCGGCCGATCACCAGGTCCTCCGTGCAATACGGCAGCACCTTGAAGCCTTCGCGGATCAGTATTCCGGCGGCCTCGACCAGGCCAATCGGGTCGGGCTGAAGCGTGTAGTCGTCGCCGATGAGTTCGAGCTTGAGCCAGGGGGTATCGAAGAGTTCGCGCGCCATTCGCGCCGTGGTCAGCACTTCGTCCACCGTCTGGCAGCCCGCTGTGTTCGGCAGCAATGCGACGCCGTGGCGCCTCAGGACATCGAAAAACCCGGCTTCACCCGTGTTCGACTGGCGCCGCAATGCGACGGTGACCATGCCGGGACGGGCGGCATCGATGGAATCCGACAGCGATTGCAACGACGGATAGCGCGAGGTCCCCAGCAATACGCGGCTCGGGAAAGACGTGCCGTAGAGCGTGAGGGTATCGGCGGTGGTGATCGTGGAGGTCATGATCGATCCTTTTATGAATGCTCAGCCGCCGGCGACCGGCGAGACGATATCGAGCTTGTCACCGGCATTGAGCGCCTTCGATGCATGCTCGCCGCGCGCCACGAACTGGCCGTTCAGGGCCACGGCGAACGGCGGCTTCGCGCCGAAAGCGGCGAGCGCGTCGGTGACGGTGGCGGCATCGGAGACGGAAAACGGCTGCTGATTGATGTGAATGTTCATGATGAATCTCAAAGCACGGACGCCGCGTGTTCGCAGCGCAGCAACGCGGACCAGCGGGCCTGCTGGCGCCAGTCATCGAAGGAATCGGGGTTATTGATCGCGCCGCCGAGCAACGCTTCGGCGAGCGCGCGGGCTGTGTCCGCGACTTCGGGCGCGATCATGTAGCCGTGCCGGTATAAACCATTCACGCGCAAGGTTCGTGCGCCGTCCCAGACAACCGCCGGCCGATGATCCGGCAAGGTCGGGCGGCATTGCGAATTCAGCTCGAGAATGCGCGCCTCGCCAAAACCCGGATGCACCGCGAACGCGGCGCTCAGCAGTTCCAGCGCGGATCGCACGGTGACAGGCGACATGTCTTCGCCCTCGACCTCGGTCGCGCCGATCACGTACAAATCGTTTTCCTTCGGCGCGATGTAAAGCGGATAACGCGGGTGCAGCAAACGCACCGGCCGCATCAGGCCGATACCCGGCGCATGCACGCGTGCGACTTCGCCCCGGATGCCTCGCAACGCCGGCCACGCGGGTTTGCCGCCGAGACCACGGCAATCGATGACAAAACGCGCGTCCGGCATCGTATCGATCGTTGTGTTCCAGTGAAGGTCGACGTTGCGCTCCGCAAGTCCTGCCGCGAGTGCAGTCAGGACCTGGCGGTTATCGAGCTGGCCTTCATCGGGAAGCAGCCAACCCTGCGGGAAACGTGTGCCGAGCGATGGTTCGGCGGCCGCGACCTGCGCTCCGGACAGCTTGACGAAGCCGTCCTGAAACAACGCCGGCGGCGCGTTCGCCCGCAAGCGGCGTTCGAACAGCGGCGCCTCGGCGCGATCGCCGGCATGCCAGACGACCAGCGTGCCATTGCGCTGGAAGAACACCGGTTGCGGCAATTGCGCGATCAACTGCGGCCAGCGCTCAAGCGACGCCGCCCCGAGTTCCGTGATCAGCAATTCGGCGCTGGCCGCTTCGGCGAGCGGCGCGAGCATCGCCGCGGCCACCCAAGCCGCCGACTGGGTGCCCGCTGCATCGCCTCGTTCGTACAACGCCACGCGATGCCCCGCGCCCGCCAGCAGCCACGCGATCAGCCGCCCGCACAGCCCGCCGCCGACGACGGCAAAGTCGGGCTGGGCAGACACGAACGGATTGGACCGCATAACAGTATTCACGATGACGATGCCTCCTCAGCAAACGCTGCAGAACGGACAGGCGCGCACGAGGCACAAGGAAGTCGATGTCGGGAGAAATGCCCGTTTCGAGCCCTGACTGAACGCGCGGCGCATCAAACATGTTCAGGGACGAAACCACGGCGAGAATGCAGCCGGCGCGCACGAAATGCGGATTGCGGGCCTGCCAGAACTGGAAGAAACAGAAAACCCCATGCGGGTTTCCGGAAACTTCCCTCGCCGGTATTACCCGGATCGGGTGCAAAGGGACTCTCTCAGCCTCGCCGCGCGTTTCTCCACTCATTCAAGCCTGGAGACGCATGCCGAAGCACCCCTGTTTCGTCAACAATCATTAAAACATAAAAACGAAACGGGCCGCAAACAAGCGACCCTCGTACTGGCGGCCAAACAGGGAAAAACCCGCCTCCTTCCCTTTCGTTCGAGCCCGGCGCACTCTGGCACAATGCCGCGAACGCCGATGCATGTTGCAATTGCACGGATACAGCGAGAATTAAGGAGCAGTTAAGGCGCGCCCGAAACAATGCTCCGGCGCGCGCCGCCTTTGCTGATTGCGTACGATCCCAGGCGACCGCCAAGTTACAAACCTGCCGCCGAGCCGGCACGTCCTCAGGAAGCTCATGACCATCACACCTCCAGGCAACACAGAACAAAACGCCGACAAAGTGTCGGCGTGGAGTCTCATCAAGCCTTATTGGGTATCTGAAGAACGCGGCATTGCGTGGCTTTTGCTGGTTGCGATCATCGCGATCAACATGACGGTCGTGTACATCAACGTCCGCCTGAACAAGTGGAACGGGGACTTTTACAACGCGCTGCAGACCAAGAACGTCCACGACTTTCCGCACTTGCTGATGATCTTCACCGGTCTTGCGTTTGCGTACATCCTGCTCGCGGTATACGGCCGGTATTTGCGGCAGATGCTCGGCTTCCGGTGGCGTCAATGGCTGACACATCGCTACCTCGAACAATGGCTCGGCGACAAGGCCTTCTACCGCATAGAACGCGATCGTCTCGCCGATAACCCCGACCAGCGGATCAGCGACGACCTCCAGTCGTTTGCCACGACGACGCTGGCGTTATCGCTGGATTTGCTGTCCACGCTCGTGACGCTCGCCACGTTCATCACCATCCTGTGGTCGCTCGCCGGCGCGTTGAGTTTTTCCGTGTTCGGCACGGCCGTCACCATTCCGGGCTACATGGTCTGGGCCGCTGCGGGATATGCCGTCATCGGTTCGCTCCTGATGCAACGCTTCGGCCATCCGTTGGTATCGATCAATTACCAGGCGCAGAAAGTGGAAGCAAACTTCCGCTTCGGCCTCATCCGCATTCGCGAAAACGCCGAGCAGATCGCGTTCTACGATGGCGTCGCGACCGAGACCACGACCGCCAAGGGCATCTTCCAGACGATCCGCCAGAACTACTGGCAGATCATGAAATACACCAAGCGGCTCACCTTCGTGCTGGCGTTTTATAGCCAGGTGGCGAACATCTTCCCGATCATGGTCGCCGCGCCCCGCTACTTCGCCGGCTTTTATTCGCTCGGCGTGCTGATGCAGATCAGTTCGGCGTTCGGCACGGTCAGCGACTCGTTTTCGTGGTTCATCAATAGTTACTCGACCTTGGTCGAATGGCGCGCGACCGTGAACCGGCTGCGCGAGTTCAAGCGCGTGATGCGCTCCACGCACATCAAGGAAGCGATTTCGCCGGCAACCGTGCATGGCGGCATCAACCTGCATTACGCGAGCACGGATGCGCTGATAACGAAGGGATTGAAACTGGCCTTGCCCAATGGCAAGCCGCTCGCCAGCGTCGCCGATGTCACCGTCAAGCCCGGTTCGCGATGGCTCGTGCAAGGGCCGTCGGGTTCAGGCAAGAGCACGTTGATGCGCGCGCTGGCCGGCTTGTGGCCGTTCGGCGATGGCACCATCGATGCGCCCGTCGATGCAAAGATGATGTTCATCCCGCAGCAAAGCTACTTGCCGATCGGCACGTTGAAGGCGGCGCTGAGCTATCCGTCGGAGGCATCGATTTTCTCCGATGACGCCTGCCGCGAAGCCCTGCGCGTCTGCAATCTGGCTGCATACGGCACGCGGCTGGAAGAGTCCGGTCATTGGGCGAAGATGATGTCGCCGGGCGAACAGCAACGGCTCGCGGCGGCTCGAGTGCTGCTGCACAAGCCGGACTTCATCTTCCTCGACGAAGCGACCAGCGCCCTCGATGCCGAGAACGAGATGCTGATCTATACGGCCTTCATCGACGCCTTGCCGAACGCCGCGATTGTCAGCGTCGCGCATCGGGAATCGGTCTCCGGGTTCCATGAAAACCGGATCGAAATCGAGCGCGCGGCGGTGGAAAGTATCCCGGCGTAGCGCACCGGTTATTGCGTGTTTGGAAAAGCGGGCGCTTGCTGACCCGCTTTTCGCATTTTTGGACGCCGTAGAATGTCTCGCCGCCCTTGCAGAAGCGGGCATTGAACAGGAGACGGGATGCGAGCGTTCGAGTGGTTCACCGAGTTGACGACGCGCGAGCGCCGCACGCTTTACGCCGGGTTCGGCGGCTATGCAGTCGATGCCTTCGACTTCATGATCTACTCCTTTCTCATTCCCACGCTGATCGCCACGTGGGGCATGACCAAGAGCGAAGCCGGGATGATCGCGACGAGTTCGCTGATTTCATCGGCGATTGGTGGATGGCTCGCCGGCATTCTCTCCGACCGGTACGGCCGCGTGTGCGTGCTGCAGTGGACCATTGGCTGCTTTGCGTTCTTCACGTTTCTATCCGGCTTCACGCATTCATTCGGGCAGTTGCTTGTCACGCGTACGCTGCAAGGCGTGGGCTTTGGCGGCGAATGGTCGGTCGTGACCGTGATGATGGCCGAGACGATCCGCTCGCCGCAGCATCGCGCGAAAGCAGTCGGGACCGTGCAGAGCAGCTGGTCGTTCGGATGGGGTGCGGCCGCCATTCTCTATTGGGCATTTTTCGCGTTGCTGCCGGAAGATACCGCGTGGCGTGCGTGCTTCTGGATCGGTATCGTGCCGGCGTTGTGGATACTTTATATTCGCCGCAATGTCAGCGATCCCGATATCTATCTCGCCACGCGTCGCGCCCGCGATGCTGGCACTGAAACGGCCACGTTCTCCGATATTTTCAAAGGCCCTTATCTCAAGACAACGATACTCGGCAGCGCGTTATGCACCGGCATGCTCGGCGGTTATTACGCGATCACCACGTGGCTGCCCACCTACCTGAAGACCGAACGGCATTTGTCCGTGTTCAACACGAGCGGTTATCTCGTGGTGCTGATCGTCGGCTCGTTTCTTGGCTATGTGTTCGGCGCGATTCTTTGCGACAGGATCGGACGGCGTGCGTCGTTCGTGCTGTTTGCCATCGGCTCATTTTTGCTCGGCATGATCTACACGATGATCCCCATCACCGATCACGCCATGTTGCTGCTTGGCTTTCCGCTCGGCATTGTCGTGCAGGGGATTTTCGCAGGCGTGGGGGCATACTTATCGGAGTTGTATCCGAATGCGATTCGCGGATCGGGACAGGGATTTTGCTACAACCTCGGACGCGGGCTTGGATCGTTCTTTCCGATTCTTGTCGGCGTGTTTTCGCAAGGCATGTCGCTCGTCAAGGCAATAGGCGTGGTCGCGGGGACAGGGTATTTGCTGGTGATCGTCGCGGCGTTGTTGTTGCCGGAGACAAAGGGGAAGGTGCTGAGTTGAGGCCGCCTTTTTTTTGCGCGGCCTCGTTCGGCTTGGCTGCTTAATCCACCTCGAAGATCTCGCGTCCGTTCGTCGGCTGCACCGGGCGTTGATTTCCATTATAGAAATGATGCATGGCATCGAGTTGCTGCTTTGTGATCGTCATCGGTTCCTTGAACTCGATCCACGTCACACCTTCCGTGCAAGGCGGCGTTGTGAGTGATCCACTGTAGGTGTAATAGCCCTTGTTTTTAGGCAGCAAGTCCAGCGGATTTACCGTGACGGCAGTCACTTTCATCTCAGCACCCGCCTCGTTTGGGACGCGATCGAGCATCGCCTGGATGACAGGGTTCGCGCGCTCGCCGAGCTTGAATTGCACGGCTAATACGAGCAGCTTGCCATCGGCGGAACTGTGCACAAGGTGAGCGTCCATCACGCTTTCCTTGCCAGCGAAACGCTCTTCGCCTGGCGAGTGGAAGTGGAATTGAACGAGTTGATAGGCGTGATCGCCGAGGGTGATGCTGTCAGTGCCGGGCGTTGCGTTGAACTGAACCGCGTGGCCGGTATTGACGATATCGATGGGAAGCGGCGCGTAGTTGATCTTGAGGCGCGGCATGTCGGCGGGCGCCTTTTTCGCGCCTTCGATGTTGATCGGCGATTCAGCGCGGCCGCTTTCGCATGCGTGGAAGGCTTCGCTCAAAGCGCCCCAGTGCGCGGGGCCGTGGTTGCCGGTATAGGTCCAGCCGTGGTTTGTTTCTGCCGCGGATGTCGTTAGTGAAACGAAGGCGGTAATTAGGATTGCGCCGCTGGACTTCCACTTGATCTTGGTCATGCCGTACCCCCGGAAATGTGAGGGCGTCAGCATGCGCCGGGGTTCGAGCGAGGGATATCGGAGAAGTCGTAATAGCGGGTTGTGGAAATGGAAACGGTGCCGACCGCCAATAAAAAACCGGGCTCACCCTCGAGCCCGGTTTCAACAAACCGCAACGATAAACCAAACCCTTATCGCGGCAATTCGCTAGACCCCATCAAAAATGCATCGACCGAACGTGCGCACTGCCGGCCTTCGCGGATCGCCCACACGACCAGCGACTGGCCACGGCGCATATCGCCGGCGGTGAAGACCTTCGGCACCGACGTGAAGTACGCCTTCTCGCCCTCGGTCGAAGCCTTCACGTTTCCACGCGCGTCCTTATCGACACCGAACGCGTCAAGAACCGGCGACGTAGGCTGCGTAAAGCCCATTGCGAGCAGCACCAAATCGGCCTTCATTTCGAACTCCGATCCCGCCACTTCCTGCATCTTCCCGTCCTTCCACTCCACGCGCACGGCAATCAGCTTCTCGACTTTGCCGTTCTTGCCTTCGAAGCGCTTTGTCGCCACGGACCAATCGCGCTCGCAACCCTCATCATGCGACGACGACGTACGCAACTTGATCGGCCAGTACGGCCAGACGAGAGGCTTGTTCTCGACTTCAGGCGGCTGCGAAAGCAACTCGAACTGCGTCACGCTCTTCGCGCCATGCCGGTTCGATGTCCCCACGCAATCCGAACCCGTATCGCCGCCGCCGATCACCACGACATGCTTGCCCTTGGCGATCAACTGATCGACAACCGTATCGCCGGCGTTGACCTTGTTCTGCAGCGGCAGGAATTCCATTGCGTAATGGATGCCCTGCATTTCGCGACCCGGCACCGGCAGGTCGCGCGGCGTTTCGGAACCGCCGGCAATGACGACGGCATCGAATTGTTCGCGCAGTTCGTCGGGCGTGATGGTTTCACGCGCCGTGTTCGCAATATGCCCCGGCAACGGATCCTTGCCGATAAACACATTCGTCCGGAACGCCACGCCTTCGGCTTCCATCTGGCGCATGCGGCGATCGATGAGCCATTTCTCCAGCTTGAAATCAGGGATGCCATAACGCAGCAATCCGCCAATGCGATCGTTCTTCTCGAACACCGTCACCTCGTGACCGGCGCGCGCAAGTTGCTGCGCAGCGGCCAATCCCGCAGGACCCGATCCAACCACGGCCACCTTCTTGCCGGTCTTGTGCTTCGACGGCAAAGGTGCAACCCAGCCTTCGGTCCAGGCTTTATCGATGATCGCGTGTTCGATCGACTTGATGCCGACGGCATCGTCATTGATACCGAGCGTGCACGCCGACTCGCACGGCGCCGGGCAAATGCGGCCCGTGAACTCGGGAAAGTTGTTCGTGGAATGCAGCACTTCAATGGCCGACTTCCAGTCCTGACGGAACACCAGATCGTTGAAATCCGGAATGATGTTGTTCACCGGACAGCCGTTGTTGCAGAACGGAATGCCGCAATCCATGCAGCGCGCGCTCTGGATCTTCGCGTTCTCGTCCGACAGTGCGTGAACGAATTCCTTGTAATGCTTGACGCGGGCGAGCGGCGCTTCATACGTCTCATGCTGGCGCTCGAACTCGAGAAAACCGGTTGCCTTGCCCATGTGGTTCTCTTTCTCTGTATTGGGGGTTGATCCACCCCTCGGCGTCTGGCGCCGAAGGGCCGTACTAAGGATGAAGAAAGCTCAGGCGGCGATCGCGTCTTTCGCTTTCTTCGCGCCCAGCTCGCCGAGCGCCCGCTTGTATTCCGTCGGGAAGACCTTCACGAACTGACGGCGCGACGCATCCCAGTTCTCCAGCAAAGCCTTCGCGCGCGGCGAACCGGTGGTCTGGAAGTGCCGCTCGATCAGCCCCTTGAGCAACGCTTCGTCGGTCTGGCCGGTGTGCCACAAAGCGCGGTCGACCGTACGCTCCTGTTCGGCTTGCTGCAGGACCGGATCGAGCGCGACCATCGCCTTGTTGGCCTTGCCGCCGAACGTTCCGTCCGGATCGTACACAAACGCCACGCCGCCCGACATGCCCGCGGCGAAGTTGCGCCCCGTTTCTCCGAGCACGACAACCGTGCCGCCAGTCATGTATTCGCAACCGTGATCGCCCGTGCCTTCGACAACCGCCGTCGCGCCCGAGTTACGCACGGCGAAACGCTCGCCCGCGACGCCGCGGAAATACGCTTCACCTTCAATCGCGCCATACAGGACCGTGTTGCCGCAAATGATGTTTTCTTCCGACTTGCCACGGAAATCGTTCGTCGGGCGAATGATGATGCGGCCGCCCGACAAACCCTTGCCGACGTAGTCGTTGCCATCGCCGACGAGATCCAGCGTGATGCCCTTCGCCAGGAACGCGCCGAAACTTTGCCCCGCCGTACCCTTCAACTGGATATGGATGGAGTCATCGGCGAGACCGTCATGGCCGTGCTTGCGCGCGACGAGCCCCGACAACATTGCGCCGACCGTGCGGTTCACGTTGCGTACCGGCTGGATGAACGAGACGTGCTCGCCCTTCTCGATCGCGGCCCGCGACTTCTCGATCAACACGTGATCCAGCGCCTTCTCAAGACCGTGGTCCTGCGTCTCGACGTGCTTCGTCGCGATGCTGCCGTCGTTCGGCACTTGATAGAACACCTTCGAGAAGTCCAGACCCTTCGCCTTCCAGTGTTCGACGCCCTTCTTCGTATCGAGCAATTCGGCGTGACCGATCAGGTCATCGAACTTGCGGATGCCCAGCTGCGCCATGATTTCCCGCACTTCTTCCGCGATGAAAAAGAAGAAGTTCACGACGTGTTCCGGCTGCCCCGTGAACTTGGCGCGCAGAACCGGATCTTGCGTTGCAACACCGACCGGGCACGTGTTCAGGTGACACTTGCGCATCATGATGCAACCCTGCACGACGAGCGGCGCGGTCGCGAAACCGAATTCATCGGCGCCGAGCAGCGCACCGATCACCACGTCGCGGCCGGTTTTCATCTGACCGTCGGCCTGCACGCGGATACGCCCGCGCAGACGATTGAGCACGAGCGTCTGCTGCGTTTCAGCCAGACCCAGTTCCCACGGCGTGCCCGCATGCTTGAGCGATGACAACGGCGAAGCGCCCGTGCCGCCATCGTGGCCTGCGATCACGACGTGATCCGCCTTTGCCTTTGCAACGCCGGCGGCGACGGTTCCAACGCCCACTTCCGACACGAGCTTCACCGACACGCTCGACGACGAGTTTACGTTCTTCAGATCGTGAATGAGCTGCGCCAGGTCTTCGATGGAATAGATATCGTGGTGCGGCGGCGGCGAGATCAGGCCCACGCCTGGCACCGAATAGCGCAACTTGCCGATGTAATCGCTGACCTTGTGGCCCGGCAGTTGTCCGCCTTCGCCCGGCTTCGCGCCCTGCGCCATCTTGATCTGGATCTGATCAGCCGACGACAGATACTCGGCCGTCACGCCGAAACGTCCCGACGCCACCTGCTTGATCTTGGAGCGCAGCGAATCGCCATCCTTCAGCGGGATGTCGGTGACGACTTCGTCGCCGATGACCGAGCGCATGGTGTCGCCGTTCTTGATCGGAATGCCGCGCAGTTCGTTGCGATACCGGTTTGCATCTTCGCCGCCTTCACCCGTGTTCGACTTCCCGCCGATACGGTTCATGGCTACGGCCAGCGTCGCGTGCGCCTCCGTGCTGATGGAACCCAGCGACATCGCGCCCGTCGCAAAACGCTTGACGATTTCCTTCGCCGGTTCCACTTCATCGAGCGGAATCGCCTTGGTGGGATCGACCTTGAACTCGAACAGGCCACGGAACGTCATGTGACGCTTCGTCTGGTCGTTGATCAGGTGCGCATATTCCTTGTACGTCTGGTACGAATTGCTGCGCGTGGAATGCTGCAGCTTGGCGATGGCATCCGGCGTCCACATGTGCTCTTCACCGCGCACGCGATACGCATATTCACCGCCGGCATCGAGCATGGTCGCGAGGACCGGGTTCTCGCCAAACGCCTCACGATGCAAACGGATCGCTTCCTCGGCCACTTCGAAGATGCTGATACCGCCAACCTTCGATGCCGTGCCCTTGAAGTACTTCTCGACCAGATCGCTCGACAAACCGACGGCTTCGAAAATCTGCGCGCCCGTGTACGACATGTACGTGGAGATGCCCATCTTCGACATGACCTTGTACAAGCCCTTGCCCACGGCCTTCGTGTAGTTGTAGATGGCTTTGTCGGCGGAAAGATCGCCTTTCAGGCCTTCGGCCATTTGCGCGAGCGTTTCAAGCGCCAGGTACGGATGCACGGCTTCCGCGCCGTATGCAGCCAGCAACGCAAAGTGATGCGTCTCGCGCGCCGATCCCGTTTCCACGACCAGGCCCGTGCTCGTGCGCAGGCCATGCTGCACGAGATGCGTATGAATGGCGGACGTGGCGAGCAGCGCCGGAATGGCGAGATTGTCGCGATCCATCTTGCGATCCGACACGATCAACATGTTGTAGCCGGACTTCACTGCGTCCACGGCTTCCGCGCACAGCGAAGCAAGGCGTGCTTCAACGCCTTCGTTGCCCCACACCACCGGATAGCAGATGCTCAGTTCGTACGAGCTGAACTTGCCGCCGGTATATTTGTCGATGGCGCGAATCTTCGCGATGTCCTTGAAGTCGAGCACGGGCTGCGAGACTTCGAGACGCATCGTGGGGTTGATGTTGGTGGTGTCGAGCAAGTTCGGCTTCGGGCCGACGAACGACACCAGCGACATCACCATGTTCTCGCGGATCGGGTCGATCGGCGGGTTCGTCACTTGCGCGAACAACTGCTTGAAGTAGTGATACAGCGTCTTGTTCTTGTTGGACATGACCGCGAGCGGCGAGTCGTTGCCCATTGAACCGACGGCTTCTTCGCCCAGTTGTGCCATGGGGGCCATCAGGAACTTGACGTCTTCCTGCGTGTAGCCGAACGCCTGCTGACGATCCAGCAAAGCCGCGGCTTCGCGACGCTGGGTATCGACTTCTTCCGCCTTAGGTTCGATCTCGTCGAGCTTGATGCGCACAGCGTCGATCCAGCTCTTGTACGGCTTGCCGTTCGCGAGGTTGTCCTTGAGTTCCTTGTCGTCGATGATCCGGCCTTGCTCCATGTCGATCAGGAACATCTTGCCCGGCTGCAGACGCCACTTCTTCACG
>Ga0153932_1000179_pt1 | contig 26445 bp, 15 predicted proteins | sample TSNJ016MetaG_FD_102273 | JGI IMG/M metagenome (GOLD analysis project Ga0153932, IMG submission 102273) | Attine ant fungus gardens microbial communities from New Jersey, USA - TSNJ016 MetaG | ecosystem: Host-associated > Fungi > Mycelium > Unclassified | place: USA: New Jersey, Wharton State...
CAAGTTCGCGTGCGAACTGGAACCGTACGACCTGTTCTTTCTCGAAGATGCGATCGCTTTGGAAGAAGGCGAATGGATTCGCCAGTTGCGCTCGAAAACCACGACGCCTCTGGCCCAGGGCGAGCTCTTCAACAATCCTTCCGAGTGGCGATTCCTGATCACCGAGCGATTGATCGATTACATCCGGGTTCACCTGAGTCAGATCGGCGGCATCACGGCAGGGCGCAAGCTGCAGATCTTTGCTGAACAGTTTGGCGTGAGGACGGCGTGGCACGGTCCCGGCGACATGTCGCCGTTGGCGCATGCGGCGAATATCCATATTGACCTCGCGGCGCGCAATTTCGGCGTACAGGAATGGTCGGGCACCGAGCCGCCGAACTTCGTGATCCAGGAACTCAAGGGGCCGAGGGCAGCTTTACTGGATGTCTTTCCCGGTCTTCCGGAGTTCCGGGACGGACACGTGTATGCCAACGACAAGCCGGGCCTTGGGGTGGACATCGACGAGGCCGAGGCCGCGAAATATCCGTGCGAAAACACCGTGACGACGTGGACGCAGACGCGTTTGAAAGACGGGACACTGCAGACCCCATAGAGGCGTGCGGCCGGCTAACGCTGGCGCCGGGCGCTCATCATGATACGTATAACTAATTAATATGAAGAATCACGGTAACGCCGACTATCGTGGACGGCGGCACAGCAGGACCGGGCAACTACGCTGGTCTGGTGGCACCAGCACAGCCATGCCACCATCGAACGATGCTTTGCATCGCGACACAACTAAAGACGATGAAGGAGCGGAGATGATGAAACGTTACGAACAGGTGAGGGCGGTGGTGGTCGGCACGGCAATGCTCGCGACAGTACCGGCGCTTGCCCAGAGCAGCGTGACCCTGTACGGGGTCGTCGATAATGGCATCGGTTATCAAAGCAGTTCGACTACACTGGGCTCAACCACCGGCGGTCATTCAGCCGTCAAAATGATCACGGGCGTCTGGCTCGGCGACCGTTTCGGCTTCAAGGGCAGCGAAGATCTTGGCGGCGGCACTAAAGCAATCTTCCAGCTCGAGGAGGGCTTTAGCGGCGCCACCGGCGCGGAGTCAGTGTCGGGCGTAGCCTTCAGCCGGACGGCTTACGTCGGCATGACCAATCCAACATACGGTTCGCTGACCGCCGGCCGGCAATATGCTTCGTACTATCAATTCATCTCGCCCTACAGCCCGACGACGTGGCTCACGGGTTTTTATGGGGCGCACCCGGGCGACCTCGACGGCATGGATACGATCTACCGCGCCAACAATACGCTCGAATACACTTCCCCGACTCTGTATGGTTTTTCCGCCAGCGGCTCGTATTCGCTTGGCGGCGTGGCCGGCAGTTTCAACGCAGGGTCGACATGGAGCGCGGCGGTGCAGTACGCAACTGGCCCGGTCGGTGCGGCCGTTGCATTCTCGCGAATCAACAATTCGACGCCCGGAGGCGGCGCATTCGGCGCTGCGTCAACGACCTCGAACAACGGTGCGCAGATCGGTGTGTCGGCTGTGACGAACGGCTATCAGACGGCCAGGGCACAGCAAAGACTGGCCGTAGGGGCAATGTATAAGTTCGGCGGAAGTTGGGACGTGTCCGCGACTTATTCAAACGTCCATTACATTCCCGGCGCGGGTTCGGCGTTTCTCGACACGGAAATCTTCAATACCGGCGGGGTTGTACTGCACTGGAAGCCGTCAACCGCATGGGATCTCGCGACGGGTTACAGCTACACCCGGGCGACGAAGGCTAACGGCATCTCAAGCAGCGCGCAGTATCAGCAAGTCAATCTGACGCAGTACTATTCACTGTCGAAACGGACCGGCCTGTATGCGCTGGAAGCCTATCAACGAGCCAATGGCCAGACGCTGGGCACGGACGGTGCGGGCCACATTATTGAGGCAACCGCGACTCTCGGCGACGGATTCCAAAGTTCACCGTCTTCGACACGCAACATGTTCGCGGCGGGTGTGGGAATCGTGCATAGGTTCTGACGCGTTGTCTGCGCGCAGCGGGTCAGCGCTCGCTGCGCGCATCCGGCGCCGTACGCGGAGCATTTTTTTGGGCGCGCCAGACTGGGTTCTCCCTCTTGCGCCCGGCGTTGGATTCGCGTTTCTCGCGCTCACCTTTGCTGCGTGGCGGATCGGGGTGCGCAAATACACTTCAACGGGAACCTGACGGCATGTGTGCGCAATACGTGCATCGGGCCGCATTCACCGTTCGCTTTCTTCTACCTCAGAAAAAAATAAAAGCGTCACTGGCCCAAGCCTCACATGGCCCCTGGTGAAATTGCATTTGCCCCGGTGAAACCGGGAAACAGCTATTTCATTTATTATCATTTGTCAGGAAGCGCTGGAATCAATCAAACCTCAATCAAACTTCGGAACCGGGAGCTTGGGAATGGGCGAAATATTCCGTGTCAGCAAGTTGATTCGGTTCCAGCATTGCGATCCGGCTGGAATCGTCTTCTACCCGCAATACTTCGTGCTTTTTCACGAAGTGATCGAGGACTGGTTCTACCGCGGACTTCAACTGAAATTTGCTGATCTCATTGCGGGAAAGAGGCTTGGCGCGCCTACGGTCGATATTCGAGGCCAGTTTTTTATTCCGAGCCGGCTCGGCGAGACACTCGAGTTTTCGTTGCGGGTAAGGAAGGTCGGGGCGAGTTCGATAGGTCTGGACCTGGCTGCTTCGGCAGCCGGCGAGGTGCGTGTTCAAATCGAGCAAACCCTGGTGCTTTTCTCCTTCGATACCGGTCACACCATTCCTGTTCCAGACGACTTGCGGGAAAGCATGCTGCGCTTTTGCTGCGAGAAAGGCTGAGCAAATATTCAGCTTGCTTGACCGCAAGCGGTTCGCGAGGCCGCGCACATTCAACGGTTCAGCGGTTCAGCGGCGTGAAGGCGTTGAGTCCCATCATGGGGCGATGCGTTCGGGGCGGGAAGATACTCCAGTGTCCCTCGGCGTTCTGGAAGAAGAACAGTACGTGCGAATCCGGACCGTCGCACGATTCAACGCGCGCCGAGCGAACCCGGGACGATCCCGCATACCGGATCAGTGTGACGTGCACCGAGGTATCGAGGCGCGGCATCAGCCATTTCTCGACCTGGGCACGGAGTGAGAACTCGCGTTCGGCTTTCATGAGTCGCTCTCCCTGCGGCGCCGGGACGTGGAATTGATGGTTCCCGGAGACGCGTCGTGATGTTTCGGCTCCTGGTGAACATCGCTCCAGAAGGTCGGTCCGGCACATCGTGGAAGCTCGAACGAATGACCCGGCCTGACGAGTCAAAGATAGATCGCGGCTGTTGCTGAGCCTATCGTTCGAAGGCCCTAGATCGAAAGTCGTAGATTTGATCAGGATGGCGACCGTTCCCTGTCCGCGAGCGGCCTCCCGCATCCCGCGCAGATGTCGGGAGAGGCCGTCGCGCTTTCGGCTCAGGTGTGCCCTTCACTGGCCTTTGTAGATATCGCAGAAGCTCGCGGGCGCGCAGTTGCTCTGCTTGCCATTGGGGTCCTTCATCGTCGACCCCGCTGCGCTCTGATTCGTGGCGCCGCCGTAGCTGTTCGAGTCGGCAGGCGGCGGCGTCGCGGTCGTGCTGTTTTGCGAGGCAGTCATGTTGGTGTTGTCGGTGGATTGCTGAGCCTGCACGACGCTCATCGCGAGCGCGCTGAGGACTGATGCGAGCAGAAGCAGTTTGTTGTTCATGGCAATTCTCCTTTCGGGATACGGTGGGTGACTGCCGTTTTCGGTTTTCCGGCAGCCGTCTGGAACGGCCAGGCGAGCACGACCGTTTGATGTGCGTGAAACCGTGACCGGCGCGACGTGAGTAGTCCGATCGGATTCTCCGCAGGATGAACGGTGCAAGTCGGGCGGCCGCCCGATGTGCGTCGGCGTCTGAGCGACTCACGCTGTGCAATCGCGGATAACGCAATGGCGTTGCTGCGCAAAGAAGCCGCGCACAAGGAAGACGAGCGAGCCGCGGCGCAAATGAAACGGCTTGACGCGCAGCCGCCGGCGAAACTAACGAAACTAACGAAACAAAGCAGGTCTTTCCAACGTGCAGTAGCATCGTCGGATGTGAGCGTGCGCCCGGCGGCCCAAAGGGGCCGGTTTCGAACGCGAGGGCGTGACGCGCGCCTGTCTGAGGATCGGTTGGCGCAGGGAAGGATCATGCGCTGACGTCTCTTAACAAACCGGCCGAGGTCTGAGACTTCATGAACATCTTGCTCACCGGACCGGCGGGGCTCTTTCGCGAGGGCGTCGCAAGCCTGCTGCGCGGCGTCGTGCCCGACGCGCATGTGACGACTCGCGATTCTCTGGAGCCATCCGGGCCCGAGGCAGACAAGCCCGATTGCATCGTGATGGACGGCGAAGGTCTGCGCGAGGCGAGCAGCGAACTCAGTGCCGCGCGCGAGCATGCGCGGGTCACGCCGGTCATCGTGCTGGTCGAGCGTGCGCGGCGCGAACAGGTCGAGGAACTGATCGTGGCGGGCATGGCGGGTTGCGTAGAGAAATCCGCGTCCGCCGAATTGCTGTTCGGTGCGGTGCGGATCGCGCTGGCGGGCGGCGTGTATCTGCCACGGCCGCTGCTCGCAATGGATTCCGAAGCGGGCAAGGTGAACAATGCGGGCAATGTGCGCGCGGCGGGCAAAGCCGCACAATCCGATGCACACCTGCATCTCACTCCGCGACAAATCGAAGTCCTTGCGCTACTCGCCCGCGGGCGCTCGAACAAGGTGATCGCGCGTGAGCTGAATGTCGCCGAGGCCACCGTCAAGACGCACCTCACGACCATCTTCAAGGCGCTCAATGTATCGAGCCGGGGCGAGGCGAGCGCAGCCGCGGCCCGCATGGCAAAAGTGCGCGACACCCAGGCGAGCGTGGCGTTCAACGGTCATGCGTCCATTGGCAGGCTGCTCGCGCATATGGATGCGCGGCACTATCGCGCGAAAGAGATCGTGTTCCGCAAGGGCGATCCGAGCGGCGCGCTGTTTTATGTCGAAAAGGGCACGGTGCAACTGCGCGAGTTCGGCATCGAACTGGGGGCGGGCACGGTGCTTGGCGAGATTGGCCTGTTCTCGCCGGAGCACCGGCGCACCTGCACGGCGGTTTGCCACTCCGCGTGCGAGATGCGCGTCGTGTCCGCCGCCGATGCCGTCCGTCTCTACTATCAGGAGCCCGAATTTGCGCTGCATCTGCTGCAGCTCATCGTGCGGCGCCTGCAGGCCGACAACTTGCGTCACGGCTGAGCCCGGCCAGCGCCCGCATGCTCGCCGCCGGCTTGCGTGTGCGCTTCCACTGCGAGCAGATTCAGCACGACCAGAATCGCGTCGCGATTGTCGGCCGCGATTGCAATGCCGAGCGTGTCCGTGATCCACCGGCCGATTCGCGTGGCCGCGAATTCATCGGGCGTGGTGGATTTCTTCGTGGTGACACCAAGCTTGCGCGCGCGATAGTGATACGACGGCACATCGTGCGCGCCGGCGACGGCTTTGAGGCCGCCCGGGTGATTCTGCGTCGCGCCGAGGCTGCCGGCGAGGATGATGCGATCGGGTGCATCGAGCGCGACGACAAACGCACGCGCCAGCTCGCGCACGCGCGGCTCGCTCAAGCCGTGTTCGGACAGCGTGGCGGCAACCGGATCGCCCCGCGCATGGGAGCGCGAATCCACTTCGGCCTGCACGCCGTCCATTTCTATCGACACGTTGCGCTGGACGCTCGCGCTGCGCAGGCAATCGATCAGGAACCGGCGGAAGTACGCGCACAGCGCGTAGGCCGTGGAGGGCGCACTTTCCGCGGAGGCATGCGACGCGCGTTGTTCCAGGTCAATGCGCAGCACCCGCGAATAGAAGAACTGGGCGATCAGCTCTTCCTTGTCTTCCGCCAGTCCGCGCAGTTCGGACGGGTAGTAGCTTCTAAGCGCATGGCAGACCATTCTGTAGATCTGGCCGGTCTCGAACTCGCTCAGCGCCGTGCGGCGATGCCAGAGGTCGATCAACGTGGCCGCGTCCAGCACGAAAGCGGCGGCCTCGCGGCGGCTCAGCGCGTCCATGATGCCGCTCCAGCGAGCCGTGCGCCTGCGCGCCGAATATGCGATGCATCAACGGAAACGGGCGGCGCGGATGCTGCCCGGGTGAAAGTTTGCGCGGTCATGGCCTCTCCTGACGAGTCTGAAACGCTGCCGGCGCAGGGCCGGGAAAACGGCTCGGAACTTCGGCTTTCGCATGCCGTTGTTGTGAGCCGGCGTTTCAAAGGTACGGACGCAAGCCGCGCCGCAAAATCGGCCAGATGGTCTACATCGAAAGTCGTAGAAGGGGGGCCGCGCGCGCTGGAGAAAGCACGCGCGAATGGGTGTGGAATGGGTGTGGAATGGGTGTGGAATGGGCGTGGAATGGGCGTGGAATCGGTCCAGGTCAGGGCGCGCTGTCGTAGTCGACGCAGAAGCCGTCGTCCTCGATGCAGTCCGCGCTGCCTCCGGAGTCGCCGCCGCGCGTGCTGCGCAGGCCGCTGCTGTGCGAGGCCAGGTTCAGATCCGCGGGCAGCAGCACCCACAGCCGCGCCGGCGCCTTGAGCGTGCTGGCGGCCCGTTCGGCGTCCTGGCCCGACCCGGAATAGAGGTCCGCACGCTGCGCGCCGCTGATCGCGCCGCCCGTGTCCTGCGCAATGAACAAGCCCTTGAGTCCGCCCGCCGCGCCGGTGCGCGCGGACAGGTACACGGGCGCGCCCAGCGGGGTGGTGCGCGGATCGACGGCAATCGAGCGGCCTGCCGAAAGCGGCACGCCGAGCGCGCCGAGCGGGCCGTCGGCGTTGTCGCGAATCGGCTTGAAGAACACGTAGCTCGGATCGGAAGTCGCGAAAAGGCGCGCCGGGGCGGTGAACGGCGCTGCCGTGGACAACTCGGTAGCGCCGCTCGCGCCAGACGCCGGACGATGCACGCTCACGCGCCGCGCCTTCACGCCGCCGTTGCCGCCGCCGGAACCCGCGGTGCTCGGCAGCGAAATTGCAGCGCCCGCGTTCGCGCGAGCGCCCGATGCTCGCGGGAGTGATGGCGTGGCGCCCGTGTCGGCCGCTGGCTGAAGGTCTGCCAGCAGGTATCCCCCGCGCGACTGGCCACCGGTGCGCGAGCTTGCACCGGACGCGCCGGACGCGCCCGCGCCGGCTGGCTCGTCTTCTTCCACCGCGCCCGCCAGCAGGACGGGATCGGCGCCCGCTGGGGCGGCGTCGCGCGCGTCCGCCATCCTGCTGGCAAGCGGCTCTCGCGTCGCCATCGATGGAACGCCCGGCGGCATGGTGGCGGGCGCACTCGTGCCGTCCGATGGCGCAAGTGCGCTTGCATTCGCGTCATCTTCCGATACATCGACGTCCATGCCGCGCAGTACGAGGTGTTGCACGCTGCGTGCGCCGGCCGTGACAATCGGCGGACTGAACGGGTGTCCGTTCTGGTCCGCATAAGCGACGCGCACGACCGAGTCGTCCTGCAGCACGATCTTGCCCGAGCCCTGCATCTGGATCGAATAGAGCTGGGCAGGATTTTCCACATAGGCGATGACATCCGCCTGCAGGCCGCGCTGCTCGATCTCGGCACGCGTGTAGTACGGCACGATGCGCCGCCCCGAAAGGCGCATGCGTATCTTCTTGTCGCGAAGGTCGGGCACCGCGCCGGTGAGATCGAGCGCGAACACCCCGGACGTCGAACCGGTCGACACTTGGGACAACGGCACCACTTGGCGGCCCACGATGCGCGCGACCGTCAGCGTGCCAAGCGCGTTCGGCGGCACGCGGTGCGCATCGAGATAAAGCATGTCGCGCGGCACGCCGTACACCGGGTACACGAAGCGTCCGCCATAGCTGCGACTGCCGCGCACGACCGGCTCGAAGTAGCCGGTGAGCAGGCCGCCCTGTTCGCGCCGCGTGCCCTCCACGCGATACACGACGAAGTGCCGTTCATAGAATGCGTGGATCGCGGCATCGTCGGCGACATCGACGTGCGCCGCGTCCGCACAGGTCGATGCCCACGCCGGGCGGCTTCCGAGCACGTGGCAACTGCGCAGGAACGCCTGCCACGATTGATCGAGTCGATCGCTGGTCCAGCCCGGCAGCTCGGCGAAACCGACCGGCGTGTAGACGGCGTGTTGCGTCGTGACCGGAACGGCGGCCCACGTGCGCGCGGTGCTCCGGGACGTCAATATGACCGCGGACGCCGTGCCGCGCTCCGGCGCGGGAGCTTGCGTGGACGTGTTCGTGGTCAACGAGGCATCGGTCATGGCGCGCGCAGCGGGGGCGGTCGATGCCTCCACGGACAGCGGTGGCGCGTCGGCGCTTGCAGGTGAAACGGAAACGCGCGCGGCGTCCTGCTGTATCGCGCAGCCGGCGAGCGCCGCGCACAGCGCAATAGCCGGACCCAGACCCAGACCCGCGCGTGCGGGCGGCAGGTGGAAAGCTGGCGGCGAACCTGATCGGGAGTCCTTGGTCATCATCGTGTCCTCGTTGCGAAAAAAAGGCGGCGCACGATCATCTGGACGAGTGGACGACGTCGATTTTGAAGCTCGCGACACCATATTCATCGGGACACGACGGCGCATCCTTGCCGCACTCCGGCCGCCCCGCGTAGGGCGATGCCGAGCCGGCCGACAGCGTCGCCGGCGCACGTGCGGGATCGAATACGCTGAACGCCGAATCTTGCGTGAGCAGCGAGGCGTCGAACGCGCGCCGGGAGCGCGACACCAGCACGAAAACGTTCAGGTCGCCGACCGGATCGCCAATAACGGTCGCCCATCGCGGCTTGGGCAGCACGAGCGGGCGACCGGCCACGATCGCGTTGTCCTGGTCTATCTCGTTCGGAAACAGCATCTGATACTTGCCGCTTGCATCGACGAGAAAGAGGTAGACGTAGCCGCTCTGAGTGCTCGTGAGCGTGAAATGAAGCGTGTCCCGATTGGCGATGGCGCGCGTGGACGGCGCGGTGGCGCGAACACGGATCGACGCATCGGCGTGCAGCGCGATGCGGTCAAGTTCGGCGAGCGGCGTCCAGGGAGGCGGCGGGACTTGAGGCACCTGAGGCACCTGAGACACTTCGGGCGCGTGAGGCACGGTCGATTCGTGCGATCCGTGAGTTTCGTGCGGCGCGGTCGGCGCCGAAGGAGTCAGCGGCGGCGCATTCGATCGGGCCGGCTCGACAATTGCGTCGGTCGGCGCGCCGCCGCGCTCCACCGTGCTCGGCCCGACCAGCAACGCCCCGGCGAGCGCCGCGGCCGAGGCCGCCAGCGCAATCGCGATACGCGGACGCACCAGGAGGCGCACGGTTGAACCGCCGCGCGATACGTTCGCCGCTTCGTGAGCCGCTTCGTGAGCCGCTTTGTCTGTCGCTTCGTGAGCAGCTTTGTCCCCCGCTTTGTGAGCCACTTTTTCAGCCGCTTTCTCCGGCCGCCAGCGGCGCTCCGCGCGCGGCGGCGCGCCGCCTCCGGTGCCCAGGTTGGCCGCGAACGCCTCGATGCTGCGCGTGCGTTCGGCCGGCCAAAGCTTCAGCGCTTCGTCGAAAGTTCGCAGAAGCGCGGCCGAATAGCCGGGTGGCGCGGCGCGCGCGAGCGGCACGAGGCCGTCCTCTACGATCCTGGCGACGGCCGGAGGCGGCGTCTTGCCCATGATCGCGAAATAGCCGAGCGCGCCGAGCGCGTAGATGTCGCTCCACGGTCCTTGCCGCAGCGCGGGTACTTCGGCGTACTGTTCAATCGGCGCGTAGCCCGGCTTCAGAAACGCGGTGAGCGCCTGCGTCATGTCGCCGATCACGCGCCGCGCCGAGCCGAAATCGAGCAGCACGGGCCGGCCGCTGCCGGCGAGCAGCATGACGTTGTCCGGCGCAATGTCGCGATGCCAGCAATGTTCACGATGAAGCGCGCCGATCGCCTCGACGAGCGGTTCGAGCACGGCGCGCAACCATGCTTCGTCGGGCGGCCTGCGCATGGCGCGCAATGTATCCAGCAAGGTCGCGCCTTCGTAGTAGGGCATCGCCATGTAGGCCGTGCCGTGAGCTTCCCAGAAACGGAAGACCTTCACGAGCGACGGATGGTCGAAGTGAGCCAGCAGCCGCGCTTCGTTGATAAAGCTTTTCAGCCCCATGTCGAATGCGTCCTCGTGCCGCTCGGATTTCACTTCGACATTCGTCACGCCAATGCGCGAGGCGAGCATCGCGGGCATGTACTCCTTGATCGCGACGTTGCGATGGAGCGAGATGTCGCGCGCGAGATAGACAATGCCGAAGCCGCCCTCGCCGATCAGCGAAAGGATCTCGAATTCGGCGAGCCGCGTGCCAGGCGTCAACGCGTTACCCGAGCCACCGGGGTGCGCGTTCACTTGGCGCGTGGGCGGCCGCGTTGGCGGCGGAGCGCCATCGGCCGATCCCGGTCCCGGCCTCGGCCCCGGCCCCGGTGAGGAGACGATGATGGTCTTGTCGTCGGCATCGGAACTCATGACCGTGCGTCCGTGAGCATGGCGATGAACAGCTCGGCGTCCGGCAGGCCGGGCGCAACCCACAGCGCATGCGCGGCGGCGGCGCTGGCGAGCGGGGCGGTAGTGGAGTCGGTAAGCGAGTCAGCGAGCGGGTCAGTAAGTGAGTCAGCAGGTGAGTCAATAAGCGGCCCGGCGACCGGTGCGCATGGCGCGAGCGCCGCCCATACGCTAAGCGCATCCAGCGGCGCGGCGTAATGCGACAACCCGTGCACGAGCCGGCTGTCAGGCGGCGGGTGCAGCGCCAGTTGTGCTTCCAGCCATGCCACCGGCTGATCGAAGCGCAGCACTGCGAGCGCGATCTCTTCGATCTCGCCCAGCCATCGCCACAGATCGGCCAGCGCGTCGCTGCGCGCGGGCGCGGCCTGAAACGGCGCCGCGATAGTGAGCGGGAAATAGCGCCCCACGCTGTCCACGGACGGCATCACCACGCCGCTCCAGCATGCCTCGCCGACTTCGTCTTCGGATGCGAGCGCGCCCGGCATCAGGAAAAAGCGCCACACCGGGCTGGTCAGATAAGCCGCGAGCCACGCGTCGCCGAGGCGTTCGCGACTCGAGGCTAAACCCACTGCGAGCCAGCGGTCCCACGACGCGACGAAACGCGCCGGCAGGCGGCGCGTCGCGAAGTCGCCGAGTGCGGGCAGCTTGCCGTACCAGCCGGCCGCGCGCGGCACGCCCGCAGCGAGTTCGGCGAGCGGGGCGGCCAGCGTGCCGGCCGGATCGAGCGGCCTCATAGTCCCTCCGGGCATTTGAACGCGCGCAACTCCGCGAGATCGAACGGGTTCTGCACGCTGCCCGCTGCGACTTCCAGGCGCACGTTCCGCCCTTCAATGTCGAAGGTCGCGAAAAATCGCTCGGGCTGCGCGGTGGGTTCGATCTTCATGCGATCGAGCATGCGAAAGAGCGCCCACGGGCCGTCGTAGGAGAGCGGGCCGGCGTCGCTGCCGGGTGCGGGCGTGAGTTGCACGCTGACACGCGAGGCGCCGTGCGCGGCGGGCCACTGCACGGGGATCGCGAGTTGCGGACCGTGCGCGTAGCTGATGAGCTGTCCGTCGATGTCGAGCGTGAACTGAAGGATCGACGGATCCATCTCGACCGGCTTGAAGGTCAGCGTGAGCGCCGATGTCGCGCCGCCCGCCGCGAAGAACACCGCGCGAATCGTCGCGGCGCGCTCGAAATCGGCGAGGCCCGCGGCGTTCGCAGGCGCCGCGCTGGCGTCGACCGGCTTGTAGGCCCACGGATGCGCGGAGGTATCGACATCGGCGGCGAGGTTCTTCTGGAAGAAAGCGTCGAGCCGGCCGTTCGGCGCGAAGAGCGTGTCGAAATCCTGCGGCGGTACTTCGGCACGCGCGGACGGATCGAATGGATAGCGCCCGTTGACGACCTGCTTGCACCATGCCGTGAGCGACCTGAGATCGTTCGACGCAATGCCGCGCTTCGTTTCCTGCGCACGCAGCGCGCCGCTCTGCCCCAGCTGGATGAGCACCGTGCGGATCGGCTCGGGCAACTGCGCGGCGAGCGCGCCCAGCCGCGCGAGCACGTCGGAACTTGGCGGCGCGACTTTCTGTTGCATCGCGCCGTCGAGGGCGCTCAGATACACGTAGACCTCGTTGAGCAGCGCCATGGTGGCAACGATCGGCGCGGGCTGGCCAGGCGCGGATGCGTCGACGAGGGCTTGCAGACGGGAGAAACGACTGTCGACGGCTTGTTCCGGACCGGGCGCCGCCGATGCCGATGCCGATGCCGATACCGATGCCTCCGATGCCGCCGCTCCGCCGGTGTGCTGCTGCACGGCATTGCCGATAGCTTGAAAGGTCTGACCGGCACGCTCGGTGAGCGAGGGCGCACCCTTCGGCGCGACCGACAGCGCCGTCTCGCGCGCCGCCTCGCGCACGAGGGCGAGCAGCGGTGAATCCGGCGCCGCCAGCAAGCGCGCACGCTCGGCGCTTTGCGAGAGGTCCTGCACCGGCACGAGGCGAATGCTGCCGAGATAGGTCTCCCACTCGTGGACGTAGTCCTGCGCATAGAGGCGCCGCACGCCCGCCTTCAGCGCCTCGGGCGCGCTATCCGGACCCGACGCGTCTGGCCCGAGCACCCAGGACGCCTCGTCGTGCACGTCCTTCGCAAACCGGTCGATCGCATCGAGGAAGGGGCCGTAATAACACTCCCGGGTATATAAGCCCGGCACGCCCTCGGTGAGCGGTGCGCCGTTCGTGCGCTCGAAGACCAGCGGCGCATTCGGGCCACCCGCGCGCGCGATCGTGAACGACGTGCAGCCGCTGTCCACGTTGGCGGTTTTGATGCGTTCGTACACTTGCTGGTCGAGCGCCACGCGCAGAAGCCGCTCGCGTGTTGCCGCGACGAGCGACGCGTCGAACGGCCGGCTCGAGTGAACAGCGCCGCGTGCGAACAGGGCATCGAAATGCACGCCGAGCGCCCGGCGATCCGTGCCGTCCGGTTGCGCGCCGAGCAGACGGCTCGCGTCGGCGAGTATCCAGGTCCGCAGCGCGGCGGTGTCCTGATGCGGTGTATCGAAGAGCGAGACATACGTCTTCAGCGCATCGTAGGCTTGCGGGGGCGTGCCGCGCGCGGCCTCGCGCAAATTGGCTTCGGCGCGTGCCGACAGGTAAGGCAGCAGCCAGCCGTCGACCAGGCTGGTGTAGGTCGCGTGCACCGCGTCATCGAGCTTCGCGCCCTGCCATAGTCCCCATTGCATCGTCAGCGGCGCATGGTCGGCGTCGATGGGCGGCGCCGAGGCAAGCGCGCGCGCGACCGAAAGCAGCGCGAGGGCACGCGTGAGATGCGCGGCGTCGGTGAAGGTGCCGTTGCCGAGCGCCGGGGCCTGCGCGCCAAGCGTATGCGCGGCCTGATCGACGGCGGCGACATAGGTCCGGTTACGCAGATAACTCACGCTCCACAGGCTCACTGCGAGCGCGGCGGCAAGTCCAATCGCGGCGAAGCCCCCCAGTCGCAGGAGATGGCGCCGGCGCATCCATTGAAGATTGCTGCCCGCGAGACCCTGCTCCGCGAACACGACCTCCGTCAGCATGCGGCGGACGAAGAAGCTGCGCGTGGCGGTCCTGAGCGGCTGTGGTGTGGCGCGTTCCAGCCGCAGGGCGTCCTTGAGCGTGGCGAGCACGCGGTCGATCGGCGCGCCTCGCTGCGTGCCGCTCGTGATATAGACGCCGCGCATGAACGCCGCATCGCGGGCTGGTGATTGCATGAAGACATCGGCGAGGAAGGTTTCAAGGAGCGGCCGGAACGCCGCAAACTGCTGAGGAAAGCTGATGATTGCCGCCCGCGCCGCGACGTTCGTTTCCTGATCCGCGCGCGCCAGCACGCGCGCGACGAGACGCGCGTTGAGCGCTTCCAGCTCATGACGCACCTGCGCGGCAAGGCTTTCCTGCGGCCCCGCGCTCTGCAGCGAGGGGCCAGCGGTATCGAGCGGGAGGGTGAAGCCGAACACTTGCGCGCGGGCGTCGCTGTCGAGGTCGGCGAAGAACTCGCTGAAGCCCGGCAGCAGATCCGCCTTGGTGACGAGCACGTACACCGGAAAGCGCGTGCGCAGATGCTCGCTCAGTTCGTGGATGCGCGCGCGCAGGGCGGCGGCCGTGAGCGCGCGCTGCGCGTCGTCGGCCTTCAGCAGCTCGGCCACGCTCACGGCGAGCAGCACGCCGTTGATCGGCTCGCGCGGGCGCGTGCGCCTGAGCAGCGAAAGAAAGCCGTGCCACGCGGCGGCGTCGGCGCGCCGGTCGCTTTCCTGCGTCGTGTAGCGGCCGGCGGTGTCGATCAGCACGGCGCGGTCGGTGAACCACCAGTCGCAATGCCGCGTCCCGCCAATCCCGTCGATACGGCTCGCATGCCAGCCGCCGCCCGGCGTGGCCTGCGGCTGGGCAGCCGGGGCAGCCTGAGCCGGCCGGCCGGTATCAGCGAATTTGTCGGCGAGCGGAAACTGCAGGCCCGAGTATTCGAGCACGGTGGTCTTGCCCGAGCCCGATGCGCCAATCAGCACGTACCACGGCAGCCGGTAAAGATACTGCCGCCCGGCCATCGAGAGCCAGTCGCGCCACCCGGGCCGCCCGCCCGCCGCGTTCACGCGGGCTTCGCGCAGCGCTGCGATCGCGCGGTCGAAGCGTTGGCCCAGTTCCGCGATTTCCTCCGCGCCCGGCTCAGGCTCGGCTTGCGCCTGCGGCGCTTCGCGCGCGGCTCGTCCCACGAGTCCGGCGGCCAGCACATGATTGCGCCAGATCGCGCGCGCGACGAGCCAGAGCCCGCGCAATACCACCACCAGCACCAGCACGCCGATCGTGATGCTCCGCGCCCGTACGCTGTCGAGCGGACGGACCGTATCGGGATCGCCGATCGCGATGAGCGGGCCGACCCGCCAGATCAGCACGCCGGTCATGGCGAGCGCGAGCACGAGCAGCACGAGCGGATGGAACAGGATCGATGCGATCTTCTTGAGCACGGCGATTCTCCTGATGACGGTGCGAACGTTGAAGGCTCTGGCCGGGGCGCTCAGCCCGGCCGCGCGAACAGCGTGATCTCGACGCGACGGTTGCGGGCGCGTCCGGCGGGCGTGTCGTTGGCGGCAACAGGTGCGGTCGCGGCGAAGCCTCGCGCCTCGACGCGGGCCGCATCGACCGTCGTGGCAATCACAGCGCGCACGCGTTCGGCGCGCTCGCGCGAAAGTTGCCAGTTCGATGCGTAGCGCGCCGAATGGATGGCGAGGCTGTCGGTATGCCCACCGACCAGAATCTTTCCCGGCAACGCCTTGAGCGCCTCGGCGATGCGGCCTACCAGCGCCTCGGCGGACGGGTCGAGCGTGGCGCTGCCGGGCGCGAAGTTCGCGTCGCCGGCGAGCGTGATGACGGAGCGGTCCGGCCACGACGCGACGCTTACGCGCCCGGCAGCAATGTCCGCCGCGAGCAGCCCGGCGAGGCGCCCTTGGCCGGCAGAGGGCGCCGCATGCGGCGGCGAGGCCGTGCCGGCCGCGGGCCCGACGGGCTCGTTCAGCGAACGAATGGCGGCGATGTGGGCGAACACCGGATCCGACGCGCGGTTGATCGACACATCGAAACCGGCGAACACCGCCGCGAGCACCAGCGCGGTGGCCGCCGCGACGAGCCACGACGGCACCACGTCAGTCACGCGGCGCGGCGGCGCGCTCGCCGGCTGCCAATGCGGCGAAAGCTCGGCAGGCGGCGCGCCGCGCTGCTTGCGGATCAGCTCGGAGAGACGGCGGCGCAGCGCGTCGAGTGCGTACTGGCCGTTCGCGTGCACCCGGTACTGCCCCTCGAAACCAAGCGCGAGCGTGAGCGCGACGAGTTCGAGCAAGTCGATATGACGCGCGGGATCGTCGGCGAAACAGGTGAGCAGCTGAAAGACCTTGCTGCCGCCGCGCGCCTCGTTGTGGAACATCACGAGCAGGCTGTATTGCGGCCACGCCGTCGCGCCCCACGGCGTGCTGCATGCCGATTCATCGATCAGCGTGCAGACGATATAGCGCGCCGCCAGTACCGCATCGTGCGCGATGCCGCGTGCGCGTGCCTCGCTCTCGAAACGGTGCACCGCGCGCGCGAGTGTGTCCCTGAGCGCGGCGGGATCGGGGCTGCGCGTGCAAAGGCGCAGTTGCGCGGCGGCCTGCATGAGCGGCGCACAGGCCTGCACGAGCGGATTGAGCGCGCCGCCCGCGCGGAACAGCTCATCGAAGTCCATGCCCGGGGCGAAGGCCGGTTCGCGCCGGCCGATGCCGTCGAAGTCGCTGAAGCGGTCGTGGGGGTCGCCGCCGGGCGGCTTGCTCCCGCCCGCGCCGCCGCTCGCCGCCTGTGCTTCCGGGGAATGCGTCCGCGCGTGGAGCCGGCTCGACGGATTGGGCTTGACGATGGTCTGCTCAGGATCGGCTGGAGCGATGAAGTTTTCGTCCTGCATCATGGAAAGCCCTTATGTTGGAGTCCTGAAGAACACAAAACCGTGCTCAGAGCCGTACCGCCCAGCATTCGACTTCGAGGCCGGGAAAGTCGCCGAGCACCCGCATGGCGAGCTGACCGCTTTCCTGGAGCTGCCGCCACAGATCGCCGCCGGCTTCCAGTTCGAAATAGTCGAAACCGGCGTGCACCGGAATCTGCGGCGGCACCGCCGACAGCGGTCGCAGCGTGATGCCCGGCAGCGCGAGCGTAACGATCTCCTGGATCCGATGCGGGGGGGCGACCTTGGTCTGTGCCGCAAAGCGCACGCGCAAGGCTTCCGAGGCCATCTGGGCGCGCGCGGCGAACACAATGCGAGCGCGCTTGAGCAGGTCAGGGTCATGCAGGGTCGCCTGATGCTGGCCCGGCGCGGTCTGAACGATCTCGATGGGCTGCGCCGCGCGCTGAATGCGCCAGGCCGATGCGTCGCGGATGGCATGCATCAGCACACCGAAGCATTCGGCAAGCGCCTCGTGACGGTACGCCACGCGCTTGGACGGCCGATGCTGTGCCTCGAAGGTGGCAAGTTCTCCGGCAAGCTCGCGCATCGCTTCGAAAAGCCGCTCGGGATGCAGGACCGGCATCTCCCGACAATGCTCGGCGCGGGCCTCATGCCGATTCACCAGCATCAGCAACATGACGTCGACGATCTCCGCGACGCCGCCGCCGCGCGCCTCCGTGAAGCGTTGCGCGAGCAGGTTGCCCTGTTGCCGCAACAGCGCGCACAGTTCGCGCAGCAAGCCCGCGAGCGCGGCTTGCCGGCCGACATCGAGCGATGGCGGGATAAAGCCCGGATCGAGCGTCACGCGCCCGTCGGCGCTGCGCTCGAGCACGCGCGCTACGCCGATGGTGGCGAAGGCGGCGGTCGCGTCGCGTTCGAGCATGAGGCGCAGGTTCGGCGTTGCGGTCTGCATCTGCGCGACCTGGTTCGACCCCACGACGTTGTCCATCACTTCGGCTTCGCTCATGCAATAGCGCAGGCCATGAGCCTGGCCGGTCCCGTCGATGGCGCCCGACGCGGCCTCCGCGGCATCGGCAAGGCATTGGCCGATGTCGAATTCCTTCGCGCCCTGACGCGCCATCGGCACGCCCAGCAGCACGATTTCGCCGCGCGTGTCCGGCGGAATATCGAGCGGCGCGGGGGCGGGCGCATCGTCGGGAAAAGAGAAATGCGTGCCGTCGGGCAGATGTCCTTCGGCGGCGACCAGCGCGATCTTGCCAAGCTCCAGCGCAAGCGGATCGAGCGCGAGCGAAAGCGTGCCCCACATCCACGCCTCGGACGCGCGGGCGTGCGAACGCAACTGATGTTCGATAAAGCGATCCTGCTGCTGAAGGTGATGTGGCTGGAGAAACAGCCCCTCGGACCAGATGACGCGTTGGTGCCAGGTCATGAGTACGGCTCCTTGTCTGGTTGGATTCCCGCTCGCTGCGCCGCGCACTGCGTGGGCTGCCGGGCGGCCGGCGGGCGGCTAAAGCGGTAAACGAAAGAGCGGCGCGGGTTTGCAACAACGCCATCCATCCGGCTTCATGCACGGCTCCGCGCGCGGCGCCAGTGCGAGTCATGGCGGCCCGATAGTCACGTCGAGATCGTCGATGCGCAGTCCGAGCGCGGTCGTCTTGTGCAGCGTCACCGGATGCACCGCCCGCCAGCGCGAGCGTTCGACCTCCCGATAGGCGGCGACAAGCGCCACATATCGCGTGTCGGGCTGCAGGGTCTGTTCGAGGTGGAGGACATCGCCGGGGCGCAGCATGTAGTCGCGGCGCGTGTTGAGGTCGGTGCCAAGCGTGGCCTGATCCTTCGTCTGCAGCGTGAAGAAGTCGGCGGTATCGATCGTGCCGGGCGATTTCAGTTCGTAGATGCGCACCGCGACGGGCGAGGGCCGTCCGCTCGGGTCGCGATTCATGGTGGGCGAGGCGAAGAGCGTCAGCTTGAGCACAGTCGGGCGCGACTCGGCGGACTTGCAGCCGGGCAACAGCGCGAGCGTGAATGTGAGCATGAGCGCAAGGGCCGGGGTCGCAAACCAAGGCGCAAACCAAGCCGCAATCCATGACGCAAGACGAGACCCTGAGCACGACGCGACGCGCGCGCCTTTTGAAAGCGATATCGCCATCCCGGTCTCCCCGCTGATTCGACGCAAGGCGTGCGGACCCGTGCCGCGCGCATCGGTTAAACGAAGTGCGCACACGGCGTTTTAAAAGCGCCGCTGACGATTCGTCTTGCCGCGGTAACCTCGACGCCGGATGCAATCCCCGGCGATCCCCAGGACGAGCGAGCGGAGATCACTGTGAAGAACCAAGGGTGCTTCGACTATCCCGGTGGCAGCGCGCCCGCTGTCATGCCGGGCTTGCCGCGCCGGTGCGCGAAGGCGCTGGTGAGCGCGCTGAGCGCATTGAGCCTGCTGGGCGCGACGGCCTCGTGGAACTGCGCCGCCGCGCAGACGCCCGCGGCGCCAGCCACATCCGACCGTATCGATCGTATCGATCAGGCACGCCAGAGCGATGCGGAAAGCGTGCGCGCGCTGACCACCGACGGCCGGCTGCTGCTCGCCCGCGACCGCGTGAAGCTCGACGGCTACGCCTACTGCAGCATGGCGGTGGCGGCGGCCGAGCGTGGCGACTTCAGGCTGAGCATTGAGGCGGCGTCGCGCATGCTGGTGCTCGCGCAACAATCCGATAACGGGAACCTGAAGGCACTTGCCTACCGCGACCTGGCGATTGCCTACAGCTACGCCGGCGATCTGCGCGATGCGCGGAACTACGCGCAAAAGGCGCTCGAGGGCAAGCCGAACGATCCGTCGCAGGTCTATGCGCCGGCGCAGAAGGTGCTCGGCGACGTCGTGCTGCGCGAGGGCGATGCAAACGCGGCTATCGACGCCTATCGCGCGGCGCTTGAGACCGCCTCGGCGCGCTACCGGCCGCTCGTGCTGGCCTCGCTGGCGAGCGCGCAGATCGCGGCAGGCGACACTGCCGGCGCGCGCGCGAGTCTCGCCGCGTCGGGTGGTGCGCCGGCGCCCTCGCTCGAACCGTTCTTTGGCCGCATCGAAGGCAATCTGTTGCTCGCGGAGCACGAGCCGCAGAAGGCGCTCGATGCGTTCTCCGCCACGCTCGCGAAGCACGCACAGGAAGGCCCTGACGACGCGAGTTACGACGACCTCTGGGCGCACGAGGGTATGGCCCGCGCGTGGCTCGCTCTCGGCGACGGCAAACAGGCCCGCGCCGCGCTCGCCGATGCAATCGCGGACTCAGAAGTCATGCGCGCGCGCTTTCGCAGCGACGAGTTCAAGACCGGCCTGTTCGCGGACGTGCAGGGCGTATTCGACCTCGCCATCGATCTCGCCGTGGATGATCAGGACTACGAACACGCGTGGGCGCTCTCGGAGCAAAGCCGCGCCCGCGCCTTGCTCGACACGGTGCGCAGCCGCGTGGACGCCGGCGTGAATCCGCGCCAGCTGAACGGCGACGCGCTGACGCTTACACAGGTGCGCGACACGTTGCGCGACGACGAGACGATCGTTGAATATCACGCGCTGCCGCACCGCATGATCGCGTTTGTCGTGCGCCGCGACGGGCTCACCACGCATGTGCTGCCAATCGAGCGGCGCGACCTGGGCAGCGCCGTCGACGCATTCCGCGCCGCGATCCTCGACCAGCAGGCGAGCGCACGGGCCTACGGCGCGCGGCTCGACAAGCTGCTTATTGAACCGCTCGGCCTGCGCGAGCACGACCGGCTCATCCTCGTGCCGCACGGTGTGCTGTACTACATGCCGTTTCAGGCGCTGCGCAATGGCGACGGCTATCTGATCCAGCGCCATGCGCTCGCGCTCGCGCCCTCGGCGAGCGTCGCGGTGCAGCTCGTCACGCGCGAACGCACGCTCGGCAGCCAACTCGTCGCGTTCGGCAATCCGCATTTTTCGGCCGGATGGGACCTGCCGGGCGCCGAGCGGGAAGTGCGCGGCATCACGCCGTATTTCGCGCAGAGCACGGCGTGGCTGCGCGACGACGCCACACGCGCCCACTTCTACGACAGCGCGCCCAACGGCCGTGTGCTGCATGTCGCCGCCCACGCGGAGGCAGATTCCGTCGATCCGCTCTACTCGAACATCAAGCTCGCGCCACCGGAGCATCCGCCCATAGGCCCGGACAAACTCAGCGCCCGCGATATCTACAAGCTGCGGCTCGACGACGTCGGTCTCGTCACGCTGTCCGCATGCGACACGGCGCTCGGCCGTCTTGGCTTGGGCAACGAGATCGAAGGCCTCACGCGGGCGTTCTTCTACGCGGGCGCATCGAGCGTGATCGTCTCGATGTGGATGGTCGACGACGAAGCAAGCGCACTCACCATGCGCACGTTCTATCGCTCGCTCACCGAGGGCCGCGAAGCGATCGACGCCATGCGCGAGGCTCAGCTCGCCGTGCTTGCCGATCCTCGCTTCGCGAGCCCGTATTACTGGGCGCCGTTCGACCTGACGGGAGGCTGGCGGCTCACGGTCGCCCGGTGACACGATGCGTACATCTCCAAGCTCCAATCTGTTTGCGCGGGCAGCCGCTCGCGCGATGACTGCCGCGAAGCCCATGCGCGACGAGGCGCTGGCGGCCGGCGCAGCCGGGCCGCAACCGCTGCGGCAGCCCATGCGGCGCGCGTCGTGCTCGGTCGCGGCGCTGCGACTTGCCGCGGGCATGATGGTCGCCACCGGCGTGAGTCCGCTTGTGCAGACGCTCGCGCAGGCGCAGACACTGCCGCCCGGCGTGAACCTGCCCGCGCCGCCGGGCGGGTTGCCGCGCGCCCCGGACGCCGGCACGCTGCTCCAGCAAGCACAGCCGAACCTGAACCCGGGCGCGACGAATCCCGGCAACGGCGAAGGCAATGGCGACGCGAGCCTGCCCGTCGCCAAGCCGCCTCAACCCGCGTCGTCGGCGCAGGCAATCACGCCGGGCGCGCCCGGGCAGTCGTTCGAACTGCGAAGCATCACCTTCGCGGGCAACGACAGCGTGCCCGCGTCCGACCTGCTGCCAGTCGCGTCGCCATGGATCGGCAAGCAGGTGACGTTCGACGACCTGCAGGCTGTCGCCGCGCGCATCACGCAGTCGTATCGCGAGCGCGGTTATCTGCTCGCGCAGGTCGTCGTGCCGCCGCAGGACGTCACCAACGGCCACGTGCAGCTCACCGTGCTCGAAGGCCGGGTGGGTCACGTGCGCATCAATCTCGCGCCTGCCGCGCGCATTCGCGAGAGCGCCGTGCGCGCGCGGCTCGCGGCGATTACGCCCGGCGCGCCGCTTGAGGAACACGCGCTCGAGCGCGCCATGCTGCTGCTCTCGGACCTGCCGGGCGTGCGCGTGTCTTCGTCGCTGGAGGCGGGCGAGGAGCCCGGCACCGTCGACCTGACTGTCAACGTCGAGGCCGCGCGGCCGTGGCAGTTCGCGCTGACCGGCGACGACTACGGCACCTCAAGCGCGGGGCGGGTACGCATTGGCGCCGTGGCGCGGCTGAACTCGCCGTTCATGATCGGCGACAACCTCGATGTCAACCTGCTCGGCGCCGAACGCTTCGATACCGCCTACGCGCGCGTCGGCTACGACATGCCGCTCGGGGCGAACGGCACGCGCATCGGCGTGGCGGTATCGCATGTGTACTACTACCTCGGCAAGCAGTACTCGGCACTCGATGCGACCGGTGACGCCGACATCGTGACCTTGTCGGCGTCGCAGCCGCTCGTGCGTTCGCGCGCGCACAACCTGCTGTTGCGTGGCTCGGTGGAGTACCGGCATCTGGTCGACAAGATTGGCGTGATCGGACAGGACAGCCGCCAGACGCTCTGGGCCGCGAACGGCGCGCTCACTTACGAAGGCCGCGACGCGCTCTTCGGCGGCGGTTTCACGAGCGCCGAGATCCAGCTGACGGCCGCCACGCTTCACATCGATTCGAGCGCGCAACGCACCTTCGACCAGGGACCGTTCGGGCGCGACACGGAGGGCGCAAGCGTGCGCGCGACGATGTTCGCCAACCGGCTCAACGCCGTCACCGACCGGCTGAGCGTGTTCACCGGGATCTCGGGGCAGTGGGCGAGCCGCAATCTCGACAACTCGTCGCGCGTGGCGCTCGGCGGACCGCACGCCGTGCGCGCGTATTCGCCCTCTGAAGCGGTCGTGGACGACGCGCTCATCGCGACGGCCGAGCTGCGCTTTGCCGTGATCCCGAGCCTCACGCTCTCGGCGTTCTACGACTTCGGCATCGGCTGGTACAACGCGCGTTCGGTAAGCGGCGCGCCGGATAACCGCGTGACGCGCGGCGGCGTGGGCGTGGGCGCTTTCTGGAGCGGCCCGTGGGGATTGTCGGCCAACGCCACGCTGGCCTGGCGCACCGGCACCAAGGACAGCACCGGCGACGACCGCGTGCCGCGCTTCTATTTGCAGTTGACCAAATCGTTCTAAGAGAAGAGACCGCGCAGACCGTGGCCGCAACCGATGTCATGCCGCGCGCGCGGCGGGAGATTTCGATGAAGACACAGCTCGCCCTGACCGCGCTGTCGGTCGCCGCGTGGATGCTTTTTCAGGCGCAGGCACAGGCCGCGCCACCCTTGCCCGCGCCGACCGCGCTGCCGACGCAAAGCGGCGCCAATCCGGGCATCAACGTGACGACGGGCAATGGCGGACGCACCCTCACCATCAACCAGAGCGCGCCGACAGTGCTCAGCTACTGGACGAGCTTCGACATCGGCTCGCAGGCGAACGTAGTCGTCAATCAGCCTTCGACGACCTCGACGCTGGTCAGCCAGGTGATCTCGAGCGCGCCCACGCGGATCGCAGGCGCGCTGACGGCGAATGGCCGCGTGTTTGTCATCAATCCGGCGGGCATCACCGCGTATAACGGCGCGACGATGACGGCGGCCGGACTGGTGCTGTCCACCTTGCCGCTCAACACCCGCGCGCTCCAAAGCAACACCTTCACGTTCAGCATGAACGACAGCGGCGTGGCGGGCACCGTCGAGAATCACGGCACGCTCACCGCCACGACGACGCAGAACTCGGCGCAGAACACGGCGTCGGCGACGCGCACCGTCGCCTTGATTGGCGGCACCGTCATCAATGGCCCCGATGGCGTTGTCAGCGCCAATGCGGGCACGGCGGCGCTCGTGGCGGGGCGTAACGTGACGCTGGATTTTGCCGCCGACGATCTCACCAAGGTCGTTGTCAGCGGCAACGCCGTGCGCGCGGCTATCGAGAACCAGGGCTTGATCGTGGCCGATGGCGGGCAAGCCTTGATGACGCTGCGCACCGCCGATGACCTGATTTCGTCGGCGCTGAATCAGGACGGCATCGTGCGCGCGCAGTCAGTCGCGACCCGCGGCGGACGCATCGTGCTGGACGGCGGCTCGGGGATGGTGCAGATCACCGGCACGCTGGACGCCAGCGGCGGCGCTAACGGCGTGCCGGCGCGCGGCGGCAATATCGACGTCACGGGCGGCACGGTGCATCTGAGCTCGACCGCGCGCGTCGATGCGAACGGCACGGCGGCCACCGCGCAAGGTGCGGGCGGCGGACGCGTGCGAATTGGCGGGATTGGCGAGAGCGCGCGGCTGTCAGGCGCGGCCGTCGATCTCGCCCAGGCCGGCAGCGTGCAGATCGATGCGGGCGCGCGCGTAACCGCCGACGCTACCGCGCCGGCCATCGCCGCTGCGTACCTCCCTGTGGGCACTCGAACGCAGGCGGCAGGCGCCGGCGGCGAGGTGATCGTGGATGGCGCGGCGGCGACCATCGCCGGCACGCTCTCGGCCTCGGGCGGTGCACTCGGCGGCAATGGCGGCACGGTCGAGACATCGTCGCCCACGCTCGACCTGAGTCAGGCGCAGGTCAGCGCGCACGCGACCAGTGGCACCGCGGGGCAATGGCTGATCGATCCGGCGGGCGTCAATATCGACATCGTGGCGAATCCGCCGCTCGCGCCGACGGGCGGCGGCGGTGTGCGTATCGCGGCCGATGTACTGCCGCCCGCGCAGGGCCAGGTGAGCGCCGATGCGATCGACCGCGCGCTCAGCAATGGCACGTCGGTGACCGTGCGCTCCTATACGGGCGGCGCCGCGGTGGCGGCCGCGCCGGCGTACGTGATCGTCGCGCCGCCGAGCGGCACGATTTCGCTCGACGCGCCGATCGTCAAGAGCGCGCAAGGTACGCCGAGCAACGTGCAATTCTCGCTGCAATCGTATGGAAACATTGCGGTATCGAACGAGGGCGGGACGTCGGTGCGGGCCGAGCCGGGTGCGGGCGCGCTCGGGGTGTCGATGCAGACGGACTATCAGAACCCGGCCACGCCGTCTCACAGCGTGACGCTCGATGCCGCGAGTTTCGTTACCAACGGCGGGAACTTCAGCGTGCAGGCGCCGGTGATAGGAATGAACGGTGTCAGCATCGACACGCGGGTGCTGGATCTGCCGGCAACGAGCGGTGCGGTCACCATGACCGGCAACAGCATCGCAATGAACGACAGCGCCATCACGACCTCCAGCGGATCGATCGGCCTCACGGCGACGGGCGGCGGGTTGTCGATCACGTCGTATCCACCCGATCTCGATGACCCGGCCGCGGCTTTTGCTTCATCGAGCAAGCTGACGAGCGGCACCGGCTCGATCTCACTGTACGGCAGCAAGGTGTATTCGCCGCCGGTGGCGGAGATTGCTGCGTTGCCCCTTTTACCGCAGTCTGGCGTCACGTTGCAGAACGTGTCGGTGAACACGCAGGGCGGGGCGATCGACGTGCGCGGGCTGGGCTTGGCGGGCGCAAGGCCGGGCAACGTCAACGGCATCTCGCTCGACCAGGTGTCGATGTCCACGCTGGGCGGACCACAGGCCTATGTCGCGCTGTCCGGGCAGGGGACTGGCGCGGGTGCGGGCATTGTCGCGCGTGCGTCGGATATTGGCAGCGCCGGTCAGCAGGGCGACGTGATCCTGCGCGCGCAAGGCGGCACGAACGGCAGCGCGCTCGACCTCGGCACGAGCGGCACGGAGAACCGCTTCGCGAGCGCCGGCAATCTTGTTGCGCTGCCGGGCGGCGTCGATGCGAACTTCGCCCTCAGCGCCGCGAACGCGACGCCGATCGTGATCGGCGAGCCGTCAGGCGGCTTCGGACTTTCCCTCACCGATCTTGCGCAGATGACCGGCGTGGACACGCTGATCGTTGGGAGTGCGACGCATACCGGGCGCATTACCATCGACACATCCGGCCCGTTTCTCACGAATCTCACGCTGGAGAACACGGGTGCGGGCAGTGACGGCATCCTCGCTTACAGCGCGGTGAACGTGGCGGGCAAGATGCTCATGCTCGCTTCGGCGGGCGCCGTGACCATGCCCGACGCCGTGACCGCCAATGCGCTTCTGCTGAGCGGGCCGGGCGCGTTTTCGCTGGCCAGCGCGGGGAATTCGGTCAACACCCTGGCAATGTCCGGCGCGGGCAGCGTCATGTTTGTGGACGCGCACGGTTTTGACATTGGCGCGCTGAAGGGTTCGGCGTATGGCAGCGCGGCGCAGAACGCGCCGGCGAATGTGATCGACGCATCGAATTCGACGGTGAATGGTGCACTGTTCGCGCAGGCGCTTAGCGGAAACATCGGGCTTGGCGGTGGTTCCGCGCGGTTGCATGGCGTCGGCAATACGCTGGGCGCGAGCGGTGCGGCGAACGTGAATTTGAACGCGGGTGGTGCGCTCGATCTCGTGATGGACGGGACGGGCGGCCACTTCGTGAATGCGGGCGCGGGCAACATATCGTCGGGCGCGACCTGGCGTATCTGGGCCGACACGTCGGCCGGCGAAGCGCGCGGCGCGGTGTCTCCTGGCGGAACGACACCGAACGTGTTTGGGTGTGTGTATGGCGCTTGTACCCCGGATATGCAGGCCAATCATTTCGTGTATGCGGGGACTGATGGTGGTGGTGGTGGTGGTGGTGGTGGTGGTGGTGGCG
>Ga0153932_1000180_pt1 | contig 26264 bp, 31 predicted proteins | sample TSNJ016MetaG_FD_102273 | JGI IMG/M metagenome (GOLD analysis project Ga0153932, IMG submission 102273) | Attine ant fungus gardens microbial communities from New Jersey, USA - TSNJ016 MetaG | ecosystem: Host-associated > Fungi > Mycelium > Unclassified | place: USA: New Jersey, Wharton State...
AAAGCATATTTAATCTAAAAGACAAGGAAAAAACATATATTTACATGGCTACAATTAGCTTTCAAAAATAGCCTAAACCCCGTGCTGATGCGGGTTTAGGCTGATTGACCAGTAAAAGTTCGGGCTAATGCCCCCGACAAGCGACGATCCGCTCGTGGCATCGAGCGCGGTCGCAGAGACCGAGATGAAGCCGCCCAGCGCGAAGCCGCCAGCACTCACATCGAGCGCGGACGCCGAAACGGAGGTGTTGCCGCCGACATTTACCGTTGCACTCGTTACATCGAAGCCGCTGATGGCCGGCAGTTGAGCAACGCCGCGAATCGATACCGAGCCGGAAGTTGCATCAAGACCAGCCGCGCCTATCGAAGCATTGCCGCCAACGGCGACAGCGCCGGTTGTCGCATCGAATCCCGATGCCGCTACCGGCGTACCAGACGACGCCGGTATATAGACAATGAGGATCGAGCCGCCAGCGCCATTACCGCCTACGCCATTCGGTCCGCCGTTATCCGCGCCACCCCCGCCACCGCCAGGGAAGCCGCCCGCGCCGCCGACGTTGCCGGCGTTGTTATCCGCGTAGGCGCCCCCGCCGCCGCCACCGCCGTCGGTAGCGCTCGTACCCGTGCCGCCGTTCTTCGAGCCAGACGTGCCACCCGTGCCGCCTGCGCCACCGGTACCATTGTCCCCAGCGCCGCCAGCGATGCCATTGTCGTAAATGCCACCTACGCCGGTCAGGCCCGAGAGCGCCGACTGACCGGGGCCGTTCGGCCCAGCCGAGCCACCGCCGCCCGCGCCGGGTCCGCCGAAACTCGTGTCCTCGCCGCCTTGACCGCCATTGCCGCCGGGATAGGTGACGGTGCCAACTGCGCCCGTGACGGAGCCACCAGCGCCGCCGGGACTTGGTGCGCCAGCTACGCCGCCACTACCGCCGTTCGCCCCAACCAGCGAAGTCGCGAGGCTCGTCCCGCCGAAGTAGGTTGCCGTTCCTGCCGTGCCAGTGCCGCCATTACTGCCTGTGCCTCCCACGCCCAAGGCGTAGGCCATAACCGCGGCAGCGGTAAGCGATACGTTGCTGACGACCGACGCGCCACCGCCGCCACCACCACCGCCACCATAACCTTGGTCTCCCGTACCGCCGGCGCCAGCGGCGATCGCCGCGATGGTGTTGGGCGTACCGAAGTTGGCCGGAACGATCCAGCTCGTGCCCGTGGTGAGCGTGACGTAGACCGCAGCCGGGTTCGGCATGTAGGTGATGACGATTTGCGCGCCGCCGCCGGCGCCGCCCGCTTCGAACGGGGAAGCATGCGCGCCGCCGCCCCCGCCGCCGGCGCCGGGAAAACCGCCTGCGCCACCGATTCCCGATGCGCCGCCACCTGAGCCGCCACCACCGCCCAGCACATTGGCCACGCCAGCATTGCCCGCATTGCCAGTCGTAACTGCTGCCCCGCCAGCCCCGCCGGCAGTACCCGAACCCTGTCCTCCCTTGCCGCCTGACGTGGTCGAGTTAGCGGTACCGGCAACGCCCAAGGCTGACGAACCAGGCGCGCCCGGGCCGCCCGCGCCACCGGTCGAAGTCGTGTTGGCGGTACCCGCCGTCCCTGCGCGGATCGTCGCGTTACCTACTGCGCCCGTGACACTCGCAGCAGCGCCAGCAGCCGAACCAGAAGCGTTACCGCCCGCATTCGCGCCGGCATAGCTGGTCGCGAGTGACGTGCCACCGAACCATGCAGCGAGACCGGATCCGCCGGCCGGGATCGACATCGAAACTGCCGAGCCGGGCGTGAGCGAGATGTTGTTGGAAAGGCTAAAACCGCCTGATCCGCCCGACCCGCCGCCGCGCGTCGACGTCGACGTTCCGCCATTGCCGCCAGGGCCGTTAACCGCAATCGAGCCGGTCGTGAAGTCAGCAGGAACGATCCACTGTGAGCCGCCGGTTAGAACAACTACGGTTTGAGTCATGGGAAAGTCTCAAGACTCCGGGCAAACAAATACCCGCACGCGGCGGGTTGGGATGTTGGGTAATGCGGGCTGGCGTTAGGTACTCGAACCACTGAAATCGGCACCGAGCGAGAACAGCGCATGCTCGGCTTGACGGCGGCGCAGCAGACCAGCGACTACGACGCCGCCAGCCAAGTCCCACTTTTCGAATTCGTCGGCAGCGCCTTCAATGTCGCGCGCGTTTAGCAGCCTGAGCAACGTCGAGCCTGCAAAGTTGCCGACCCCGAGGTTGAAAGTAAAATCGACAAGAGCATCGAATTCCTCTTGCGACATCGCGATGTGCACGAGTCGGCTCACTGCGGCTTCGGCGTCGGCGACATCTGCGAGTAGCCACTGTTCAGCCTGAGCCTGCGTACAGGTCATGCCTTGTGCGACGCCCTGCGTGTGACCGTAGCCAATCGTCCAGACACCTACCGAATCTTGATACGCAACGAGATTGCAGCCTTCAAACGATTCGGTAAGCGATAGACCTTCCTGGGAATACTGCATGTCCACCTCTACTTACCCGATGATGTTTGCGCCGGCGGCAGCACTGGCGTCGTGCGGCCCTGCACGAGAAATTCGAGCGTCGCCACGCGGGCGTCGCTATGCTTCATGTCATTTTGAAAATTTTGATAAAAATCTTCTATTTGCACGATGGCCCAGCCGCAGACGGGTAGGCATGCAAGCAGAACGGTGCCAGTGATCCTCCACGCCCAGCCGTGCACGTTGATCGTGGATTCGGCCTTGTTGAGGCGCTGGAAAAACTCGATGAACGCTTTGTCGTGCTCTTTCGATTTCTCGTTCAGTTGCCCGATCATTTGAGCTTGCAGCTTCTGGCCGAGATTCAACTCGATCAGCGTGTCCATCTTCGTTGCTAGATCACCCAGCAACTTCTGGTTGTTCTCGTGACGCTCATCGACCTTCTCATCGAGGCGCGTAATCTGGCTTTGCAATTCGTTGTTCGTGACGGCTGTCATGTGGTCGTCCATGCGTGCCAGGCAATAAAAAGCCACCTCGAAGGGTGGCTCATGGCGCTCAATGCAGAACGCAGTTACGCGATGGTCGTTGTCGAGGCGGGAATCGTGGTCGATGCCCCCGCCACTACCGAGTTGAGCGCATACACGTAATCGCGAATAGCGGCGGCGAAATCGGAAAAGTTAGCGGCAGTGAAGGCGTGCATGGTGCCCGACATGTCGGCGTAGTTGAATGCCGTTGCGCCGCCGGGGAAGCCCTTCCCGGCATTGAGGCTCGTTTCAATGGCGATAATGTCCATCTGGTTCAACTGGCTGACGGCATACGTCCCATTGAGCGCCGGGGTGCTTGTGCTAACGATCGCCAGTCCAGCACCAAACGCAGCAGTCGCGATAGCGGCAGGGGTAACGGGCGCGGTGTAGGCCGACCACACCCCGTTCGCGTATTGTGCTTCACCCGGAGTCATGGAGAAGGTTTCTGGCACTTCAACGAGCGTATCGCCGTTGTTAGCTTCGGCGTAGCCCCATGAAACCAGAATTCCATTTGTGTCGACAAAGGCGTTCATATTATTCACCTCCATTCGGAATGCTGTAGCCGGTGACGTAAATTGTCACGCTGGCGGCTACTCCTAAACCTGCTGTTATTGCATAGGCAAAGCTTTGGTTAAAGTTTGTAATCTGCTTAGATGGGCCAGACTGGGAGTAAGCGTTGCTCGGAGTTCCTACTCCGGAAAATCCAATATTGAAAATAGAATTGGTTTGTGTGGTGATCTGGCAGTTCACCGAATAACCCCCACCGCTTGCAGCGGCGGTTACGATCAACTGTTGGAAAAATATTTCGAACCAACCTGCTTCGGGCGGCACGAGGGTTGGTATCGGCACTGCGACAAGACCGGTAGATGTACCGGCATTCAGCGCCGAATTAGAAGAACTGTACTGCCAGCGCGCACCACGTATATTGCCTTGTGCAAGCGTCGATCCAGAACCGTAATAGACCGAGCCGATATAGGCCCACGACGTAAATCCACTTGGCAACGCAGGACCGACCCCCGGCGCTGCGGAACTCGAAATCGTTGCGAGTGTCGATGTGGTTGGATTCCAGATGTAATAAAACCGAAGCCACTGAGAAGCGCCGAACACGCCCGCTTGATCTCGTCCGTTCGCAGCCGGCCCCGCATTAAGAATGTTGTTTGTAATTGTGCCGGAATTCTGAGTCACTGAGGTGGCTCCGGTCGTCGGGTTCCGGACCGTAACGCTCAGAGCGCTGAAATCGAACTGCGTGTTAGGCGTCGTGGCGTTGTTCTGAGCTACCAAACCGACGACGCGTGCGCTGTCGGCCGTTGTTGCTCGAATGGCTGTTAGCAGCTGATTGTAGGTAGTCTTACTCGGGGTAATGCCCGCCGCCACCACAACGTTCAGCAGTTCCAGCATGAGCATGTTCATATAGTCGGAGCGGAGAATCGTCGCTGGCGTCCCGCTGCCCGCGCTCCCGTCCGTGAAGTACCCTGCCGCCCCAGGAGCGGCCGGCGTAGGCAACGTTGCAGCGACTGTTGGATCGTCGTATTGATACATGCCGTTCCTTTAGTGATACGCGAAATTGAGAAAAGTGTGTGCGGGCTTAATCTCGGTCAACTCGCACTGAAGCACTGCGTTGCCCCACGACTCCAGCGGCTCGCCCATGCCAGAAAGACCCATGCGGAACGACGTGTAAGTGTTCAAGGGTGAGTTGATCGCCCATGTGAACGCCCACTCAGGGCCGCCAAGCTGGCAACCCATCGTTTGCTGACCCATACGGAACGGTGTGAATTCCGTCGTCGTGACCGTGTAACCAAGCGTCTGCGCGTAGGCTATAAAGTAAGGAATTGACTGACCGCCCGTGCCAGTGAATCGCGCGACAACCTGGGCCTGCCGACCTTGCAGCGTCGGCGCTACGCCAGCGCACGGATCAGGCAATCCAAGTGCCGCCTCCCAGTTCGAAAGTAGTTGGACCGACGTCGAAGGAAACGCATCGATCAGCAGGTTGTTGTTCTGCTCTGTATGCCTCTGCCAAGTCGGTGACAGTCCTGCCATGACCTGCCCCATCACAGACGCGGGATCTCTTGGCCAGGCGAGGCCGCGCGGCATGAGCGCATGCAGCGCCGTCAAAAAGTCTGACGCTTGATAGTTTGGTGCGCTCATTTACGGAAGCCAATTGATAGTGCCAAGGACTGGAAGTTGCCCGGTCGTGCCAACAATGTTTCCGTTCGGCACCGTAACGACGAATCCCTGCGTTCCCGATATCGCGGCGATTGCTGAATTGATATAGGACATATCGATCACGCCGTTCTGTCCTGCAACAGTACTGAGCGGCGAGCCGTAGAGCACGAAGATCCCGGCAATCGCCGAAGCGATCAGCGCCTTCGTCGCCGCTGAGAAGCTTCCGGTACCGGTGATGCTGAAGTTGACGACCTGTTGCGACGGTGCATAGACGTACACCAGCGCTGTCGCCGGGCGCAACGGATATATCCAGTTAGCCACGTTCAACTGATCACCAGTCGCCGTTGGCGTGCCGCGGGTTTCAAGCGTTGCGACGCCGCTGACGCCCTGCGGAAAGCCGTTGTTCGCAGCCTCGGTAACGTCCAACATCGGATACACAACAATAGTGCCGGCACCAAACCCGTTCGGGTTACACCACGCCCGCGTGACGCCGTTGACCTGAAGCGCCCAAGTGACGTAGTCCTTTTGCGCACCACCCTGTGGGACGTTCTGGTATGCCTGGAGCATGCGCGAGCGCAGGCTTTCGTCCTGCTCAACGTCGGCACCCCCGGTGAATGCTGTCGTCACCGAGCCAGTCGACGTGATGCCGGCGATCGCGGTGCCGAGCGTCATCACCGTGCCGACCGCGCAATTTCCGAATGCGCCGGTGAGACCGGTCGGATCGGCATTGGCTACGGCGTTCACCGTCACGCTGCTGCCCGACCACACACCCGCCGAAGTCGTCGTGAAACCGACGCCATCTCCGCGCACAAGCGGCGTGCCGATCGGCAGCGACGTTCCGTTTGAGCCGGGAAAAGTCACCTGGCCGGGAACGGCCAAGCCGGCTTGCGTCGCAGCCTCGCGAAACACATTCTTGAGAGCGGCCCACGCCTCAAGAAATTCATCGGTCGCTGTGAATGGGTTCGCCTGGAGCGACACCCAGTCGGTATATCCGTATTGCTCCTGCGCAAGCCCGGCGAGCACCGTCCCTAGAATATTCAGGCTTGAGAAGCGAAGCAGCGCGTCGGAGCCTGGCAGACTCCCAGAAATATCGGCAGCAACAAGCGCGCGCTGTTGCGTGAGGGTTGGACGCGAGTAAGGCATTAGACGTTAATCCCGTTCCAGGCCCACGTGTATAGGCCGGTCATCAAAGTGGTCCCGTCTTGCTTATATGCAGTGATCTGCGCGCCAAGCATGCTGGTGCGGACCCACTGCACGTTGATGTCGAACTGCGCGACGACCCCGTCATCCAAAAGCCACTGCAGCGCTTCGGCGATGTAGTCGTACGCGAGCTGCAGCGTCTCGGGAATCTGCTTCGATCGCTTCAGCAACCAGAGCCGCGAGCCGATCGGAACATCCGCATCCGCCCACCAGCCGCGCGGGTCATTCGTGCCGTCAGGGATCACGTCTCCTACAGCAGCGATTCGATCAGAAAAGAGGCTGATCACAATCGCGGACTGAAGGTCGTTGCCGGTTTCGAGGACCGATCCGGTCTGAACCCAGTCCGCGTAATTCGTCGCGGCGTTCCACTGAAGCGTGATATCGGGCATGTCGCTCGGGCAATAAAAAAGCCTCCCAAAAAGGAGGCTTGTCGTTGAGCGCGATGCGCTATTCGTGTTGCGTCGGCGGTTGCGTGTTGATATTGCTGCTGCCCGTCTGCACCAAGAGAATTGGGTGCGTGTGTCCGTTCGCGACGGTGCGCATACCCGCAACCGTGTCTGTGTTCGTATTGCAGTTGTCCAGGATGTCGCCTGTGCACTTCAAGATCGGCGTATCCATCAAAACCTCAGTTGAGGCGTTGATCGTGACCGTGGTCGCGCCGGTTACATTGACTGGTTGCCCATTCGCGAAGACCGAGATGCCACCCGATGCCGTGATGTAGACGTATTTGCCGTCTTCGCTGTACAGCATCGTCTCGCCTTGCTGCAGGCCAGTCGGGCGCGACTGTTGGTGATTTGTCGCGAAGACGGTACCGGCGCCGCGGTCACCCGCGACATGCAGCGTCAACACATCGGCTCCATACGGCGGATTCGACGTGAAGCCGAATTCGGCCATGCGTTTTCGGCCGTCTGAGACCTCAAGCGCGCTCGACCGAACCTGCATGATCTGGACGGGGCCGGAGTCATCGGTGTGCGTCACGCGGGCGCGGCCGAACATCATCTGCACGCGCCGAAAGACGCTTTCCACTATCGCAGCGCTCATTGGCTCGTGCTCACAACGTCCGGTGCTATCGGGTTAAGAATGATCGGCTCTTGATAGAACGCCTCGGGCGGCATGATCACGAGGTCTGCCGTCGTGCCTTTCTGGTCGCGCTTATATGTCACGTCCGAGATCAGCCATGTTTTTGGCGCCAATTTCAAGTTCGGAAGATCAATCGATACCAACGTGTTCGGCGTCCAAAGTGTCCCGGCAGAATCGCGCCATGTATCAGTTGTCAATCTCACCTGGAACGATCGCCCGAATCTGCTGGCCATTTCCCAATTCGCGCGCTGAGCCGCTACGTCCTGGCCGCCGAAGACCGATTCAGCAACGATCGCCCGATACCGAAAGCGACTCACAGACGGGTCCTTAACGGTCGCGATCAAGTTGCCGCCATCACCAACGTCCTGACACGTGTCGAGACTTTGCCGAACTGCATCGTATTCACTGAACCGTCCGTCCATGCCATACATCGCGCTCGCGGCAAGGACGTTGACGCCTTCTTGGAAGCCGCTCGCCGCCTGCACAGTACCGATCCCCGAAAGCAGCAGACTCCCATCCGGCTGGTCGTAAAGAAGCAGCGCTCGGAATCGGCAAAGTCGCTCTAGCACGTCATAAATCGGCTCGCCGACCATGATGTTTAGCTGCGGGATCGGCGCGCCTTGATCTGCACCAGGAGCGAGCGCCACATTGATCCCGTAGACCGCGCTCAGCTGCTGCGCGATCGTCAAGAGCGGCTGGCTCACAAACTGCAGGCCGGTCCACTTCGCCGAGCAGTCCACAAGGTCCTGACATGCGCTGCGGCCGGTGATCCGGATCACGTGCTCGGTCTTGCTGTAACTCGGTAGATACCGGTCGACGAAACCCGTCAGAACGACATTCTTCCCGAGCAGAACTTCGCAGAAATCGCCCGGATTCGCGACTATGCTGTTCACTGCCGGGAACGGCTCGGTGAACGACACATCGAAGTCTGACGGGCATCGCTCAATGCCACGAGCGACGCGTACACTCAACCACCCGGTGATCGAGCGACTGTTAGACGTGTTGAACGTCTGTTCGCCCGGCGCCGCATCCGGATCGATCGTGCATGTCGAGAGCCGAAGAGTAAGATCGTCGGACATAATTTTTACGATGGGACCAAAAAATGAAAATCCGCACGCGGGGTGCCGCATTCGCATTAATGGCTGTGTTTGGCAGCTCAAACGCAGAGGTGGCTTTCCACAGCAAAACGGACGGTGCGATCGTCTGCGCACGAAAGCAGATAGCAGCGACACTAGCCGCTAGAGAACCAACAGATGGAACCGTGAAGGACTTCGATACGCTATATGCAGAGGGCCGCTGTCACCGTCTTATGAAAAAAACATCGTTTTCGGTCATAAAGATCGAAAACGTCCCGGTTAAAAGCGGCAATCAAAAAGTTGCTTTAATTCAAATGATCGGCGTGCTCTACAACTCAGACGGGATACCTGACGCGACGCCAAATTACATCGCCGTTTCTCAACTCAACGCGGTGCCTTCGGCCGACCAGGTGAAGAAAGCCTATTCTGCCTACCTACCAAGCGTAGTTGAATACAAAACGTCCCCACTCGACGCCAGCAAGCCGCCCGTGGCCGACCCGCCGGCATCCAACCCAAAACCATTGCTAAATGGACCCGCTGACCTGTGAACTGCTCAGGGCTCCTAGGGCCTGAAAAGACGTAGGCATAAAGGCCGGATGGATCGGCGACACTTGCTGGACCAGTGCCGGCTCTTGCGTCGGGTCGCGATATATCCGTTGCGCCAAGGCAAGAGATGGAAGCGATGCTTGAAACGTAAATGTCGATATCGTTGCCAAACTGGCCGCACGCACCGTCAAATCGGCAATTACGGACTGCCGAAGCGTGCGTAACGCTTGATAGCTCTCGTCGTCACCTGCATCACCGGCAATCGTGATCTCGGAATCGAACAGCGCAGTCGCACTCGAAAGCACGGTTGCCGCGTCGTTCTGCGATGACGGCTGATAGGTTGTAAGTGTCACTGCCAGTTGCGCGAGCGCATAGCGCCGGAACAGCGCCGACAGCGCAACCTGCATGGTCAGCATCGAAGCGCCAATCTGGCCCGGCGTCGTAACGGCTGCGGGTTGGTACTTCGCCATGGTGCTGATCATGCTCACAGCGTCGGCCGGATCAGCTGCTGAGGAAGCCAAAGCCGAAATAAGGCCCTGCACTGCGGCGCCGAGGTCAGTCGAGTCGCTCGGGTTCGCCGCTGCCGCCTGCAATACCGCGCCGGCTGCCATAACGAGAGACCGATTTGCCGTCGCTTGCGACAAAAGATCATCGGCGGTCACGCTCGGCAACGCCTGTACATTCGCGCCGGCATAGCCATTGTTTGCACCGCCGAACAACCGGCCGAAGTTGCCGAATAGCGTCGACACCGCGCCGACGATGCCCTTGACGTCGTTCACAGCCGTAACAGCGAACTGATACCAGCCCACGGCCGTCGACACTGCCTGCTGCACGACGGCCGCTCCAGCCTGAATCGCCGTCGCAGTCGTTTGGACGAAATTCAAGAGTGCCGCGATACCTGTCAGCGATGCATTGTTCAGGCTCGCCGCGGCTGTCGTGACTGTGGTCTTCGGGTACGCCCGCACGCCCGCCTTCATGAATATGAAGGTGACGCCGATCTGCGAAGCGCTCAGATCCTCCTCAAATTCGAGGTTCACGCACAGCATGTTTGTGACAGTGCCGAACGTTGGATGAACAAGCGTCTGAGGCTTGGCATTCTGCTCGGAGCACAGATTGAAGAGCGCATTGCGCTGGTCAATAACCGAGCCGCCCCCGTAGATCAGGCTGTTTTCGACGAGAAAGCCACTAATTCTGAGCCGAGCCAGATTCCTGCCTACGTCCTCAAGCCAACCACTTTCGCGAAACGGATATTCGTGAATCGCATATTTCCGCCCGGTCGAAGTGCTCGTCGAGCTAACAGCAAACGGGATTCCCCCATAGGATGCAGCCGAAATGCTCGACCCGTTGGAGCCACTCAATAATTTCCCGAGGTTGCCCGCGGCTTGCGCCACGCCACCAATGCTACCAGTGACGCTAAGAGCGTTTGTCGTCAGGCTCAAGGTGATGCTCCATCGGCGCCCCTGAGGGCGTAGTTGATCTTCGTGGGTAAATAGCCGCCATCCGGCGACTTCGCTTCGACTTTGGTTCCTGGCAGCGCGTTGTGCACCGTCACATTGACTTGCGGCGCTGCTGACTGCATGGCGGCTAGCCGGTCTGCTCGCCCACTGTCGTTCTGCGCTGCTGGTCCATTAGCTGAATCGCTTGCCGGCGCGCCGCGCGACGCGCGGTCCGCCCTGTCTTCAGTACCCGCAGATGGATTCGACGCAACGCCATATGCGCCGCCGTCGGACGATGAAGCGATCGAGCCAGCAAGCGCGCCGCGCCGCCGCGCCTCGCTCTCCACGTCTGCCGGTCGCTCGTAATACTGCGAAACAATGCGCCCCGCCGCCGCGGCGGAATGAACCATCGGTAATGCCCGTCCAGCTATTTGGGATTGGCCGTCACCGTGGCGCAATTCGTAGTCGACGAACTTCAACTGCTCCTTTAGAGACGACCCGTGGATGTCATGACCGGCCCACTTCGCGAACAGCTTCTGACGATCCTCGTGCCACTGACCAATGCCGTAGGCGTGCCCGTTATCGCCAACTGCCGCCGGGTTAAACTTGCTTTCCGCGAAGAGATTGGCGGCAATGCCCGCTGCCTGATTTTTCCCCCACCCGCTTCCCTGCAGCTGGGACAAGACGTCTTTTGTCGACGCCTGGTTGCTATTGCCGCCAGTGATGCCTTTGACCCAGTTGAAGAACCGGCCACCTAGGTCGGCGTTTTTCGCTCCGCCTGCATCGGGGGTGACGACGCCGCCAGCCGCTGCATCAGCGACACGCTGGTCGCGCTGGTCGTCCATCTCGCCCGGCAATTTATGAATCGAATTGTCAAGCGCGGACTGTCGCGCGGTCTCCGCGAGGAAGCCTGCCGCTGCCAGCGCCGTCATTCCGGCTATCGCGGCCGGGAGCACAACGGCGGACAGCTTAGTAAGGCCCGTGATCAAGCCCAGTACGCCGCCGATCGGCCCCGCAAATGTGATCGCTGCAATCGCAATCGCGATTCCCTTGATGCCGCCCATCGCATCAAACAGCTTATTCATCTTCGAAACGACTTCGGTCCAATCGATGCTCTTGATCCAGTCAGAAAATTTCTGCACGGCACCCGCGATCGCGTTAGCGATTTCGACGCGGTGCCCGTCAAGCCAACTTGCGAAACCTTTCACTAGAGGATCGAGAACCGGAATTAACTTCGAACCGACGCTGTTTCCCAACCCGGTGACCGAATCCTCTAAGTCATTGACGTTTTGGTGAAACGCTACGGCGCGGGCGATCTCTTCGGGCGTAGGGACCAGTCCCTTGCGCATGGCGCGCGCCTTGTCGGCTGCATAGGTACCTTGCTGGATCATCGGCAGCAGTGCACCCATGCCTAGCGCATTGGCCGCGTCGCGCTGGCCTTCGACACTTGGCTGCTTCGCCAGCGCCGTCATGATCTTTTGCTGAGTCGACAGGTAGTCGATTGACCCGTCTCTATTGCGTTGAATCTGCACACCCATCTTTTGCAGCATCATCATCGCGTGCGGGTCGGCGCCGAACGCAGCGCCGCGAATTGCACCTTGCGAAGACGCCATGCTCGAATCAAACTCGTCGGCCGATACGCCTGCGCGCTTGGCTGCAACATGCCACGCCGCGAGATCCTGCGCATTCATGTCGAGCAGCTTCGAGCTCTTGTTCAGCCCGAAACCAAAATTGCCGAACTTCGTAGCAAGTGCGGAAAGACCGGCGATCGATGCAGCGCCTCCGATCGCCGTCAGGCCGGGGATGATCTCAACGATCTTGTCGACAACTTTACTGGCCGAATTCGATACAGAGTCAAGCCCCTTGCGCAATTTCGACAACCCTGTTTGTCCGACGCTGCCGAGCGACGCTGTCTTTTTCTGCGCCTTGTCGATGGGGCCAGTTATTTTTCCCAGCGCGTCCTGAATCTTCTTGACGACAGCAGTTGCCTTATCTTCGGCACTGATGCGGATGACGAAATCGTTAGCCACTATCCACTCCTTTTCATCGCATCCGCCTGATCAGCCCACCAGCGCACCTCGCTCCAGGTGAGTGCGAAAGCATCTTTCGGCGACCAGCCGTAAAATTTCGCCATCACCGCAACGACGTGGGCCCAGTTCACTGGTAGGCGATCTCTTTTCCCTCTGGGTCATCGTCATCAGGGGGCGTCATGAAATACAGCAGGTATTCCTGTGCCTTGTGAAATTCCGATGCACCAATCTTGCCGACAACAGGCAAAGGAACACCCGACACAATCGAGATCATGAATTTAATCGACTCAATCTCGCTCTCAGTTTTGTTCTTCTTTACGAACTGGCTTATTTCATCGAGCGTAGGTTCGCGCATTGGTAGTTCTGAATAGACCACCGCTTCGGCACCTTTCCCGAGTGTGACTGGCTTCCGTAGTTCGATTGCCATCTCGAACGGGAACACCTTCTTGGGCTTTTTGGTATGCGCTTCCATCAGTTCACCGAGACGGTTTGTTCGGATACCTGCGGACCCTCGAACTTCACTTCGAATTTCGCATCCTCGGTGTCGACCTCTTGCGCGTCCGTCGTGCCCATGTTCCGGCCCACAACGGTCTTGCCGTTCGCGAGCGAGGCCACGACAGTCGAATTGCGCATCGCGTTGAACGCGGCAACAGTGAGATCGCCTGCGTCGCGGATCGACATGCTGATCCAGCCCGTGACAGGCGTTTCCTTCCATCCGTGGAAGCCGTCTTTGCCTATCATGGCCTCACGCTTGACGGTGGAAGGGGAGTATTTAAGGCTCCCTTCGAGCTGGTAAGTAGTGCCATCCACCGTTACCTGCGCGGTGCCTGCAATAAGATTGCTGGACATCGTTTCCTCTCCAGAAATTGAAAAAGCCACCCTGAGGTGGCTCTGCTATGGCTATTAAATGCCTACTGGAGGCGGAATTGAACGAGTGTCGCGAACGTACGCATCTGATTGACCGGCGTTCCAGGCCAAAGGATGTCGACCCGGTTCGGGTTCACCGTGTTCTTCTGAACTACAAGCGCGCTGGCGAATGCATCTGCGTTCTGAACGAAACCAGCAGCTTCACGCTCGCCGTAAAGCGCGATGATGTCCGACTTGATGATGTTCGGCGTCACCAAACCTGACCCTGCTGGCGGGCTAGATCCGTTGTCGGCGAGCTTGCAGCGCGCGTATTTCGACGACAGCATGGCTTGAAGCGTGCGGATCTCCAGCATCAGCTGGAACATCGTTTCCAGTTCCAGATAGCTGTCGTCCGGAACACCTTGGGCGTTCAGCTGGTACGTCGTAATGATGTTCTCGGTCAGTACCGTGCCGCCCTGTTGCACTGTGAAAGTCGAGATGCCGTCGTACAGCAACGTCTCGCGCTGAGTCGAGAGAAACTGTGACTGCACCGGCGGAGCAAGCACGCCTGCCAGTGTCATATCCTGCAGTGGGATGCCCGGGTCAGCGCGCACGCTCACGGCGACCTGCGCAGTCAATGCGGCAGCCCAGATCCAGCTGGGCGTCGGGCTGTTGTAAAAGCCCAAGATCGTCTGATGCTGGTTGTTTTGCGCGAGGCCGAGCGTTGTCTGCGAAGCGAACGTGCCGGCATACGCCGAGATGGCGTGACCGTACAACTGCTGCTGCCAGCTCCAGCGACCCGTCGTATCGTTCAACAGAGCCGCAACGGCCGTCAGCGAAGCCGAATCCGTATACGGCGACGCGATGAAGTCGAACGTCATGTTGCCGAGGTTACCCAGCGCCGTCGTAAGCGTCGGGTTCGTCGCACCACCGGCCATCGCTACGATGGTATAGGTCAACCCGGCGGGTGTTGCTTCGCCGCCGGCCGCGCCGTAGTAATTGAAGCGAATGTCAATTTCGTTGCCGCACAGACCTTTGTTGTCTGCCGTGAGTGTGACAACGCCAGCAGCGGCGGTTGCCGTAACCGGCATCGCAGGCAGCAGGTTCAGTGCAGCCGCAACAGCCGTAGCAATCGAAGCTACGGTCTGGCCGACGGTAACCGGAACATCAACGACCATGCCCGCAACGTACAGCGCGATGGTTCCGGCAGCAGTCGGGACGGTCGCAAACGTGATCGTGCCCACCGCCGCGGTAGAACCCGCCGCGTCAGCAAGAGGGAGATACCAGACTTCGCCGAAGCTGTCGTTCAGGCGGTATGCCTGCAGCATGTTCGCCAACTGCGAGCTCGCGCCACCTTGGGCATTCGCATCGCCGACGCCGCCGGAGATGACCGGAACGTTCGGGGTTGCGATACCGGCTGACGTAATCTGGCCGATGATCAGCGCGCGCTGGTTAGCCTGAGCCGTGTTCGCTTGCGAATTGTCGAGCTCGAAGAACGGGCCCGGCAGACGCAGCGTCGACGGAATATTGCGAAACGGGATTGTGCTCATGCCTGGTCACCTTTCGCCACGCCAGCGGCAATGACGACCGGCGCCGGTGCCGCTTTCGCGTCCACCCGCACCACATCGCCGTCGTTCAAAATCTTGGTCCAGAGGATGCTGTCGTCCGGCACGTCAATGCCCTCGGGCGGCAGCAATTGCTTATCAGCCGGGTTCCTGACTTGCAGGTCCGGCGCGGGTTTGACGCGCATGCGGCGCTCCTACGATTAGGTGAAAGATGGGGCGGGTATGGAAAACATGGGCTCGACGGTCCCGGCAGGCTCTTGCACCGTTACGGCGATAAGATCGATAGGGGTGCCAGTGAGTTGGTAAAACTCACACGCGCCTTGAATGAACTCAAGCTCGACCTCTACGACCACGGAACCCATGTGGTCCGTGGTGTTGTCTGGGCCAGGCGGAAACGTCACATCAAAATGCGGAATGTTCTGAACCTGAAGCAGCAACGGCGGATAGTTGATGACGCATGCAAGGATTTGATCGCGCAACTGCTCCAACTGCTGAAGCAGCAATGCTGCCCCTTCGTCATTTGCCATCGCTGGCTGAGATGCACGCGCTTCGATTCGAAGCGTCGCCGTTACGGTGTATGCCAACGGCTTGGCATTGCTAAAAGCTTCGCCATGTTGCTGCGGCGTCGTGAGGAACATCACTGGGTATTCCCCGTCCCACGTCGCTTGATCAAGCGGAACAAATACGTTGGTTTTGGCCGCCGTGTTCCCGATCAAAGCTTGCTGAGCAATCGCGCGAAGGTCAGTAGCGGTCGTCACGACGTGCCTTTAAGGATGATATTCAGCCAGCCCAGACCGTCGGCGTGCTTGTCGAACAGCAGATACGTTTGCCCGCTCGAAACGCGGGTGATCGCATCGTTCTTCAACGGTGGCGAGGGAAAGTCAGCGGCACGAACGCCAACACTCGGCGCCGTTGTCGTCCAGCCGACTTTTCCGGTTCCATCCTCGAACGATCGGCGGTATGCGTCTACGAAGACGCCTTGCACGATGAACGGCGGACCACCCGCTGCTGGCTGATACGACAACGGCTCGCCGAACGCAACGTTTATAGCGACGTTCAGCGCATCGAAGTCGACCATCTCAGCCTCGCGTGATTTTCGGGCCCGTCGCAGTGCCGAAGGTTGGCCCGTCGGCCAGCGTGATTGCCGGCAATTTCGGGTTGACTAGGAAGCCGCGTGCTTGCAGACGAGTGATCTCGGACGAAGGCAATTCGACCTCTTCACCCGCGACGCGCTTCGTCCCGTCAAAGTCGAAGACGGTGCGACCGCGCGCCACTGTCGCCTTGGCCATTGCCTTAGACGTTGCCGCAGGCGCGCCCATCAGTTCACCACCGCCGGGCAGACATTCGCCGAGAAGCTGGCATTGACGCGGCTGGGGATCACGATCGGCGACGATTGCATCATCAACATGCGTTGAGCCGGGTCGTTCTCAACCCACGTCTTCGGCGCGAACGGCAGCGCTTCGTAGTTGAAGGCCGGGTCCATGATCTGACCGAACGCGCGGGTGCCGAGCAGGTTCGGGCCCGACATGATGATGTCGCCATCCGGCAGCATCGGCTGTTCGACGTTGTTATCGTCGACATACCAGTCGTTGTAGACCCACAGGTCATATTGACCCCACTTGCCCTTGTACACCGCGCCCTGCTCGATCTGAGCACCCGGATTGATGACGTTCCCGTTTTGAGCCAGGCTCGGGTACTGAATTGCGCCCTTCGCCAAGGGATCGGCCAGGAAGCCAACCCATGCCGTTGTCGAAAACACGATGTCCGTCACCTTCGCGCCAGACTTCTTGAGGATGATGTGCTGCCAGTCCTCGATGTTCGCCGTGGGCGTCGCGGTACCGGCTGCTACGTTAGCCGGCGTCCATTGCTGGCCAGCCGACAACGCAACCGTCAACGATGGGTCACGACCAAAATCGACCAGCACGGTTTCGAAGCCTTCACCGGAGATCGTCACCGATCCGCCGAGCAATGCCTGAGCTGCCATCCACTCGAGCCGACGGTTCAAGATGTCGACCTGATCGGTCATCTCGGCTTCGAGGTTCGCCATCTCGCGCTCGATACCTTTCAGATCGCCGCCGATGCGTTCACCGATCATGCGGCGCACGGGCTTGAGCAGATCCGGCGCGCGCTTGTCCTTGATGTACGCCGGCTTGAATTCGTTCGTCTGATAGCGGCGTTGCTCAACGAGCTTGCCTTCGACCAGCGGCGAAACAAACGGCGACATCCGGCGCTTGCCTACGTCAATGTCGATCGATACCTTCTCCGAATCAGCCATCACGATATTCGTGAAAAACTTGTCCAGGAAGAACTGCTGCGCCAGCTTCAGGTTGGGAACCACCTGAATCAGCGTATTGGTGTCATACAAAAACGAGGGCATCCTCTATCTCCACAGGAGTTAAAGCGAGCGCCCATAAAAAAACCCGCCGAAGCGGGTTAGTTCATGGTCACAAGCTGGTTCAGCTCGGGTCCGCAGCGGAGACCGAGGACTTGACGAAAATGGTGTTTACGCGAAGCAGCGGCGTGAGGGTGGTGATTGACCACGAGGGATCAAAAATCAAAGCGTTTGCGTTGACTTCCGCCATCACGTACGCGCCGGTCGTAACCGCGCCAAGCGAAGCGTCCGCAAAGTCAGTGAGAATTGCGCTCGGCACTTGGCTGCCATCCGATGCGGTTGCCACTGAGAGCCTATAGGTTCCTACACTGTCTTCGACGGTCAGCGCAAACGAGTCGCCTGCGACGAATGCTGTGCCACCCGCGGTGACGGTGAAGTTCAGCCCAGACTGCGAATACGCCGTACCGGCCGTAGCATTCGGCAGTGCGTTGCCTTCCGGGTCGGTGACCGAAAACACCGTGGCGCTGGTCGCCTTCAGTGCGTAGGCGCCGACCTTCACGCCAGCGCCGGTGCTAGTCGTGCCGACCGTGCCGTTACCGGTGTTGGTGCCAGGCGTCACAACGACGCTGCTCGAACTGACCTGTCCTAGGACCGAGCCGCGCTTCAGCGTGCCGGTGAACAGGACGATCGGCTGTGTGACGAGCTTGAGATTGCCCGCGATAAGCTGATCGGGCACATACGTTTCTGCGTAAATGCCCGGCTGTTGGGGGTTGTCCCCAATCGTATTGACGTTGAGCGTCATTGACGTTGCTCCTGATGGATTGGGGATGAATTACAGTTCGCCGCGGCGCTTCTTGCCGGCTGCAACAATCTGCTGTGCGAGCGTGGGCGCAGCAACAGCACTCGATCCGCCGGGATTCGGCGTCTCCATGCGCGACATCCGGTCGCCGAGCGTTACCCGACGCCCTGCCGTTGAATCCGAAGCAGAAGCGTTGAGTGCAGCGATCGCAGCCTTCGAAGACATTTTGGTGTCGAAAGCGAACACGCCGGCTTGCCGAGCCGCGGCCATGTTGATGCCATGGGCCATGATGCGTGCGCAGCGGGCACGCTCGGTCGATCGCGCGGCCTTCTTCGCATCGTCGCTTTCATCGTCCTCGTCGTCGCCGTCTTCAGCAGCAGCGCGGCGAGCATCCTCTTTTTCCTTCTCTTCGGCTGCCTTGCGCGCGTCTTCCTTTTCCTTCTCTTCGGCAGCATCCATGTCGTCCATGCGCTTGGCATAGTCGTCGTCGGATTCGCCTTCCTTTTGCCTGCGCTCGTCGTCTTCGGCGCGCGCAGCGTTTGGTTTGTTGCTCAGCAATGCGGCGAACGGCTGTGCCGCACCCGCCAGGGTCTTCCTGAAACTCATGAGTTTTCTCACAGGTGGGTTAGGCCAATTCTTCCAACAAGGCCAAAAATGCGGCGTCGGGCGCCATCACTGCATCCGCAAGCCCGCGGTTCACACCGTTCGCGCCCATGAAACAGGCTGCTTGCGTATCGCGGACAGCTTCGACCGCGAGATTTCGGTTCCGGGCGACCGTGCTCACGAAGAGCTCGCCCATTTCGTTGATGTCGGCCTGCGCAGCGGCAAGCGCTTCGGGCGATAGCGCGATCTCCGGATGGAAATCGGCCTTTCGATCTCCGTAAGTAATGAACGTTACGGCCAAGCCAGCCGACGTCAAAGCTTTCGACCAATCGATATGCATGGTGATGACACCAATGGAACCGACTCCGCCCGTGCGTGGAACGATGACGCGATCTGCTGCGCTCGCTATCGCATATCCGGCTGAGTACGCCGATTCCGTCAGGATCGACCAAATTGGCTTGTCGCCGCGCAATCCATATATCGTGTCAACGAGGTCGAAGCATCCAGCAACTTCGCCGCCGGGCGAATCGACATCGAGCACGATGGCCTCAACCGCCGGATCAGCATGTGCGCGCAAGATACTTTCGCGAATCCCGTCATATCCAGACATCCCGGAATAGGGGCGCAACGTTCCGAGCTTCTGCACGAGAGTGCCCTGCACGCCGATCATTGCCACGGGGGTGTCACCGACCATGTCATAGCCGGTGTCGGGCACACGCCCGGGGCGTGAGTGCTCGTCATCCCAATCGTCGCCAAATGCCATTGGCCGCAGCGGCGCGCCGTCAAGCCGAGTCACCTGAGAAATGCCCATGCGCTCGGCGAGCGCTGACATGATCACTTCGGCCTTCTCTTGCCGAATTGCAAGCGGCGTATTGAACAGGCGTTGAGCTAGGTGTGCAAACCGCATTACTGTTCCTCCGGAGGCTTGCCCACTTCCTTAGCATCGACGCCGGTAAGGGCTGCGGGGACCGCCATGCCAAGACTCTTATAACGTTCGATTTCGTTGGCGCGCCGGTCCGCAACTTCTCGCCAATCGCTGCCAGTACTCTCGGCGCACTCGTCTTCCAGTGACGAAAGACCGAGGTCGATACCCAAGGCTGCGCCCTGGCGCTCTTTAACGATGTCGACCAGACCACGGCCCGGACCCATCCATTTCGCTCGTGAATATGCGGCACGCGCCTCGACGAAATCAGGCATATCTGACTGCCGCACACCGGCCGGCATCGGATAGTCATCGACTTCCATCGACTCTTCAAGCCACGCATTGAAAACAGGCTGCGCCTGACCAGCAGCGAAGCCCATGCGGCGCCGGTGAAAAGTCTTCCACGCTTCAAGCATCGCTGAGCGATAGGCGCTGTAGTTCACCTCGGCCCAGTTCTGGCTAATCTGCTGAGCAGCGAGGCCGGTACCGGCCGAGAAGTTGCGCAGCATCGCGCTCTCGAACGCCGGGAAATTGGCGCTCGGCCGGTTTGGCGCCGCAAACCCAAGCGTCTCGCCCGGGTAAAGGTGCGTCATGCCCACGTCGCCGAGACGAGTACCGCGTTCCTTGTGATACGCGGATCGATCCTGCTGATACGCGCTCACCTTGTCCGACCCGGCCACCGCCTCTTCGACCAGCTCGCCGTCGAAAGGACTCTGGATATACGCCGCGAAAAACGCGTTGACAATGGCGGCATCCAACTCGGTGCCGTCGTACTTGATCAGCATCTTGAAACGCGTGAGCACCGGCGTAAGGAAACCAACACCGCGGTGCTGCGACGCGCGATCATGATCAAAGTTATGGACGATGATCGGACGGCCCCATTCGGTCTCACGGGGTATGCGGTCCCAATGCACCGCCTTGGCTGCGCTAAACCAGTCACCCTGATGCGCGCGGCGAATGTGGTACGCGACCGCAACGCCGTGGCTATCTACCTCGACACCGCCGCGCATGACCTGCTGGTCAAACTTCAGTTGCGGATTCGAAAGACGATCTGGGTCGAGTACCTGCAACGCCGTGGCGTACCGCGCGCGGCCGTAGCCGACGCGCTCGGGCAGCCAATGCACCATCGAAAGACTGTCGCCATCAATAAGCTGATGGCGAAAGGCCAATTGCATCATTTGCGGGAACGTGAGGGCGCGCTCCGAATCGCAGTAAAAGCCGCTGTCGTGCGCCCACGCGCGCCAGTTCGCCTCGACCTGCTGGCCCCACTCGTCCGCCCACCGGTGATCGAATGCTTTATTCCCAGTGATCGCCTGTAGGGATCGATAGTCCGGCTTCGAAATGGGTCGAAAATCCGGCCCGATCACGTTGTCGACCGTGCGCATCACTGCGGCAGTCGCCCATCCATCATTGCGGATCAGATCCCGGGCACGAGCCGTGAGCCGGTCGTGGTACATGTTGATCTCGCCATCGGGAGACCACAGGTACGGCATCCAATCTTCAGTATGTGCGCCGTAGAGATCTACGGCGTCGTAAGGCGTATTGCTCCGGCCCGACAACATGGACGTCCGACCTTGGCGCGGAGGCAAAGGCTTGCCGTCAGCACCGAGAATCTGTACAGGATTGTCCATTAGGGATACACAAAGCGTATTTGACGTCGGGCTCGGCGGATGATGCCGAGCTTCTGTTGAAGCAGGAGAATGTCAGCCTGTAGCCGAACCAGGTCTGTGGCGCGATACGTCACTGACTTCGCGCCGTCGGATTGCGAATAGCTCGCCTGGCCTACCTGCTGTCCACTGGCCAATTGATCGTATGCTGCCAACAATGCGGTTAGGCGCGCCTGAAGATCGGCGTTACTGCGGCCGTCGTAGACGCCCATGGTGTTTCTCCACTATGCAAGTTGACTGGCACGAGAGCCGCCGCCGGAGGAACCGAGCACCTTCACAGATGGGCCGCGCGATGTCGGATCGCTCACGTCAGCGACACCTTCCGCAGGAATCCACGCATTAGTGGCGGCATCAAGTTTCAATGGTGCCGATATTTCGTCGACTTTCTTGTTTAGCCTGAAGCCGAAGTGCATCAGGCCGCAAAGCGCAGCGTAGGCATAAACCCGGCAATCGAGCGCCTCATTTGCCTTTCCGTTAGGCAATTCCCAGACACGGTAGCGGTGGCCGCCAGACGCTTTGAGAACCGATACTTCCGAAGTAAGCTGAGCAAAGTAGCCTACGTCACGGTCGGAAGGAAAATGCATGTAACCCGGACCGGGCTCTTCGTACCTGAGTCGGGCGTAGATCACATCCTTCGCTGCATTCGTGCCGATAATCACCGGCTTGAACGATGCTCTGTTCCTATTGCTCGGGCGCTTCGTCGGCCAGACCGGAGATCTAGCGCCGCTTCGCTCGGACGCGCCCTTGATAGCCCAAATTCGCCTGCTTAGGCGAGCCTTCGCGAACTCGTACACCTTCTGGGTGTTGTGACCACCGGAGTCGATGCAAGCCGCCATCACGCCAAAGGGCATGCCGTCGTAGCGATACCAGATCCGTTTTAGGTACTCGTCGACCTTTTCCCACAGTTGAGGCGTTTCCGGGTCGCCCTCGATCACGTGATGATCGATCGACCATGATTCTTCATTTCTGCCCCAGCCGACCGTTTCAAGTTCTACGCGGTCGGGCTGCACGTCGGCGCCAACCGTGGCAGCACCAACACCATGAGGAACCTGAGCAGGCCATATTTCGCAGCGCGCCAACATTTCATCTGGGCTAATGCCTTTCCCAACGTGACGTCGGTATGGCAAGCCCATCTGCGTGTTCCACCATGCTTGCAGTTGCTCCTCGTCGCCTTGCGCCGCGATCCATTTGCCGGCAATGTCTGAGGGCTTGTCTTTACTCCACGGGCTGTACAATTTCGATGCCTGAAAGCCGGCGTGTTCGCCCTCCACACCACGCGCGCCGCACGTTGGGCAGTGCGCATAGTAGACCGCATGCCGGTCACTTTCCGACCATCGCCAAACCTTGTCGACCGCCCCCTGATCGCTCTCCTGCCACGAAATGTCGTAATCAGTTAGCGGAACATGGCGGTGCCCGCAGCATTCGAACGGCCGTGTTTGGTGCCAGCGCGTCGTTCCGAGCGCGCGAAGCCGTTCACCTTCTGACCATGCGACACCGCAACATTCGCAAACGATCTTGGCTGTCTTCGTACGGTGCGCGACCGTGTTGCCGTGCTGATCCTTATCCTTATCCCAATGGACGTGCTTAAAAAAGTCGAGAAACTGCCTGTGACCACAATGCGCGCACTCCACCGAAGCGCGGCGCTGGTCCGAATCGTTGTAGCTTTTCTCGATCCGGCTCTCACCTGCGTATGTCGGAGAGCAGGCACGAACTGAAAGCCAGTTCACGCCGAAAGACGCTGTACGCTCTTCGGCGATGAAGATCGAGTCGCCCTCTTTCAGCGGAGGGTATTTGTCGATCTCATCGGCAAGGATGACCCGTATCGGCCGACGTGCAAGGTTGTCAGGACTGCCGGCGCTGACCAATGCGAGAAAACCTCCGGGAAAAGCCTTGTATCCGAGGGTGTCATCGCTGTTGCGCGATTTACTAGCGCCCATGATTTGACGTAGCACGGGAGTGCTGCGGATCAGCGGCGCAATCCGCTCCTTGCTGAACTGTCCGACAGCCTCGTCTTTCGGCTGGATCAGCAGAATCGGGCAAGCATCCAGGTGCGCGAAGTACCCAAAGATATTTTCGAGCAGCGCGGTCTTCAGCATCTGCGTGCTCACCATCACGGTGATCACGTGGATACCCGGCTCGGTGACCGCCATCATCGGACCGCGTGCGGCCTCGACCGTCGAAGTGCGCCAATTACCCGATGTGCTGCCGGCTTCCTTCGCTAGCTTGCGATAGCGGTCTGCCCAATCAGGGATGCTAATGCGCGGTGGCGGAGTCCAGCCTCGGCGAAAGTCGCGCGCTAGCCCGTCAGCTTTGTCGGTCGTCGAAGTGAGCATCCGGCTCGCCGAGGTCAGCGATTTGTGTATGGACGTGCTCAATCAAGACCTCGGTAACTCGATCAGCCTCCAGCCCAAGATCGGCGGCAATTTTGGGGCCAACACGCATCGGCCAGTTCATCCAAGAGTCACGCGCTGCGCGGGCGCTATCGAACAGGACCGTGCGAGCGATCGACAAATCGACCAACGAGCCTGACTTCTGTTCGTACTCAAGTTGCTTGAGCAGCGCGTTGAAATTTTCCTTGATGCGGATTGCCTCGGCGAGGTCATTCTCGGCACCGAACGCCAGTACGATCTTCGCCGCCGCTTCGGTCGGTGAGTCGTCTTCGCCAATTATTTCGTCGGTGCGGACACTGCGGACATTCGGCGCGGACACTTTTGGTTTGTCCGCAGTGTCCGCAATAGCCTTGCTCGATCTGATGGGCCTGCGCCATCCGGACGAGACAAGCGAAGAATCAAGCTTGCCATCCGCATCCAGCTTGAGTTTGCCGGAAGCAACCGCACGGCGGACCTGCTTCTCATCGCAGTCGGCGAGCTTTGCGAACTCGCGCTGAGTTACATGTGGTGCGGACACTTTTTAGATCCTGTCGCTGGTCGAATATCGCGGCGCGCAATAGCCCCTGATGCAAAGAGGCCGGGAGGGACCCATTGGTTCTGCCCCCGGGGGGGTTCATCTGGCAGAGGCCATCGCTTTTGCCATGGCCTTCTCGAGCTCCACGCGGAACACGGCGCCGACGACGCGCTTGGCGACACCACCGTAGTCGAGGTGCTGTGTTGCTTCGTGCGCATCCTCAAACTTGACCATCAGTTTCAATCCAGCTTTTTTTCCACGCGTTTTCTTCGTGCGCTGCCATACGCCATCAACCAAACCATCTTTGGTTTGCACCTTGCCAACGAACACATTAGGTTTCGCAGTCAATCGCTTAACCAAGTTGCGCGGAAGGTTCCCGTATTGGTTCACCTTTGCATTGACTGGCTTAAGCAGCGCTTGGCTATTCAGCTTGTTCTTCCCACCAGTCTCATATGGCAACAGGTATGCAGCAGCAACCGGCTTGACGAACACCGTTGCGTTCAAGTTCGCCTTGGTCGCTTTCTTAATTCCGATCGAATTGACCGTGAATGGCGTCGGTGCGTCGAGCACCTTCTTCATGTTGTCTTGCTGCGCACGCTTCACGATCTCAGCCGTGGCGTTGATCGCCTGAGCGGTTGCGAACTGAAGCTGCTTCTTAGCGAAGCCGTCGAGCGTTCGCGAGAGGCTCTTCATGTCCGAACGAACTGAGACAGTGAACATGGCAATGGGCAGTTAGAATTGCCTTTCCCGCAGCAATGATGACTCAAATGACCTTCCGATATTTCCACGACGAGAGTGCCCGCACGCTGTATCGCGTACCGGAGCAACCCAATTGCTTCCCCACGAAGCAAGGAAAGCAGCCATCCGCGAAAACGATCGCCTGGACCTGTTCTATGCAGATTGACATAGTCCGAGCCGACAATCGTCTGGAGGGACACCGTTGGCTATTTCCGCAATTCCGAATGGCGCAGGAGAGCTACGCCACGTCGCAACATTCAGAGAACGACGCACGCCACTATTTCATGCTGTCGAATACGCCGGATGGAACGGAGATCTCCAAGGAGAAATTCGACGATTTGGCGGCCCAATACCAGCCGGAATGCCGGTGATAATAGGCGTAACCTACATCAAGCGTTTCTAAGGGCGGCGCCCCATGCGCACGAGCAGCGATTCGAGATATTTGATCTTCTGCTGGTCTTCGAACCAGCTTTGCGCGATCTGTCTAAGCTGCGCCGGGAACAGCAAGCCCTTGCCGACGGCAGCGTCCGCCTGTTCTGCCAAGCGGCAAAGCGACTGAGGCGTTTCGATGATGTTCGGCATTGTCTTTTTAGTTGAGAGCCGCCGGCGTTGATCTCCGGCTTGACTTTGTCTAGGCTTCCACGAGTCCGGGGCGGATGTCTGCCGCGAGCCACGGCAACCTCCCGGTGCCCCGGGCGACTTTTATGCTCATGCCAGCTATAGGATTACTTGCGCATCAACCTGCGCATTGCTCTCACATCTGGCGACTGACTGCAGGATTTAAACTCTGCAGTCCGCTGGTCCTCCGATCTCCCGATCGTCCAGCTTTGCCTTGCGACTTTCAGCGTCTACCAATTTCCGCCAAGTCAATCGCCATGCGTGAAAGCACTGCTACACTCCTCTCTCCACAAAAAAGGAGACCACCGTGTCGCTCAAACTTCAAAACTTCACCATTCAACGCAATAGCAACCCCTTAATCATCTTCGCAGGGGTTGTAAACGAGAAAAATGAGAATGCGACGGTTCAGAGTAAGCGGCTCGGCCCGACCGTTTCGCCATGCTGACTTTTCCAAAGCATGATGAGCGCGTTCAGATCAACGGAGCCAGTCAGCCATGTCGAACGCAGGGGGCGCAGCCCATCCCCGTCGCACGTACGCGCGAAAATTCAAGCAGCAGGTGATCAGAGAGACGTTGGAGCCTGGCATGTCGGTGTCGATTGTTGCGCGCCGGCACGACATCAACGCCAATGTAGTGTTCGGATGGCGCAAGCAATATCGTGAAGGCAAGCTGGTCGTCCCTGCACTCGACGTTGCGCCGAGCATGCCATGCACGGAACTGCTGAGCGTCGACGTGATCGACTCGGCATTGGTACTT
>Ga0153932_1000181_pt1 | contig 26182 bp, 26 predicted proteins | sample TSNJ016MetaG_FD_102273 | JGI IMG/M metagenome (GOLD analysis project Ga0153932, IMG submission 102273) | Attine ant fungus gardens microbial communities from New Jersey, USA - TSNJ016 MetaG | ecosystem: Host-associated > Fungi > Mycelium > Unclassified | place: USA: New Jersey, Wharton State...
AAGGCCAGATGGCGGACGACGGTGTCACGCGAACAGCTGCCGCTCAGTTCTATTCACTGATTTCATAAGGAATCCTTGGCATATAAGAATTTTTTGCCTTGACGACCTTATCGCGACACAACCTTCGCGTGAATGCCGTGGCACCGGGACCCGTATGGACGCCGCTACAGCCGAGCGGCGGCCAGTCGCAGGAGAAGGTCCAGCAATTCGGCTCGGAGGCGCCCATGAAACGCCCTGGACAACCAGCGGAACTCGCACCGATCTATGTGGTGCTTGCATCGCAGGAATCGAGCTTCGTGACGGGTGAGGTGTATGGCGTGACTGGCGGCAATCACTTGCCATAAGGCCTCTAGACGGCGCTATTTGTGGATCGCCGAGCGCACACGTTCCACATCGCGTGTTGTTGCGGGGTCCGAATCATTACCCCACGCACAGCGAACGAAGGTCAGGACGCGCGCCATTTCCGTATTGGTCAGCTCGTTGGCGAAGGCCGGCATCTTGCGCGGCATGGGTCCCGTCCCAGTCTCCGGAGTGCCGCCGCCTTCAACCAGCAAGCGGATCAACGACGTGGTCTGCGGTGCAATCACCGCAGGGTTGCCCGCAAGGCGCGGATATTTGAAGTTCACTCCCATTCCGTTCGACTGATGGCAGTGTGCGCATAAGCCAAGATAAAGTCCCGTACCGGGGACGCTGCAGGTCGCCGGTCTTGAGAGCTTCCGCGCTTTGATGCGCTGCGTTCGAGTTGGCATCGAAATGTCCGCTCGATGCGCGTGCAGGTAGGCGCTTGAGATACGAAGCGATTGCGTTGAGATCGTCGTCGCTCAGATACTGCGTGCTGTCTTCGACGACCTGCACCATGCTGCCAAAGTTCACGAGTCCGCCGCCGTGGCCGGTCTTCAGAAACGCGGCGATGACTTATTGCGTCACGCGTCCAAGACCCGACAAGCGGCAGCGGCTTGCTGAACGCGTTCGCCAGGATGTACCTTTGCATGGCTGCAGTCGGAACCTTTCACGTTCACTCAATCCTACAATGGCGATCGGCTCGATGCGAGCCTCTCGTTGATTTTGCTCACGGTCTTTTTTACCGACGAGCGATCACACACGCGAGTGCAAAGTGCACTCGATCGAAAACGGCGTGCAGCTTGTTAGAGTTCCGAGGCGACTGCCTAAAGAAACAACTATGCTCGGGCACGTATGCCAAATTTCAAGGAATCTTTAAGCCGATGCACCCGTCTAAATTTACGATTCGACCTGCATGTATAAATGGAATACACATCACTTCAGCCAGAGTTGGCTACACTGCTGAGGCGGTTGCCCCTGGGTACCACCGCCGATATTAACGAGTGCACTGTGGCCTTTTGGGACGGCCAGGAGGTGAGGGGGTTTCGCTTGCGGTCTAACGCTGGCGGCCCGCTGGATGCAGAATTCGAGTTCGACGAGCGCTCCTTCAATCGGCTGCATTCGGACATTGTCGCGTGGATGGCCGCTCCCCGTTATTCGATGCGACGTGAACTCGTGGACTGGCTGCGCGGTGCCCAATCGTAGCTCTTTTGGAGCTGTAGCGCCCGTGTCAAGATAAGCGCTGATCACCTGGGGCCTTACACATATCGACCCTCGCAGCACTAAGGGCCCAGGATTGATTCGCGAGCTTGGCGGCGCTATGTCGCGGCCGTCGAAATTCGGGGCTCAGTCAAAATTTTAGTACGAACCGGTCCTGTGCGAAGTTCTGACGTGATTTCCCTTGTCCTTGAGCAGCTCCTCGCCTTGCGCAGGCAATGTCGCTGATTGGACAAACCTTCGCAAGATCGCCCCGTCAAGCCGTCGCAACCGATCGGCCATCATTCGTTGTGCACAGCATGCTTGGCGATGTTTCCAACGGCGCCTGAAGAGGGACTGACAGGAACTTTTCGGACGACGCGCCCGCGCTTTGAGCCACTTCATTTTGGCGGGTCACTCCTGTCGCTCGCTCTGCGTGACGAGCGGAGATCATTGCTGTCAGTCGCGCACCTTACGGGTACGAGTTGGCTGCCATATTTCACCGAGCTGTCCCGGCAGTTTGAGTTCCGTCATCGTGAACTTGCGATGTCGATCGATGGCCGCTCGGCACTGAGCAATGGCAAGATGCGACGCAAAGCGCGGACAAGAAGCCAGAGCAGGTTCGAGGAATGCGGATTGCAGCTTCGCACATGCCATCGTGCAGCGAGCGGGATGTGGGCCGTTGGCGACCTTCACAACTTGAGGAGACTGTCATGCGAGCAACAACTAAAGGTTTTTTGATTTCGACCCTGGTGATGAGCTTATCCGGGGCCGTGTTCGCGCAAGGCGCTGGCGGCGGAGGTGGTGCCGGAGGCGGAGGCGGGGGTGGCACAGCAGGTGGGGCGGGAGCCGGCCAAGGTGGAACCGGAACGAGTACGCCCAACAGTAACGGCGTGACAGGGTCAACCTCCGGCGCATCAGGCTCAAGCACGATGGGAAAATCTTCCGGCATGTCGCAAAAGAAAATGCAGAAGAAGGGAGCTACTGGCGCTTCGGATGCTGGCGCTCACTAACGAACGTCGCGAAAGCGCCCCTGACCGGATTGCCTCAGATCGGAGGCTGGCGAACCGATTCCAAACAGGACGGATCTCCCGTGTTTCGTCGTGTGGCGAGGGCCTTCATGCCGCACGGAAAGTCTCTTTGGACTTCCAAATTTCGACGGAACAAACCTCGATAACGCCGCTTCTTTTGAATAAATCGTGAGTCCGCGTCCGCCTTTTACAAGCGCCAGATGGCGTGCCGGTTATTGCATGAAACCGGGCTTTCCAACGTCGGGTTGCATTCTAGACATCCGCGACCGTTCGATGCTGTTGGTTGTGTCTAACGCGCTGTCGGTTGCTGGCCGTCTGAACTGAAGTCGCAGCAACGCCGTGCGACATCGGCAACCATGTACCCCAGTGCGGAATGTGATTGCTTCAGAAAGATCGCGTCGTAGCGAACCAGCGGTGCCGGCGGGTCGGTAATCACGATTTGCATCAGCCCGTTCTTGATTTGCTGCCTGAAAAGATCGACCGGCAGCAAGCTCACGCCAACCCCAGCCGCCACGAGACCGCCCACTACAACCGCATTGTTGCCGCCGCAAATACGCTCGGGATTAACATCAGCGCTCTCGAAGCCTCTTGAACTCAGGATCGTAATGATGGATACGGGAGTCTGCTCGATGACAGGAACGGTGCCCAGTTCACGCAGCGGCACAGTGCGCTTGTTGTCGAACTCACCCGGGCGGCAGAACCAGGCGAAGCGGGCGCTTCCAAGCGTCACCCGTGTGACCGATGCAGGTAGTTCTGGCTCGGGCAGGATCGCGAGGTCCAGGCGTCCGTCGCTCACGTGCTCTTCCAGCGGTCCAGACATGTCAACGTGTGGTTGCAAGATGAGATTCGGAAACGATTCGCGCATTTGCCGCAGGAACGCCGGGAACCAGGTCAACGCTACCAGCTCCGTCAGGCCGATATGGAGCACGCGGGGCGTATGCCGATCGGCGTCCTGGTAGGCCTCCAGCCGCCCAATGCTGTCCAGCAAGCCCTCGCACAGCGCGAGCATTTCGTGCCCTTTCGCTGACAACCTTGCTTTCTTCCCGCTCCCTTCGAACAAACGTGCAGCGGACTTCGCCTCTACATCCTGCAGGCGCTTGGTTGCGGCGGACTGCGTGATATGGAGCTTATCGGCTGCACGCTGAACGGTACCGAGCTTCGCTACCCAGTAGAACGTTTCGATCTGCTTGACAGTCAGCATCGCTCTTTGGCCTCATCGACAAGCGGTCTGCGTGCACCGATGTCCTGATAGCGCTTCCCATAGTTGCACGTCGCGCGTGCGAGAGTGACGACTTTGCGGTGGAAGGGTGTCAGCGCGTCTTGCCGCGCGACGGCAACATAACGCACCGGTGGCATCACCGGTCCCACGTGGACTTCGCGCAACATACCCAGCGTCACCAGTTCGTCTGAAATAGCGTTCGGCAGACAGGCGACACCCAAGCCGGCGCTCGCCATGCCACCAAGCGCCGCGAAGTTGTTGCAGGTCAAGATGCTGCGCGGTTGGACGCCGTGGCGCTCAAGCCATTTGCTCATGACATGTCCTGCCGCCGAGTCGCCAGACTGCGACAGCAACGTGAACTGGCCAAGCTCCGATACGGCGAGCCTGCGCCGCTTCACGTTGAACGTGGGACTGCAGAACCAGCCGTTCCGCACGTTGGCGAGCGGAAATCTCAACATGTCCGCCCAGCGAGGCGTGTCGGGCACGATGGCCAGATCCAGCTGCGCCAGTCTGAGCTTTTCGTAAAGATCCGCAGCGACACCCCCCACTTCCAGTTCGACATTCACTAGCGGGTAGGTAGAACGCAGCGCTTCGATGAAGCCAGGCAACCAGGTGAGCGCCGCGAGTTCAGTCACCCCCAGCCGCAACGACCGCCGCAATATTTTCTCGCTCGCATACTGACTCAACAGAACGTCGCGTTGCTGAAGAATCGTGCGCGCTTGCGAGAGTACCTCGAGGCCGTCAACGGTCAGCCGCGCCGATCGCGAACCGCGATCGAATAGCGGCTTCGGGAATTGAGCCTCCAATTCGCGAACGTGGCGCGACACGCCGGACTGAACGCTGCCCAGCTTGCGCCCGGCCGCTTCGAACGAGCCCATGTCCGCGATTGCAACCAGTGCTTCGAGTTGCAGGAAAGTGATCTTATGCGCCACGCAGCCCCCTCGGATCAATCCAATTTCGGAATGGATAATTATGCGCAAATATCTCTTTATTTGGTATTTTTTTCCACGAAGAATATGACCTCCAAGTCCCTCGCAATGCAGACCGAGCCCATCAATACATCGAGTTTGCATTTCAAGCACCCGTCCACGGAGAAACGCATGAAATTGTCGAACAAACTAACCGCAGCATTGCTTGGGTTGACCCTGGCCTTGCTGGCGGGCACCGCACGGGCCGACCAACTCGCGGACATCAAGGCCCGCGGAACGCTGGTGTGCGGGGTATTGGCCAACTTCGAGCCATTCGGCTTCCAGGATCCGGCTTCGCGAGAAATCGTCGGTTACGACGTCGACTACTGCAAGGGCGTTGCGAAGGCGCTGGGCGTCAAGCCAGTGTTGCAGGTGGTATCGATGGAAGCACGCATTCCGGAACTGCTGCAAGGCCGCGTCGACGTGCTCGCCGCAGTGCTCGGCTACTCTCCGGCGCGGGCTGAGCAACTCGCATTCACGCATCAGTACTATGTCGCCAAGCAGGTCATTGCAGTGAAAACCAGTGGCCCGTTCAAGGCGCGGGACGATCTCGACGGCAAACGCGTCAGTACGATCAAAGGCTCCAGCAATATCGCAATCATGGGTCGGGTCATGCCGAGCGTGCAGCTTGTCAGCTATGACGACTCGCCATCCGCTTTCCTGGCCATGGTGCAAGGCAAGGTCAATGGGTTTGTCGTCTCGGAACCGATCATGCACCGCTTTGCCGCCAAACTCGGCCCTGACACCAATGTTGCAGCGCTGTCGCCGCCGGTTGGTCTCGAATACTGGGGACTCGGTATCAAGAAGGGCGAGCCGGCAATGCTCGACGCGGTGAACAACGCGCTGGACGGAATGGAAAAATCTGGCGAAGCCCAGCAGATATTCGACACGTGGCTCGGACCCAAAACGATCTATCAGATGCATCGCGACTTCAAGATCGGGTCGATCAAAGGCTAACCTTAAACCTGCTTCGTATGCTAAGGATAGCTTATGTTGTTACATCTCGACTTCGCGAGCATATTCGCGGCCCCGAATGTGAAACACCTCCTATGGGGAGTGCAGTACACCGCGCTGCTCACGCTGACGAGCTGGGTGCTCGCGGTCGCACTCGGCACGGTGATGGCGACGCTGCGTGCGATGGGTAACCCGTTCATCGAGAGGCTTGTCGCAGGCTACGTTGCATACCATCAAAACGTGCCGATGCTGGCACAGCTGTTCCTCTGGTACTTCGGGTTTCCGACACTGCTACCCGAAGGTGCGCAAGGATGGATCAATACGCATGGGAGCGAATTCATCTTCGCGTCTATAGCCATTGGCCTGTGCATGGCGGCGTACTACTCGGAGGATATTAGAAGCGGCCTTCGGGCGGTCTCGGCAGGCCAACATGAGGCAGCCCGCTCGCTGGGTTTGAGCTTTACGAAGTCAATGCGCTACGTGATCCTGCCGCAGAGCTTTCGCATAGCAATGCCACCGTTCATCAACCACACGGTGGTTCTCTTCAAGAACACCAGCCTGGCGATGGCAATCGGTGTTGCCGAGCTGACATACACGGTGCGCGACATTGAGAACCAGACATTTCGGACCTTTGAAATCTACCTCGTTGGAACGGTCATTTACCTGGCCGTTTCATTGAGCCTGATGGGTGTGGGGGCCGCGGTCACGCGCCATACCCGTATCCCGGCGAAATAAACGATGCTCGACATATTCACCTACAACGCGCATTTCCTGCTGCTCGGGCAATATCCGAACGGACCGATTGGTGGTCTGGCGCTTACGCTGATTCTCGCGCTGCTCGGTCTCGCTTTTGCCGTTCCACTTAGCTTGCTGTTGGCGCTGTGCCGGGTTTCGCCCTACAGGGTGCTGAGCGTGCCCTCGACGGTGCTCGTTTATATCGTGCGTGGTGTGCCGCTCGTGATGCTGGTGTTCTGGAGTTATTTCCTCGTGCCGGAGTTGATCGGGCATCTCGTCAGCGCGTTCACGACCCTGGTCGTCACGCTGGTGATCTATCAGGCGGCTTACCTGAGCGAGATCGTTCGCGCGGGCATCGAGTCGCTGCCCAAAGGGCAGACCGAGTCTGCACGCTCGCTCGGGATGAGTTATGGGTCGACGATGCGCCATGTGGTTTTTCCGCAGGCGCTGTACAACATGCTGCCGAGCATTCTCAGCCAATGCATATCGACGGTGAAAGACACTTCGATCGGCTATGTGATCAGTGTCCAGGAACTGACGTTTTCGGCCCAGCAGATTAACGCTAGTCTTCTCACGAAGCCGTTTCAGGTCTTTCTGATTCTAGCGCTGGTGTACTTTGCAGTGTGCTACACGCTCACCCGATGCGTGCAGGGTGTCGAACAGCGTATCTCGCGCCGGCGCGCTACGGGGAAGATGTCTAATGTCAGGAGCATCATCAATGATTCAGTTCTCCAAAGTTAGTAAATGGTATGGCGAGTATCAGGCGCTTGTCGACGTGAGCGCCGAAGTGGGGCGAGGCGAGGTGGTTGTCGTGTGCGGCCCGTCTGGGTCGGGCAAGTCGACGCTGATTCGTACCGTCAACCGCCTCGAGGCGATACAGGCCGGCGAGATCACGGTCGACGGATCGAGCGTTCATCAGGCTACGTTAAATTTGAACAGGTTTCGCAGCCGTGTCGGCTTCGTGTTTCAGCAGTTCAACCTGTTTCCCCATTTATCGGCGCTCGACAACATATGCCTCGCACCGATGAAGGCGGCCGGAAAAAGCCGCAGGGATGCGAAACAGCAGGCATTGGCGCTCCTCGATCGCGTGGGGCTGGCCAGCAAGGCGAACTCATATCCGCAGCAGTTGTCGGGAGGGCAACAGCAACGCGTCGCGATTGCGCGCGCATTGGCGATGGAACCGCCGGTCATGCTGTTCGACGAACCAACGAGCGCGCTCGATCCGGAAATGGTTGGCGAAGTCCTCAGCGTCATGAAGTCGCTGGCCAGAGACGGAATGACGATGATGTGCGTGACCCACGAGATGGGATTTGCCCGCGAGGTGAGCGACAGCGTCTGGTTTATGGATCGCGGTGCGATTCTTGAAGTAGCCGATCCGCAGACGTTCTTTCGATCGCCCGAGCACCCGCGCGCGCAGGCATTCCTGTCCGACTTGCGCCACTAACCAATTGTCGTCTATGCGAAGCTGCTGTCCGAAAAGATTCATGGCGGCCAGACGGCTGCGATGCAACGTAACTATCACTCTATGCCAACACCCAACATGATCAACCCGATCGCCGCAGACCTGGTGCCAGCGGTTGCAACACCTTGCTTCGTAGTGATGGAAGACCGCGTCCTGCACAACCTGAAGGTCACCGCGCTTGCATGCGGAGGTGTCGATCGCCTGATGCCGCATGTAAAGACTCACCGAGCTGCGTGGCTCGTCAAGTTACTGCTGGCCAATGGCGTCGAGGCCTTCAAAGCCAGCACGCTCGCCGAGGTCGAAATGGTGCTGGCCGTGGGCGTCACGCGTGTCGTGTGGGCGTTTCCGACCGTCAATCCACAAACCATCGGCCGTTTTATCGAATTGGCGGGCGTGTTTCCTAAGGCCGAACTCACGGCTCTGGTCGATTCTCGCCACGGACTGGATTTGTGGACCCGGCTACTCGAGGGCGCCCCGCCAGCGATTCGCCTTCGGGTCGACCTCGATCCGGGAATGGGTCGCACGGGAGTCACTATGGACGAGGCTGCACTCGAACTCGCGCGCGAGGTTGCCCGGCTCGGGCGGCTTGCCGGGTGGCATCTCTACGACGGCAACGTCCGGGGCGGGTATGACGGGCGTAAAGCCAAAGTGCAAAAGCTTGCCGACGCGCTGGAGGTACTGCAGTCGCGCCTGCGTGACGACGGCATGGATGTGGACGTGGTCGGAGGCTGCAGCTATACGTTCGACCTTTGGCCGCGCTCCGTGATGCGTCACGTATCGCCCGGCACATGGGTGTATTCGAACGCTCAGCACCTGAGGGAGCTAGCTCATCACGATTGGGTGGCAGCAGGATTTGTGTTGACGACCGTCGTTTCTACACGCAATGGCACGTCTACGCTGGATGCCGGAGCCAAGGCCATTTCTCCGGACAAGCCGCTGCGGCAGCGTTTTCAAGGTGCTGACGAAGTCGTGATGATGAACGAAGAGCACACCGTGATCCGAAGTGACACGCTCGACACCGGTGACCGGATCTTGTTGATTCCGGAGCACACGTGCACCACTGCTTACCTGTACAGCAATGCCCTGGTTCGATCCCTCGACGGACAGTGGGAATATCGCGATCAGCTCGGCAACGAACGTTCAGTCGTTGCGTTGAAGCAGTGATTGCCAAGAGACAAGCGCCTCTAGTCCCTTTCACAGTGAGACTTCTCCCATGACCGAATCCAGCAAGCAACCGTCCAAGGGCGGCCATTACAGTCTCTGGCGCCGCGCGGGTGGTCTGATTTTTGTAGCGGGTCAGGTTCCGCGAGATCCTGAGCGAAACATCCTCGGCGACACGATCGAAGAACAAACAACCGCGGTGCTCAACAATTTGCGCCTTGTTCTGGAGGACGCGGGCACTGATTTCAGCCGGTTGATTCGCGTCCAGGCATATCTGTCCGACATGAGCGAATTTCAGCGTTTCAACGCCGTGTACGCCGAGGTGATAGGTAGCGCCGCCCCGGTCCGAACCACCATTGGATGCGCGCTCAACGGCGTTCGTGTCGAAATCGATGCTGTTGCGGAACCCGGAGACGGTTCGATCGGCGCCCAGCAATAACCGGGCAACCGGCTTTTTATAGGGAAAGAAGATGGACCTACAGCTAAAAGACAAGACCGCCCTCGTGCTCGGCGGCGGCGGTGGCCTTGGTGGCGTAATCGCTCGAACGCTTGCGGCCGAGGGCGTGCGCGTTGCCGTCGCGGATATCGATCAGGATGCAGCCGAAAAGACTGCGAAAGCGGTGAGCGAAGCGGGTTCGCAAGCGATCGCCCTACAGTGGGATCTCGGAGATCTGTCTATCGTAGACGGTCATATCACCCTGATTGAGCAGGAACTCGGGCCTGTCGACATACTGGTGAACAACACCGGAGGGCCACCACCGACGCCGGCGCATGGACAGGATGCGGCGCTCTGGCGTAAGCATTTCGAGAGCATGGTCTTGTCGGTGGTATCCGTCACCGACCGGGTACTTCCGGGAATGCGCCAACGTGGTTTCGGCAGAGTGATCACCAGCACGTCATCCGGTGTTGTCTCACCCATACCGAATCTCGGATTGTCAAACGCATTGCGAATGTCGCTCCTCGGCTGGTCGAAGACGCTGGCGCGGGAAGTAGGCCGCGACGGCATTACTTGCAACATCGTCCTGCCCGGACGCATCGCCACAGATCGAATCCGCTTTCTTGATGAAGCTAAAGCCAAGCGCGAAGGGCGATCGATCGAAGACGTTGCTACCGAAAGCACGGGTTCGATTCCGGTGGGGCGGTATGGCGAGCCGCAGGAGTACGCTGATGTGGTGACCTTCCTCGCAAGTCCTCGCGCTTCATACGTTACTGGTTCGACAGTACGGATCGATGGCGGCCTCATCGCCAGCATCTAATTATTCTTTGAAAAGGCTAACCATGACCATTGACTCCCTGCAGCTTGACGAGAAGATCGTAGCTGCCCTCTCTGGTGTATCGACGGCGACACTTACGACTGTCCTGCTCAAGCACGGCCTTCGCAACGTGTGGCTTCGTGGGACCCGCCCGCTAGCCGCAGGACAACCGCGACTCGTCGGCCGTGCGTTCACCCTCCGTTTCGTGCCCGCCCGGGAAGACCTTGCGACGCCCGCCTCGTGGGGCTCGCCCATTTCAACCCGCGCTGCGATTGAAGCAATGCCAGGTGGCTGTATCGCGGTAGTGGGCGCACTGGGCGTCACCGATGCCGGAATCTTCGGCGATATTCTCTGCGCGCGGATGCACAAGCGTGGAGTGGCAGCCCTTGTTACAGATGGTGTGGTCCGGGATATTGCGGGTGTGCTGGATACCGGCCTTCCAGTCTGGTGTCAGGGCACAGCATCGCCGCCATCCGTGGCCGGCTTGACCTTCGTCGGTTGGCAGGAACCGATCGACTGCGGTGGCGTTGCGGTATTTCCGAACGACGTAATTGTGGTCGATCGAGACGGCGCGGTGCTTATCCCGGCCGCGCTCCTAGATGACGTGGTGGCTGCGTCGGTTGAGCAGGAGCAGTTGGAGAATTGGATCATGAGCGAGGTCGAAACTGGCGCCGCTTTGCCAGGCCTTTACCCGCCCAACGAGGCCAACCGGGCTCGCTATGAAGCAGCCAATATTTCATTACGCGATTAAGCGTCACTGTTGAGATCTTGAAACGGCAAAGATCGTTCTATCACGGGCTGAAGGGAATCACGTACTGCATGAAAATGCAGAAGATAGTGGAAGCGGCATAAGGCGAAGAGGTTTGTACGCTACGACGCGTCTGCACCGGCTGTCACCGCAGGCTCGATCTCAAGAACCGGCGGATGCGCAAATTGGATGCGGTGCTTGGCACGGTACCGTTTCGGAGTACCCGGATTGTTTCGGGCTTGCTGCGGAGATACAACCGCAAGGTTTTTAATGCTCCCACTCCGACAGCGGTAGCGTTTCCATCGGCAGTTTCCTCGCGAGGCTCGAAGAGCACGGTATGACGGCATCTAGGGAACACGGCAGCGTGACTCCTGAAGTAGCTCGGAAGCTCTATTAAATGACCGTGTAACGAAGATCTCCTAGATTCCAGGTGATGCGAATGATCAGGGATTTCTATCGATTGGCCGGGTCACTTTCGATTATCTTCGATCAAATTTGCGCCGATATACTCGTTTCAGATCAGCTTGGAACGCGTGTTCGCGGTGCGCGAATGCCCGGTTCATACATGTGCATGGTCAGCGCGAACACGCGTCGGGTGAGAATCCGGCATTCAAGCATCGAGTGGGAGAGAACGGCATGAGCAGGGCAACCGCAATCGTCACAGAACACGCCCAAGCGAAGACCTCGGTTCGCTGGAAGATTTTCCTGATGCTGTTGCTGCTAGTCACGGTCAATTACATCGATCGTGCGTCACTGTCGGTTGCGATGCCAATGATCGCAAGCGAGTTCACGCTCACGCCGGTCATGCAAGGCTTCATCATGAGTTCGTTCTTCTGGTCATACACGCTGATGCAGATTCCAGGCGGCATGGCCGTCGACCGCTTCAAGCCGCGACTGGTGCTCGCACTCTGCACCTTGCTGTGGGGTGCCTTCCAGGGCCTGGGTGCGCTGACGACCAATGCGGTGTCGCTACTCGTTACGCGACTCGGACTCGGGGTGGCGGAAGCGCCCGTGGCCTCGGCGGGTGGCGCGCTCAATGCGATGTGGCTCACACAACATGAGCGAGTGCGCGGCGCGTCGCTGATGGATGGCGGTTCGCCTCTCGGCGCGGCGCTCGGCTCGCTGCTGATCGCCTGGCTGATCGTGGTCGCTCATTCCTGGCGAGCGGCGTTTGCCATTGCCGGCTTAGGCACCATTCTCTGCGGCATCGGCACCTGGCTTTATATCAAGAACCAGCCGCGGGAACACGCGGGCGTTAATGAAGCTGAAGCCGAACACATCGAAAAAGCCCGGCAGCACGAATACGAGAAGGAAGCGAAGGAACTTTCGGGGAACTCGATAGACTTCTTCAAGTATCGTTCTGTACTGCTCATGTTTATGGGCTTCATGTGCTGTACGACGCTTTACTACGGCTTGCTGACATGGATGCCCACTTATCTGCACAAAGTGCAGGGTTTCGACATTCAGCAAATGGGCGGTGCCAGCTTCGTGATTTTCTTTTGCGGCTTCATCGGCGAACTGGTGGGCGGATATATTGCCGACAAATGGCTCGCGAGCGGCGCCGCGCCGAACCTCGTCATGCGCACGATCTTCGGTGTTGCCGGCGCGGTCGCGACCATCGCGGTGTTTTCCGTGGCGCATGCGAAGAGCCCGACGACCGTCGTGATCCTGTTGTCCATCACGCTCTTCTTTTTGCGATGGGGCGGCCTTTACTGGTCGATCCCCGCGATGCTTGCCACGCGCCACAAAGTGGGCGTGCTCGGTGGCCTGCTTAACTTCGGTGGGAACATCGGTGGCATGGTGATCCCGATCGCGATCGGCGCAATCGTCCAGTACACGGGCTCTTACTTTCTTGCGTTGATGTGTTTCGCTGCAATGGGCGTCGGGCTTCTGCTCTGTTCGCTCGGAATCGACTATGAAACGAAGATTCCGGTCTGAGCGGTCGGCGTGCCTCGCATGAACCAAGTTGCTACTGAGATGGGAAAATGGGAATAGCAAAAGTTGAAGATATCATTGGCGAGACGGTGCGGCGCGATATCGGCCGCATGAAGCGATTCGCCGAAGGGCAGCTCGAAGCGGCCGCACGGTCCATCTTGAGCACGCCAAACGCCCACGTCGGCATCGTGACAGGCTTTTTCATCCGCAACGCCGTCCCGCCCTCGCCGGAGACGGACGGCCTTGGGGGCATGGCACATATGGCGGCCGCGCTCGCAAACCTCGGCATACCCGTGACGGTTATTTCGGACGCGCCGTGCAGCAAGGCGGTCTGGGCGGTCACGACTGAACTGCCGAACGGCGTGGCGCTCGAGATCACCTCGCTGAGCGCGGCGTCGGTCAGGTCGTTGAGGGACCGCCTGAGCACCGGCGAGCGGCCGCTCACGCATCTGGTCGCTATCGAGCGCGTGTCGCCTGCAAGGGACGGCAAGCCGCACCGGGAATATGGCGCGGACATGTCGGACGATACGGCGCCCTTGCACCTGCTGTTCGACGACCCCGACTGGCGACGCCCCTGGGTCACGATCGGCATCGGCGACGGCGGCAACGAGATTGGCATGGGCGTGCTGCCCGAGGAGATTGTCCGCGAGGACATTCCCAACGGCCAACTCATCAGCGCGGCTGTTTCCGCGGATTACCTGATCGTGTCGAGTGTTTCGAACTGGGGCGGCTGGGGACTGGTTTCCGCCATGGCGATGGTTGCTCCGAAGGAAGCGGCGGCGCGGCTACTCGCCGATTTCACGCCGGATCGGGACCGGGCATACCTCACTGCCGCCGTCGACGTGGGGCAGGCTGTTGACGATAGCCGCATTGACCGGCCCGCCACGCCCAAGATGAGCGTCGACCGGCTTTCGTGGGAACAGCATGCGCAGGTACTGGGGAGACTCAGGGCACATGTCGATGGATACCTTGCGGATCGGCAGCGCTCGTGAACGCGGCAGTCTTGTTCATCTCCTGACGTTCGGATCATGCTCCTTCGCGGGTCGCCAGGGCCGCCCGAGGATTTGCATACGCGCTGTTTCATCGTGTTCGGGCGAGCATCATCGGAACGAGTCGGCCCCGGTATTGGCTGCTGGCGGCGCGAACGGCAATTGAAGCGGGGTGCATGGTGGGCTGGTCTGGATCGAGGTGGTGGCATACTCGGCACGCCGCGAGGCTGATTCTCAGAAACCGTACAGGCTTGCCGGGTTCTCAACCAGGATTCGATGCCTTGCCGAATAGTTAGGTATCCATAGCGTCAGGTCTTCCAGCAGGCGTGCGGCGTCCGGCTTGTTGTCGGCGCTTTGTGTTGGGTGAGGCCAGTCCGATCCCCACACCATCCGGTCCGGCGCGAGCTGCGCCAGTCTTCGTGCGATTACGCCCGCGTCGGCGTAATCGGGCGCTCCAGTTCTTGACACCAGATAAGGCCCGCTCAGCTTGACCCAGGTCCGGCCGCGAACCACCAGGTCTCTGACCACTCCGAATGCGGGATGCGCCGCGCCGGCTGGTTGCGGGATCTGCCCCATGTGGTCGATCACGAGAGGGGACGACAGGCTCGCGAGCAATTGCCTGTGTTCCAGTATCTGCGCGGCGCTGGCATTGATCTGGATATGCCAGCCGAGCGGGGCGATCCGCTTCGATAGCGGCTCGATCATCGCTACCGTCAGGCCGACGAGGAACTCGAGATTGAAGCGCAGTCCTCGGACGCCCGCGTTATGAAGATTTCGCAGTTCGCTATCAGTCACGGTGTCCACGACCGCTGCGATGCCACGGGCATCGGCCCCGAACTGCGACAGCGCGTCGAGCAGGCAGCGGTTGTCGGTTCCGTAGCTGGAGGGCTGCACCACGACGTGCCGCCCGATATCCAGCCGTTGACGCAGCGCGCGATAGTCGGCGACCGTTGCGTCAGTGGGTCGTAATTGCGCGGCCGGGTCGATCGGATACCGTGAGTCGTAGACGTGGTGGTGACTGTCCGTGATCTGCCCGCCGCCGCTGGTTCCGGTGGTTAGCAGTGGGGATGTGCGTTCGCCGAGGCGATGCTGCTTCTCGTGCATCAAGCCATACTCTCCTCAATCGGATCTATTTCGCGTGTTCAAGCGCCCACTGTGCGACGTCCCGGTGTGTTGCAAACCAAACCTTCGGATGCGACTGCGCGTGCCGGATGATTTCTTCAAGAATCCAGATCCGCGACCGGTAGCCGGTCACATGCGGATGCATCGTAAGCTGGAAAATTCCGCGCTCCCTGTAGGCGGCGTCGAACTCGCGGCGAAAGATATCGTACACGTCGGCGGGTGACGTGTAGGGCCGTATTGCTTCGAAGCGGTTCATCATCAGATAGGCGCCGTCGTCGCGGATCCACTCGACCGGCAACTCCACGAGTCCGCTCGGAACACCCGCCTCGAGCAACTCATAGCAGTCAACGTCCGCCATCAGCGACGAATCGTAGCGCAGTCCCATCTCACGCGCGATCGAGAGGGTGTGCGGGCTGAAATCCCACGATGGTGTGCGCATGCCGACCGGGCGCTGTCCAGTGATCGACTCGAGCGTATCGGCCGAGCGCAGCAGCAAATCGCGCTCGGCCTCATGCGGGAGGACGGAATTCAGTTCATGGATCCAGCCGTGCAGACCGACTTCATGGCCTTCGCCGACAATGCGTTGCGCCTCCTCCGGATGAAGCAGCGCGCTCACTGCCGGCACGAAGAAGGAGGCGGGCACAGCGTGATTGTGCAGCACCTCGAGAATGCGCGGCATTCCTGCACGGCTGCCGTACTGTCCCCAACTGAGCCGGCCGATAGAATTTCCGCCCTCGCGCAATTCGCTTGTTTCGTGATCGCAATCGAATGAGAGCGCGACCGCGCATTGAGCCTCGCCCGGCCACGCCGTGGGACGAAGCGCTCTTCCGGCGCGAACCTGATCGACCAATTCTCGCCAATGGCGGTCGGGCCATTGCCAGGGTTGGTCATGCGAGTCTTGCGTTTCCATCGAAGTCTCCTTGCTGACGTCGTGCTGCTTTTGAAGGGAGGTATTTCAGCCTGATCTGGCTAGTCGCATGAAGGGACATGCACGTCCGCATGCTGTGGGGAAAACGTCATACTGGAATCTTCTTTTCGTAGTCGATGCCGAGCGAGCAGAGCAACAATCCCACGCCGGTCGCGGCGAAAAACATCATGGCAAGAAAGTACGAGCCTGTTGCTTGCACGATAGCGCCAACCAGTATGGGCGCGCCGATGCCGCCGATCGCAGCCCCCAGGTTCAGGAATCCCCCCAGCGTGCCTACCTTGGCGCGCGTGCCGAGCAGCGGCGGAATGCACCAGTAGAGGTTGCCCCAGCGCAAGAAAAATACAGTGCACGATAGAAGTACGACGACAAGCGTGGTGCTCGACAAATAAGCGGCCGAAAACACCGACACCGTGGCAACGACGGCGGCGACTCCGAAGATCGTACGCAACACGGTATTCGGTCTTGCGCCCGAGGCCAGCCACTTGTCCGCAATCCACGCACCGACGAGCTCTCCGACAAAACCGGAGAAGTAGATGATGAAGCTCGAACCTCCCATCTGGCGGATATCGAGGCCGTGTTCTTTCATCAGATAGCTTGGCATCCACGTGAGCAGGCCGTTGAAGAGTGTGTTGCAGCACATGAAGCCAAAAAACATTAGCAGGAACGAGCGGTACTTCAGGAAGTCGAGCGCTCGCCCGGAGGCATCGAGTGGCTCCCGCCTCAACTCTTCCGCCTGTGAACTCTCGATAAACGATGCTTCGGCTTCGTTGACGGCTGGGTGCTCGCGCGGATGATTGCGTATGTACGTCCACGCGAGGGTGCCAACCAGTGCTGTGGCCGCGCCGGCTACCACAAATGCGAGGCGCCACGAACCGAACAATGCGATCAACGCCGAGATCAGGATGGAGCCTACGGCCGCGCCAAGCGGTGCGCCGCCGTCCATCAGCGAAGCCCCACGCGTGCGCTCGTTGCGTGTAAGCCATAGCGCGTTGAGCTTGCCGCCGGCGGGCGCGATCGCGGCCTCGGAAAACCCGAGACCCAGCCGCATGAAAAGCAGGGAGAGGGCATTGCTGCAGAATCCCGCGCCGGCCTGGAACGCTGCCCAGATCAGCGTGGCGACCGTGATCACGAGGCGAGGCTTGAAGCGGTCGACCAGCATGCCGGAAGGAATTTGCATGAGCGTGTACGACCAGAAAAAAGAACTCAGGATGAGCCCTTGCATGACCGGAGAGAGCGTGAACTCCGTTGCGATCAGCGGCATCGCAACGGAGAGTGAAGCCCGGTCCACGTAGTTGACCGTTATCAGCATGAGCAGGAACCAAAAGATCCTCCATCGAACCGATGACTTTCGGGTGGGCGCCAGCGCAGCCGTTCTTGTGTTCATGTCCTCTTCCTATTTCAGTCATGGTGGCCGCCCAGCCGGAACGCGCGGCACGAAGATAAAACGACGAGGCTGGCGGCTGGTAGTCAAGTCTTATGCGAGTGGGCGGTGGAGCAAGTTCAATCGGCGTGATGTGAACGGCGCACCGCTCGCTCGCAGGTCAGAACTTCACGCGAAGACCCGCGCGCGCGACCCATTGCGTGGTCGTACTGGATTCCACTGCCGGGAATCCCTGGTAGATATCCGCATTTGCTCCGCCCGAGGCCTTTTGATATGCCCCATTGAAATAGACATCTGTGCGTTTGGAGAGGGCGTAGTCGGCCAGCAGGTTGACTTGGTTGTACTTCGGTTTCGCGCCGTTGTAGTTCACCTTGCCTTCCGTGAACGTGTAGCCAGCGCCGAGTGTCGTCGCCGGCGTCACCTGATATTGACCCCAGATTTCATAGTTGTCGAAGGTGACGGTGTTGCCCTTCACGCCGCTTGCGTCATCGAACTTCGTATTCGTATAGGCAAGGCTGAAGCGTGCCGGGCCGACCGTATACGCGCCGCCCACGCCGATGTTCTGCATATTGCCCGGATTGCCCACGTAGCCGAACGCGCCTTCGCCGTTCGAAACACCGGGCGTTGCGTTCGGCTTGAAACCGCCGTCGGTGAATTGTTGCGCGGGATTGGTGGCGTAGAAATACGCAGCGCCCAAGTACAGCGGACCATTGCGGTAGTTCGCGCCGCCGGCGATCGTGCTGTTCTGGCGAAAATTGCCTGCCACGCCGCCAAATGCGTACATCGCTTCGGCGGTGACGCCGTTCCAGGTTGGCGTGACGTACTTCACGGAGTTGTTCACGCGAAAGGCATTGTCGGTATTGTCGATATCGCTCGGATGGGAGAACAGTCCACCCCACTGGCCGTTGGACGTGGTCGGCGCGACCATGTCGACCACCGGGTCGTATTGGCGGCCGACGGTCAGCGTCCCCCAACCCTGATTCGCGAGGCCGACCCAGGCCTGGCGTCCGAATTCGAGCCCACCCTGTCCAAGAGTTCCAGTAGAGAGGTTGTAGCCGTTTTCCAACTGGAAGATCGCCCTCGTTCCCCCGCCAAGATCCTCGCTGCCTTTGAGGCCCCATCGGCTGCCGCCTTCCACGCCGCTTTGCATGGCCCACTGGCTGTGGCCGGCGGAGTTGCTGGCGTAGGTCAGGCCTTCGTCGATCAGGCCGTACAGCGTCACGCTACTTTGCGCGAATGCCGGCACTGCAAACGTGCTGGAAAATGCAACCACGATCAGTGATTTTTGTATCATCTGCACTCCAAATTAACTGATGGATTCATATATCGACCTTGTAACTCGACGTGCGGCACAATTAGCGATATGGGGATCGGGGGTGATTGAGCGAGGCGATCGACTCTACGGATTGTCTTGACGCAAACTGATTCACGCGTCAGACCACGTCAACATCAATACAAACTTAACTCATTCAGCGAATCGACTATACAAAGGCAAATTTGACAGGAGATAATCAAAGTTAGTGAAGCTAACTGATAGAGAATTACGATCATGCGCATTTCCTTACAGCAAATCGAAACCTTTTACTGGGTTGCGCGACTCGGCGGATTTCACGCGGCTGCACGTCACCAGCATCTCACCCAGCCTACAATCTCGGCGCGCATTCAGGAGTTCGAGGAGCACCTCGGCGTGCGGCTCTTCGAACGCGGCCGGAGTCGCTCCGAGCTCACGTTGGCGGGCCGCGACGCACTCGCCAACGCGGAGAAGATGCTCAAGCTCGCCGACAATCTCGAACGGATCGGCAAGCGCGGCGACCCCATGCAAGGGCTGCTGCGGCTCGGCGCGAACGAGTCCATCGCTCAGGCGGGTCTGGCAGACTTGCTCACGCATATGAAGTCGCTCTACCCGCAGATGAAAATCGAACTCACCATCGATCTCGGCGTGACGCTTGGCCGCAAACTAGGCACTCGCGAGATTGACGTCGCGATACTGAACGATTCCACTGATGCTCCACATGTGGTGGAGACGGCTATCGGACATACCGACCTCCACTGGGTTGCGTCGCCGCAGCTCGTGCCTGACCCCTTCGCAACGCCTCACACGCTTGCGCCTGTTCCCATCATCACAGTCTCTCAGCCATCGTCAAACCATTCGCTCGTCATGAACTGGTTCCGCAACGCGGGGTGTACGCCGGAAAACATAAGCTCATGTAATTCCCTGTCCACAATGCTACGCCTCGTGGCGGCGGGACATGCGGCGGCGGTGCTGTCGCCCGCGATCATGCGCTCCGACCTTGACGGCGGGCTGATTCATGTCCTCAACACCGAACGGCCCATCACCCAGCAAGCCTTTTTCGTGGCCTATCAGGAAGAGCGTCATGGAGGTATGGACGCCATCGTGGAACTCGTGAAAGATGTGCTCACCCGCAGCCGCTTACTGATTCCGGATTAGCCGCTGTGGCATGCTATCCCGCACGAAGCAAACCAAGAGTTCATGCGGCCAAGGAACGCTCCCGCTCGATGACGCGTTGTCCCGTTTGCGCATCGAACAGATGGATCTCCTGCGGCAGCGGCGAGATGCGCAACGTCTCTCCGGGTCGAGCCAGAACACGTTCTCGAAACTCGCAGACAAGCTCGTCCTTGCCGCGGCGAACGTTGACTTGAGTGGCCGATCCAGTCGTTTCAACCACGATGACCTCGGTTGGCGTGCCGTTCTCCGTAACAGCGAAGTGCTCGGGCCGGATGCCAAGGATCACAGGGCACGGGCATTGCACGGCGAGCCGGCGTCCAAGGGGCACTGTGAAGCCGCTCGCGGAACTGAACACGGTCCCTTGCTCGGCGTCGACAAGGTGACCCTCGATGAAGTTCATGGCCGGCGAGCCAATGAAGCCTGCAACGAACACGTTGCGCGGATGATCGTAGACTTCGAGCGGCGCACCTATTTGCTCGACTACACCGTCGCGCATCACGACGATCTTGTCGGCGAGCGTCATCGCTTCGACCTGGTCATGCGTGACATAGATGGTGGTGGTATGCAGACGCTGGTGCAACTGCTTGATCTCAGTGCGCATGGCGACACGCAGCTTCGCGTCCAGATTCGACAGGGGTTCGTCGAACAGGAAGACTTGCGGATCCCGCACGATCGCGCGTCCCATCGCTACGCGCTGGCGCTGACCGCCTGAGAGTTGGCGGGGATAGCGTTCAAGAAACGGGCCCAGTGCCAGGATCTCGGCGGCGCGCCGTACCCGTTGCTCAATTTCGGCCTTCCGCACGTTGCTGATCGTGAGCGAGAAACCCATGTTCTCCCCCACGGTCATGTGCGGGTAAAGCGCATAGTTTTGAAACACCATCGCCATGTCGCGGTCCTTCGGCGACAAGTCATTGACGACCCGTCCGGACACGCTGATCTCTCCCGAGGTGATGGTCTCGAGACCGGCGATCATGCGCAGCAGGGTGGACTTGCCACATCCCGACGGTCCCACCAGCACGGCAAACTCGCCGTCAGCGACATCCACGTTGATGCCGTGAATGACGGCGTGGGACCCGTACGACTTTTGAACATTCTGGATTCTGAGGTCTGCCAAGGCGATGACTCCGGAAATAGGTGGGTGGTGAATGCGTGGCCTTGGGGCTCACGGCATCAACAGACCGCCGTTGACCTCGACCACCTGACCGGTCACATAGCCGCTGAGTTGATCGGAGCAAAGGAAGAGGAATGTTCCGACACAGTCCTCCGGATCGCCGATGCGGCCCATCGGGATTTGCGTGGCGGTGGCCTTGAGCTGTTCCTGCGACGTCACCCGGTCCTGCATGTCTGTCGTGATGACACCCGGCGATACGACGTTCACCCTGATGCCTTCGCGCGCGTGCTCCTTCGCGATCGAGCGTGAGAACGTGGACACGAACCCCTTGGCGCCGGCGTAGACCGCAGACCCTGCGCCACCGCCTGTGCGCCCCGCGACCGAGCTGACGTTAATGATGTTGCCGCCGCTTTTTTGCTTGCGAAACTGCCGGACCGCCGCGCGGCATGCGCTAAATACCGGCCGCACGTTGATCGCCATATGACGTTCGAAGAGCTCGTCGGGAAAGTCCGGGAGACTCACCCGGGAGATCTGGTCCCCTGCATTGTTGATCAGCACGTCGAGCCGTCCGAAGGCCGCAACGGTCTCCTGGATCAGCTGGTCGGCGGCGCCCGGCTCGGTGAGATCGGCCTGGATGATGCGGGCGCTGCCGCCGTGTTTTTCGATATAGGCGGCGACCGCTTCGGCCTGTGCCTGGCCGCTGCGGAAATGAACCATCACTTTCGCGCCCTGCGCACCGAGTCCTTGGGCCACCGCTGCGCCGATGCCGCGGCTGGCGCCGGTTACGAGACACGCCTTGCCCGCGATTTCATTCAGAGTCATGTGAGTTTTCTCCATTGTTGGATGCTAGATGCGACCGGTGGCCGGTTCAAAGGCGCTCGCGGCCAACAGGAAGGGCAGCGCGACCTCATGAAACGCGTCCGCTTGTTCGAGCTGCGGCGTATGACCGGCGTCCTCGATGACCGCCAGCGCGGCGCCCGGGATACGCTCACGCATCAGCTCTCCGTGCTCGGGAGTGCGCGCGCGGTCGTGCCGGCCCTGGACGATCAGCGTCGGCACCTGGATGCCCGAAAGCTGCCCGAGCGTGTCGTTCACGGCATTGGAACGGGCTGCTTCGATAGCCGCGCCGGGCGTGGCCCCGAGTGCAATGCGGCGGAACCTGGCTAGCTCCGCGTCGGACGGAGGATGCAGAAAGAAGCCGTTGACGACCGGGGTTATCGCGGCTTCATCCCAGGGTGCGGCTTCCATGGCGTCGGCTTTCGCGAGCGCAGCTGCTGGGTCCGCGGTCGTGGCGCCGGTTGCGACGAGCAACAGGCGCCCGACGCGCTCCGGGTAGCGGAGCACAAAGTGTTGGGCCACGACTCCTCCCATGGATCCGCCGATCAGCGTGATACGCGCGATGTCGCGCGCATCGAGCAGACGGACGAGCGAGTCCGCAAGGCCGCTCATGGTGTACGGTCCACTTTCGTCCGCCGATGCACCGAACCCCGGCAGGTCTGGCGCCACGCACCGGATGCCGGCTGCCGCTAGCCGGCCGGCAGTCGGCTCCCAATACGCCGACGACTGGCAGAACCCGTGCAGGAAAACCGCCGGGGGATTTGCGCCGTCGCGCTCCAGCGTGAAATAGCTCATCAGCTTGCCTCTTTTTTCAGTTGCTGCGCTTTCTGGGCCGACGCGGTAAGTGCCGCGAGGGGTGTGGTCTGGCGCATCAGAACTGCCTGGATCTGCTGCTGCGTGAAGCGGTCCCATTCGCTGTACCAAGTGGTGCTGATGTTCTCGCGCGTGCGGGCATGCGCCATCTGCTGCTGGAAAATGGCTGGCTCGTAGCCCAGTTGTTTCTGGGAGGCAGCGATTCGCGGGTCCGTGTCGAGCGCCTTGAACGGATAACCGACGCCATACTTCAGGTACCAGGTTTCCGCAGAGGAGTACTGACCGTGGGCGTCCTTGCCACCAAGAAAATACATCAGGCGCCAGGCCGCGTCGCGCGACTTGGTCTGGGAACTCATGCCATACAAGCGCGCCCATCCCATCGGACCCTGGCCGGCATCCTTGAGCCCCGGGAATCTCGTCATGTGGATCTTGCCGGCGCGCTTGCTGTACTGCGGATTGTTCGAGCGCGGAAAGACGTTGCCGACATTTGACGTGAAGACGCCCTGTCCGCTCAGGAACGTGTCGCGCACTTGGGTGTCGTCGAGTTCGAGGCCGCGCGGGTCCAGGATCTGTGAGCCGTGCATCGCGTCAAGCATCCATTCGAGGACACTCAGCGCGGTCTTGTCCTCGTTGGGGAAAACTGGATCCATGGCGGGATTAAATAAGTGGCCGCCGGAGGCGAATACCATGGACCAGAATTCGCTCAGCCCGTCCACGTTCGTCTTGTATCCCTTGAGTATCGGGTATTGGGCAATGCCGGCCTTCTTCACCTCCAGCGCTGCAGTCTTTAACTGGTCGAGCGTGACCGGCGCGTCTTTCACTCCGGCTTTGTCAAGTGCCGCGCGGTCGTAGATGTAGACGTAGATGTCGCCATAGTAGGGCGTTCCGTACTGCTTTCCTTTGTAGAAAAGCGCTTCGCGGTCGAAGGAAAAAATGTCCTTGTTCAACGCGTCGAGCCCGGGCAGGCCGTCGATGGGCTGTAACCAGCCAGCGTCGACCCACGCGCCGAGATCCGTGTCGCGCACGTAGAACGCATCCGGCTGGGAGCCGGCATTAAAAAGCGCGATCATCTTCTCGTTGTACAGCTGCATGTCCAGTGGCGTGTAGTTCACCTTGATGCTGGGGTTCTCGGCCATGAACTGTTTGAGCCGCTGTTCAACCACCTGGGGCTCGAAGGCCCAGCCCGCGAACTGAACGGCAACGTCGGCCGCGAGCGCGGATGACATCAGCCCAAGGCTGCCGACGGCGGTACCGGCGCCGGCAAGTGCGGACAGCGCGAGGAACCTGCGGCGGGACATCGGACTATAAAGATCGTCATTGGGTGGCATCGCGGTCCTCCTTGAGGCCATGAGATTGCGTTAAAGTGTTTGACACGATCAGTCCTTCACGGCGCCGCTGGTGAGGCCCTGAACAATCAGGCGCTGGAACAGGAACGCCAGCGCCAGGGGCGGGATGATCGCAAGCACGCCGCCCGTTGCCATCAGCGTGCGTTGGGTCGTCACGTCGGTGGCAAATCCCGCGACAACCACGGGCAAGGTCTTCGAGGCGGTCGTGCTGGTCAGGATCACGGCAAACAGGTAGTCGTTCCAGGCGGTCATGAAAGCGAACATCGCAGCGGAGACCAGCCCTGGCATCGCAACGGGCAGCAGCACCTTGATGAGCATCTGCAGCCAGCTGCAACCATCCATGAACGCCGCCTCCTCAAGCGAGCGCGGGATGGTCTGGAAGTAGTTCTTCAGCAGCCAGATCGTGAACGGCAGGGTGAAGGTCACGTAGGTTGTGATCAACGCGGACAGATGGTCTAGCATGCCAAGGTTCTTGAGCGTCAGATAGAGCGGCACAATGAGCGCAATGCCGGGGACCATGCGCGAGCCGAGATAGACACCGAGAAGCGCGCCTTGCCCGCGAAAGCGCAGGCGCGCGAGGCTATAGCCGGCTAGCGTGCCGAGCACGAGGTTCGCGACAGCAGTGCCCAACGCGGCGAACAGCGAGTTCACCATGCCCGGAAGCATTTCCTCGGCGGCGCGGCCACCCACCAGGGCGTTCGCTCCCGAAGGATGGAAAAACGTCCGATAGTGCTCAAGCGTCGGATGCTGGGGAATCCACTGCGTGGGTACTGTAAGGGCGTCGCGCTCGTGCATGAAGCTCGTTAGCAGCAGCCAGCAGAACGGCGCCAGGATGTAGACCGCGACGGCAATGCCGGCGAGTGCCAGGAACGCGGTGCGGCGCGAGCGGCGGCCGCCGGCCGTGAAAAAATGGATGGGCAAAGTACTCATGCTTCGATGTCTCCGCGTCCGTAGAGCACCTTGAAATAGGCCAGCGCAAGCGCGAGCGTAATCAGGCTGACCAGCCACGCGTATGCGTTGCCATGGCCAAAATCGAGGTTGCTGAATGTGGTCAGGTAGGTCTGCCAGGTGAGCGTAGTGGTGGCCGTGCCGGGACCTCCTGCGGTGAGCACGTAAATTACGTCGAATGCACGAAGCGCCGACATCGTTTGCAGGATCAGCACGACAAGCAGGGACTGCGAAAGCCAGGGCAGGGTGATGTATCGAAAGAGCTGGGACTTGCTCGCGCCATCCATGCGGGCCGCCTCGTAAAGTTCTGCGGGGATGCGTTGCAGCGCAGAGAGCAGAAGGATGACGGCAAGCGGCAACAGGCTCCAGACTTCGGCGAATACGAGCGCGAGCAGGGCGGACGTGGGTGTCGACAGCCAGCCTCGGTACTGGTCGAGCAAGCCAAGGCTCACAAGGAGGCCGTTTAGCGCGCCCACCTTTGCGTCGTAGATCCATTGCCACATCAGGCCGTTCACCACAGGCGGGATTGCCCATGGCAGGAGGACAAGCGTGCGCACCATCGCCCGCCCGGGAAACTCGCGGTTGAGCAGCAGTGCAATCAGGATTCCCAGCACCACCACCAGCATGACGACGAGCACCGTGTACTCGACGGTGATCCACAGCGAAGTCCAGAACTCGGGCGACTGGAGTATGTCTATATAGTTCGATATCCCGACGAATTTGAACGCATGGGGTCGCTGCAGGTTGTAACGATGCAGACTGATCCAGGCCGAGTAAGCAATAGGAAACGCGGACAGCACGCAGATCGCGAGAAGCGCCGGCGCATTGAGCAGCCAGGCGAAGGCCCGGCGATCGTAACCAACACGGTTCACGCGCTGCCTGGGTTTGGCGGCTGGTAACGACAGCGACGGTCTCATGAACGGCTCCCCAGGCGCAGGAACTTGCCGGCGCGCTCGCCGGTGGCACCTCGCGCTTCGTAAGTCATCGTGCCGCTCACCATCACGTTTTCAATACCGTGGGCGAGCAGGGTTGGCTGCGCATAGGTGGCGCGGTCGATTACGAGATCCGGATCGAACACGACCAGATCCGCGTGCTTGCCGCCGGCGATCTCGCCGCGGTCCAGCAGATTGAAGCGGCGTGCGGACAGGCCGGTCATGCGGTGCACGGCCTCTTCCAGCGGAAACAGGGCGAGTTCGCGCGCGTAATGCCCTAGCACGCGCGGAAAGGTGCCCCACAGG
>Ga0153932_1000182_pt1 | contig 26018 bp, 25 predicted proteins | sample TSNJ016MetaG_FD_102273 | JGI IMG/M metagenome (GOLD analysis project Ga0153932, IMG submission 102273) | Attine ant fungus gardens microbial communities from New Jersey, USA - TSNJ016 MetaG | ecosystem: Host-associated > Fungi > Mycelium > Unclassified | place: USA: New Jersey, Wharton State...
AACATGCCGCAATACTGCGTCTGGTCCTTTATGTCGTCGCGAAACGGGCCGCACACGCCCATGTCGTAGAACTTCGGATCGTGGTTCACAGCAAGCGTGGTGTTACGCGGAACGCCGAGCGCTTCGTACTGGTAGTCGGTGAACATCGGCGGGATGCCGTCGGCACTCGGCTTCGACAGATGGCAACCGGCGCAGTTGGCCTTGTCGGGATTGTTGAAGAGGCGCAAGCCGCGCAACTCGGTTTGGGAGAGCCGCGCCTTGCCTTCGAGCCAGTAATCGTATTTGCTCGAGTACGGATGGAACGACTGCTCTTCGACCTGATAGCGCGCAATTGCGAACATGGCCTCGGAGACGGTGAGCTGCGTGCTCTGGAAAATATTTGCGCCGAACAACTTCGTGAAGTCGTCCTTGTACGCCGTGCGCTGCAATTTTGCGGCGACATCGGCTTCGCTGCTATTGGCCATTTCCACGGGGTTGAGCATCGGGCCGGACGCTTGAGCTTGCAGCGTATCGGCGCGGCCGTCCCAGAAGAATCCGCCTTGCGGCACCATGGCCGGCGCAGCGGGCGCGACGCCCGCATTCTTTTGCGCCTTGGCGGTTCCTGCGGCTTGCGAGGCAAGCGCGGCGAAATCCGGCGGCGCTTCGGCTTCACCCGCGTCGGGGCCAATGCTGAAGTTAGGCTGCAGATACAAATACATCAGGGAAGGCGGCGGACGGTAGCCTTCCAGATTCATGTGCGGTCCGCCCAGCTGCACGGAAAGTTTGTTCGGCGGTCCGTAGGCGTGGTCCGGGCTGTGACAGGACGCGCAGGACTGTTTCCCGGAGCCGGACAACGACTCGTCGAAGAAAATCTTCTGGCCGAGTTGCGCGACCGCGCTCAGCGGCTCGACCGGCGGACGGGAGAGTACGACAGGAGCCGGATTGGCGCCCGTCAGGTCTTCCACGACAGCGCCCACGCGGGCAGGTACTTGGGAGGGGAACGCGACGGCCCACGCGCTGAATCCGACGGCGCCCACGACCACGGCGGCGAGGCATCCGAGCAAGACATGTTTCGGGCGGGGAAGGCGTGGCTTCTCGCCTGTGGTGGGCGTAACCGGAGGTATGACGGTGTGCGACATGTGAGCCAGGAAGCAGAAGCAGCATTGAAAAAACGCCGCCGGCCAATTGCCCGGCGGCGACGCGACAAGAACATTGCCGCCTGCGTCAGTGAGCCGACGCAGGCGTTCAGACTACGATCAGATCGCGGGAACCGATGCGACCGGCGTACCCAGGTTCGGGTCGACGAACAGCGTCGGGTTGTTACCCGGACCGCTGAAGTTGAACATGCCGTTGATGCTGCCTGCAGTCGCGTCGAACGAACCGCCACCGAGACGCGCACCGTTGAGCCAGTTGTCTTCAATGAAGCGAACCACCGAAGCCTGGGTAATCTGCGTGTGGTCCACGTAGTTCACCTTCGCCCACGGCGAGATCACGACGAATGGAATACGCGTGCCCGGACCGCAGCGGCCGTTCACCGGCGCGCCCTTCACACCCAGCGGAGCCGTAGCCGTACCGCACGTGCCCGCACCGTTGACCTGGTCGGCGATCGCATCGAACGACGACGAGGTCGGCACTGCGTAAGCATGGTCGTACCAGCCGTCCGAGTCATCCCACGCCACGATCACAGCGGTGCTCGCCCAGTCCGGCTGCTGCTGCAGGAAGTTGACGATCTTCGCGGTGAAAGCCTGCTCATCGAGCGGATCCGAATAACCTGCGTGGCCATCCTGGAACGCCGGCGCCTTGATGAAGCTGACCGACGGATAGTTACCCGCCTTGACCGCTGCAATGAAGTCGTCGGTGTCGTATTGGTGGTTTGCGGGTTCCGGCGTCTTGCCATCCGCTTCAAGCGACAAGCCGATCACTGCCGTCGAGCTCGGACGTGCGTGCGTCGGGTTAGCCGTCGATGCGAAGTACTGGAACCAGTTGTGGTGCGGGACGTAGTCGGCAGTAGCCTGACCCACGACCGGCGACAACGTGCTGCGCTTGCAACCCGTCGTGCCGTTGCTGTTCACGGTCGCCAGGTTGAAGCCGCCCATGAAGCCGCCCCACGAGATGTTCTGCGCGTTCAGCAAGTCGCCGATGTTCTTGGCGGCCAGCAATGCGGTGTCGGTCGTGCTCGAGCAGATATCGTTGGCCGGATCGACGTCGTTAATCAGCGTGAAGCCGCCTTGACCGTCGTTCACGTAGTACGAGCCCGTGTTCGTTGCACTGACTGCGGCCGTGCTGAACTTGACCGGCGTCAGGCCGTTCGTTTGGCCCGACACGACTTCGAGTGCACCGGGCGTCGACGGACCGTACGTGGCCGTGTACGCGTTGTCGCTCATTGCGAAGTGCTGCGCGTAGTTCCACAGAGCGCCGACCGTGTTGCCGTCGTAGTAGCCCATGACCTGGCCTGCGGTACCGAATGCGCCTGCGCCGCCTGCCGTGCCCTTACCCGTGAACTTCGGGAAGAGGTCGGCTGCGCCGTTATCGTAGGCGTGTTGTTCCGGCGTGTACGAGTGGTTCTGGTCGGCGGTCGCGGCTTGCGTCCGGTCCAGGCGGAACGGATTGGCTGCGCCCGTGCCGTTCGCCGTATTCGTGAAGTTGGGGTTGGCCGTCAGCAACGTGCCGCTAAGCCCATTGATTGCCGGCGTACCTGCAGCCGGCGTGAATGCCGGTTCGCCTGCCGGGTTCGCTGCGTTCGGGTAAGTCGCGAAGTAGTGATCGAACGAGACGTTCTCGTTATAGATCACGACGACGTGCTTGATGGGGGTAGCGGTCGCGATCCGGTTCTGGATGGACCCGCTGCTGCTGTTGTTGCTGCCGCCGCAGGCATATAGGCCGATGGCCATTGCTGCGGTGGGTACGCCAACCATTAAGGCTCGACGAAACATGTGTGAAGCTCCCGATGTCGTTGTTTCAGTGCTTGTTGTGGCCGCGTGGCCTTTGGGGACGGGTGCGGACTAGGATGCGGACTGTTCAAAGACCTTTCTTTCGATCCGAGCGCATTGGAACACTTGCGTATGAACCCTAAAAGACGGTCCGCTTTCGCTGGGGTTACGTGAAAATAACAAGCAGAAAGAGTCGGTAAGGCCGGACGTCAAATCACGCTGGAATCAGCGCTCCAACGCTGAATCCACGGTTTGACAGCGGCACTTTTAATTGCATGAAAAAGCTCGAATGAAGCCCATGGCAATGAGTCGCTTGCTTTCACGCGGACGTCACAGAGCGCTTCGATAATCGCTTCTGTAAACGTTTTCATTTCATTCTTGCCATCACTCATGCACTCGACCATCAAGGACGTTGCCGCGCATTCAGGCGTGTCTATCGCCACTGTTTCGCGTGCACTCAACGCACCGCAATTGCTGAATGCGGAGACGCTTGCCAAGGTGCGCGAATCGATCGAAGCGCTCGACTTCATGCCCAGCGCACGAGGCCGCCAACTTCGCGGCGTGCGCACGCGGCTGGTCGGCGTGGTCGTACCCACGCTCGCCAACCCGGTCTTCGCCGAGTCGTTGCAAGGCATCGATGAAGCGGCCTCTGCCAGTGACTATCGGCTGATGCTGATGACCACTGCGTATGACAGCGCGCGTGAGCGTCGCGCGATCGAGACTTTGCGCGAGCAGCGCGTGGATGGCCTGATCGCGACAGTCGCCGATGCCGAATCCAACCCGTTGCTGGACGAACTTGATCGCATCGGCTTGCCTTATGTGCTGGCGCATAACGACACGGCGTATCGCGCGGCGGTGTCGGTCGATAACCGGCGGGCGGCGCGTGATGGCGTGTGTGCTTTGTTGCAGCGCGGGCATCGTCGAATCCTGATGCTCGCGGGTTCGTTCGCCGAATCGGACCGTGCGCGCTTGCGGTATCGCGGTTACGAAGACGCGATGCTCGACGCCGGTCTCGCGCCTCATCCACCGCTTGAACTTGATTTCAATGCAGACGATTTACCGGCTTCGCTGCTCGCTCATCTCGCCGATCCTGTTCGCCGCCCCACTGCGCTTTTCTGCAGCAATGACCGCTTGGCGATTATCGTGATGCGCGGTTTGCGGCATGCGGGCTTGTCCGTGCCGCACGATATTTCAGTGCTTGGTTTCGATGGCATTCCGCTTGGCGAATGGTTGTCGACAGCGTTGTCCAGCGTCGCCACGCCGAACCGCGAGATCGGCCGGTGCGCGTGGCTTCATCTCGCCACGCAGCTCGGCCTTCCCGGCGATACCACCAGCGGCCCCATTCCGTTCAAGTTGCCTCATAGCGTAAGAACCGGCGCGACTATCGCGTCATTGATCGATCCCGCGGCCACAACGGCCTCCCTCGTATCGGAGAAACCTGCATGAAAATCCGTCATGTCCTCGCTACGCTGCTTGCAGCGACGGCTACGTTTTGCGCGGCCGGCGCGGCTTATGCCGACAACACGGCGATTTGCTACAACTGTCCGCCGGAATGGGCGGACTGGGCGAGCCAGATTGCTGCTATCCAGAAGCAGACCGGCATCCGCGTGCCGTTCGATAACAAGAACTCCGGCCAGGCGATCGCGCAGATGATGGCCGAGCAAAAGAGCCCGATTGCGGACGTGGTGTATCTCGGCGTGTCGTCGGCGTTCCAGGCGAAAGACAAGGGTCTCGTGCAGCCGTATAAACCTGCGCATTGGAACGATATCCCTGCCGGCATGAAGGATCCTGACGGCTCCTGGTTCGCGATTCACTCCGGCACGCTAGGCTTTTTCGTGAACAAGGATGCGCTCGATGGCAAGCCGGTACCGCGCTCGTGGGCCGACCTGTTGAAGCCGGAATACAAGGGCATGGTTGGGTATCTTGATCCGTCATCGGCGTTCGTGGGATACGCGGGTGCAGTGGCAGTGAATCAGGCGCTGGGCGGCACGCTCGATAACTTCAAGCCCGGTCTCGACTGGTTCGCGAAGATGAAAGCGAACGCGCCGATCGTGCCGAAACAGACCGCTTATGCACGCGTGATGTCGGGCGAGATTCCGATTCTTCTGGACTATGACTTCGACGCGTATCGTGCGAAATACAAGGATCATGCGAACGTTGAGTTCGTGATTCCGAAGGAAGGCACGATCGTGGTGCCCTATGTGATGAGTCTCGTGAAGGGCGCGCCGCATCAGGCGAACGGCGAGAAAGTGCTGGATTTCGTGCTGTCGGATGAAGGACAGCGCCTGTGGGCGAACGCGTATTTGCGACCGGTTCGCGGTGGAACGTTGCCGCCTGATATCGCTGCGAAGTTCTTGCCGGCGTCGGAGTATGCGCGCGCCAAGGACGTCGACTTCGCGAAGATGGCCGCGAAGCAAAGCGCGTTCGGCGAAGAGTATTTGCGCGTCATGCACTGACACTTTAGCGATGCAAGATTCCACCTTCTCCACCCGCGCGCGGGTCTTCCTGCTGGCACCCGCGCTGGCTGTCTTCTGCGCGTTCTGGCTGCTGCCGCTGGTCGCGTTGCTGCAGGCCAGCGCGGTGCCGGACGCGTTCACCGCGTATCGCGAGGTCCTGACCAACGCGCGTTATCTGCATAGCTTGCTCGCGACCGTTGCGTTGTCGCTGGCGGTGACGGCGGCGACGTTGGTATTGTCGACTATCACCGGTTTGTTTCTCGCGCGACGCGAGTTGCCGGCCAAGCGCTTGCTGGTCGCGCTGCTGACGTTTCCGCTCGCGTTTCCCGGCGTGGTGGTGGGGTTCATGGTGATCATGCTCGCCGGGCGCCAGGGGTTGATCGGCGCCATTTCAACACGGCTGACGGGCGACCGCTGGGTGTTCGCTTATTCACTCAGCGGCCTGTTCCTGGGCTATCTTTATTTTTCGATTCCGCGCGTGATCGTCACTGTGATGGCGGCTGCGACGAAGCTGGATGCGTCGCTGGAAGAAGCGGCGCGTTCGCTGGGGGCATCGCCGTGGCGCATCTTTATAGACGTGATCATGCCCGCGCTGATGCCTGCGTTGATCGCGGCGGGCGCCGTGTGTTTTGCTACCGCGATGGGCGCATTCGGCACCGCGTTCACACTCGCCACCGACCTCGACGTATTGCCGATGACCATCTACACCGAGTTCACGCTGAACGCGAATCTTGCGACGGCGGCGGCGTTATCGATCGTGCTGGGCCTGGTGACGTGGGCCGTACTGGCGGTTGCGCGCAGCCTCACCGGCGCGACTGTTGCCGCAACTGCATGAGGACGCTTATGCCTGAGTTCCTTAAGCCGCGTCGTCTGCTCGTTGCAGGGCAACTGCTGCTGACGCTTGCGCTGGTTGCGTTCATGGTCGTGCCCGTGGTGATGTCGGTCATGGCCGGATTGACCGTCAACTATTTTCGCGGTGTATCGAGTGGGCTGACGCTTAAATGGCTCGAACAAGTGTGGGCGATGTATCAGGGTTCGGTCTGGCTATCAATTGAGATCGCGCTTGCGACGCTTGCCATCACGCTCGCGATTGGTGTGCCGGCAGCGTACGCACTGGCACGCAGCAATACGCGCTGGGCGCGGTTTGTCGAAGAACTCTTGGTCCTGCCTATCGCGTTGCCGGGTCTCGCTACGGCGTTGGCTTTGTTGTCCGTGTACGGTGGCTGGAGCGCGTTTCGATCGAGCATGTGGTTCATCGTTGCAGGGCACGTGGTCTTTACCCTGCCATTCATGGTGCGCTCGGTTGCAGCCGTTTGCGCAGGCACCGATCTGCGAACCATGGAAGAGGGCGCGGCCAGTTTGGGCGCGTCGTTCACGCAGCGCTTCCTGACAATCGTGCTCCCGAATGCGCGTCCTGGCATTGTCGCTGGTGCGCTCGCGGTGCTGACTTTGTCGATAGGTGAATTCAACCTGACGTGGATGCTGCATACGCCCGACACCAAGACTTTGCCCGTCGGTCTCGCCGATGCCTACGCGTCCATGCGCCTTGAAGTCGGCAGCGCCTACACCATTCTTTTCTTGCTGATGACCTTGCCGTTGCTGATTGCGATGCAATGGCTGGGTGTCGATCCGGTGGGCGCGCAGAGTGCGCGTGCCGCGGCGAAACGCAAGCGCGCGTTATCGAAAAGCAGTGCTCCAGAGCAGCAACCACTTACACAACCTGTAGAGACTGCACGATGAGACTCGAAGCCGTTCCCGTCACCCTCAGCCGTTGCGCGAAAACATTTCGCGGGCAGCGCGTGCTCGAACCTGTCGATCTCAGCATCGAACCTGGCGAAACGCTCGTGCTGCTCGGACCGTCAGGCTGCGGCAAGACCACTACGTTGCGGTTGATCGCGGGCCTGGAAAAGCCCGATGCCGGCGGCCGCGTGAGCTTCGGTGCCGACGATGTCACGGCATTGCCTATCGAGCGTCGTCAGGTAGGCATGGTGTTCCAGAACTACGCGCTGTTTCCCAATCTCACGGTGCGCGGCAACGTGGGTTATGGCTTGCGGATCCAGAAGGTCGAGGTCTCGGCGGCGCGTCGACGGGTAGATGAACTGCTTGAAATGACCGAGCTGACGGCGCATGCCGACAAGTCGATTACCGAGTTGTCCGGCGGTCAGCGTCAGCGTGTTGCGCTGGCTCGCGCGCTGGCCCCGAGGCCGCGTGTATTGTTGCTCGATGAACCGCTGACCGCACTCGACGCCCGCTTGCGCGAAACCTTGCGTGCCGAGATGAATGCGTTGCTGCGCGAACTTCGCGTGACCAGCATCTATGTCACGCATGACCAGTCCGAAGCGATGGCGCTGGCCGACAGGATCGTGGTGATGAGCGCCGGGCGCATCGAGCAATGCGGTACGCCGCGTGAGATTTACTACCAGCCCGCGAGCCGCGCGGTGGCGCAATTCATCGGCACATTGAACCGGGTGACGGGCGAGTGTCGCGATGACGCATTCGTCACGCTTGGCGGTACGATTAGCGTCACGGGGCTCGTTGCGCAACTGCGCGCGCGCGAGGGTGCACGGTCGGAAATTTTCTTCCGACCGGAAGATGCAGTGCTTGTCGACCCGCAGTCTGCGCAGTTGCGCGGCGCGGTGGAGTCGGCGCTGTTTCTGGGTGAACGCACCCGGTTGAAAATCAGGGACGCGGCACCGGATGCATTGATTGTCGATGTGCCCGGCCGCGTTGAACTGGCGCAGGGAACGGCCGTGGGGATATCGGTGCGCGATGAAGGATGGGTTGCGCTGCATTGAGGCTTCGCGTTCGCTTCAGGTCAAACCAAGGAGATGCCATGCTGCTCGCTCAAATCACCGATTTGCATATCAAGCTTCCCGGTGTGCTTGCGTATAAAAAAGTCGATACCGCCGCTTGTTTGCGTGCCTGTGTCGAACGGCTGAACGCGCTGAGCCCGCGTCCGGATGCCGTGCTTGTGACCGGTGACCTGGTGGATTTTGGCACCGCCGATGAATACCGGCATCTAGCGGCGTGTCTGAAACCGTTGGAAATACCGGTGTACCTGATGGTCGGGAATCACGACGATCGCGCGGCGTTGCGCGAGGTTTTCGATGCGCATTATTTGCACGACAGCGGTACGGGTAGCGACTTCGTGCAATACGCGTTCGATCTGCACGATATGCGGGTCATTGCGCTGGATTCGCAGAAGCCGCGGGAAAGTCCGGGCACGTTATGCGACGCGCGTCTTGCGTGGCTTGAACGTGAGTTGAAGGCGGCTGACGGCCGGCCGGTAATTGTGGCGTTGCATCATCCGCCGTTTGCTACCGGTATTGGGCATATGGACGACATGGCGCTCGACGCGCAGGCGTCGGCGAAGCTGGAGGCGCTGATTTCGCGGTATCCGAATGTGGAGCGCGTTTTGTGCGGGCATGTGCATCGGCCGGTGCATAAGCGGTTCGCGGGGACGATCGCTTCTATCGCGCCGTCGACCGCGCATCAGGTGGTGCTTGATCTGCATGCCGATGCGCCTTCGGCATTCGTGCTCGAGCCTGGGGCGTTCGCGTTGCACTATTGGACGGCGGGCGTGGGGCTTGTGTCGCATCATGAATACGTTGAGCAGTTCGACGGGCCGTATCCGTTTTTTGACGACGATGGGGCGTTGGTGGATTGAGGGTTTAGCCGGTGACGACTCCCGCCGCCAGCCCGCCCACTTTCACAATCAGCCCACCCCCGCCATCGCGATTGCGCACCTCGAGCGTAGCCCCATGCCGCCCCGCAATGCTTGACGCAATCGCGAGTCCCAGTCCGCTGCCCGATCCCTGCGCACCGGCACCGCGATAAAACCGGTCGAAGACACGGTTGAGTTCATCGGGGGCAATGCCCGTCCCTGTATCGATGACTTCAACGCCCACACCCTGTGCATCGCGCGCGAGGATCACATCGACCTTACCGCCCTCGGGTGTATGGCGAATCGCGTTATCGATCAGGTTGTTCAACAGGATTCCCAGCGCGTGTTCATCGCCCAGCACGACATAGTTGTCCGATGTATCGCGCCCGCGCTCCTCCAGTCCGAGATCGATACCCTTGGCCTCCGCCAGCAACGACAGATCACTCACAGACCGCTCCGCAAGCCGACGCAGACTCATGAGCGTCGTGGAAGCCGCCCGGTTCGCATCCTCGCGCGCCATCGCTAATAACTGATGTGCAAGGTGGATGATCCGGTTCAACCGCCCCTCAAGACGTTCCAGTGTCTGGCCATCGCCTTGCAACGTGCCGTCGCGACGTGCCGCCTGAAGTTGCAACTTCAATGCGGTTAGCGGCGTGCGCAACTCGTGGGCTGCGTCGGCAACAAAGATTCGCTGCGCCTGCGACGCGTCGCTTAATCGCCGGAGCAAGTCGTTCAACGCATCGACCAGCGGGCGGATCTCCACGGGTACTCGCGTGCCCACTTGCAACGGTTCAAGCGAGTCAAGCGAGCGCCGCGATAACGCCCGCGACAATCCACCAATAGGCGCAAGGCCCCGCGCCACGACAAACAACACCAGCGCAATGGTCACGGGCACGACCAGCGCGAGCGGCCACAACGTGCGCCATGCGAGCCGCAACGCCAGATCCTCGCGAACGGAGAACGGTTGCGCCACCTGGATGTATCGGTCCGGCTGCTGCAGGCCAAACACACGCCACGAATAGTCATCGCGTTTAATCGACCGGAATCCCTCGGCGACGCGCGGCAACGCTGGCTCCTTGAGCGAGTGATAAACGAGCTTGCCTTGCTTGTCCCAGATATCGATGGCGATCCGGTCGTCGGCTATGCCGTTGAAGTCGTGGCTGGCCCGGTCGGCAGCATCGGCCGCAGCAATATTCCCGGGTAACGACAACGCGACGGTGCGCAGTTCGTAATCGAACAACTCGCTCGCCTCGCGGCGCGCGGTGTGGAAGATGCCATAGGCCGCGATCAGCGACGTCGCCGCCAGCCCGAAGATCAGCCAGCCGAGCAGCCAGCGGCGAATGGATGTCATTCGAGTCCCTTGAGCCGATAGCCCACGCCCCGGACCGTCAGTATCTGCTCCGCGCCAATCTTGCGCCGCAGGCTGTGGACATGCACTTCAATGGTATTGCTGCCCACTTCCTCGCCCCATCCGTACAGCTTCTCCTCCAGCTCCGCACGCCTGAATACGCGCGTGGGCTCCTCGATCAGCACCTGGAGCAACGCGAACTCGCGTGGCACCAGCGGCAACGGCACGCCGGCCTTGCTAGCCTCGTGCGACGCGGGATCCAGCGCTAGCTCGCCATGCGTATAAACAGGCTGCTTTTGTCCGGTACGACGCCGGAGTGCAGCGCGCACGCGTGCGGCGAGTTCGTCGAGATCGAAAGGCTTCATGAGGTAGTCGTCCGCGCCTGCATCTAGTCCGCGAACGCGGTCGTCCACCGCATCGCGCGCCGTCAGGATGATGACCGACGCCGCACCGCCCGCTTTGCGGTACGTGTTTAACACCTGTATGCCATCGCGTTTCGGCAGGCCGAGGTCGAGCAAAACAAGGTCGTACACCCCATTGGCAAGCGACAGGTCAGCGGCGCGTCCATCCGCCGCCCAGTCGATTGCGTAACCCAGCCGGCGCATGGAATCCAGCACGGTCTCGGCAATCATTTCGTCGTCTTCCACCAGTAATAGCCGCATCGTGAAGTTCCCCGGTCTTGCCAACAAGTATCGAGCATGAATTGTCCCTGGAAGGTGCTTAAGTATTCCTTAAGCGTTTCTTAAGCACGGACTTCCAGGAATCAATCGCTGCTTGTCCGAACGTCGAAAATTGCCAGTAATCCTTAGTATTCGGCGATTATAAACAACTGAAAAATTACAGCCCTGAGCGACAAGTCAGCCGCTAACAAGACCTTAAGCATGTCTTAAGCAACTGGGTAGCACAATGCGTGTAACTGTGTGTAATAATTCACCCCCGTCCTGGATATCCCGCTGACACAAGCCGCATTAATGAATATTCAAAACGCCCGCCGCTGGGCGCCGCGAGGCAAGCGAGTGTGGTTAATGAGCGCGCTTGCGCTTTGTATCGCAAGCGGCGTCAGGCTTGCCTTGCACCCGTTCCTTGGCCCGGTCATGCCGGGCGTCGCCTTCTGCATAGCGGCGGCCATGGTCGAATACTTCTTTGGGCTCATCCCTTCGCTGACGGTCATGCTGTTGGGACTGGGCATTGCCGATTACCTGTTCGTGCCACCTTACGGCGAGATTGCTGTCATCAATCGCGCTGACGTGATGCTGGCGATTTCTTATCCGCTTGTCACGCTTTCCACGATTACCCTTATTGAACGGCTCCGACGCGCGCAGTTCAGCGCAGAACTGATAGCGGCGGTGGCTCTCTCGCGCTATGAAATGCTGCTGCGCGCCGATAACGAGCGTGCGCTTTCGCGCCGTGCGGTGGACGAAACGCATCGGCTCGTGCGGCATCTTCCGCATTATCACGACGCCATCATCCTGCTGCAGGCGGTCGATCGCAACGCGGCGCAAGGCGCGAAGGAAATGGCGCCAGGGCGGCTTTTTGCCAGTGCGCATCCTGACGATATCGAAAGGCTTCAGCGTGGTTTGCAACCGGGGCGGCATCGCGTGCGCATTGGTTCCGGCGATGGCGTGCATAAACTCGTGGAATGCATCTGCGAGCGTTTTACCACGCATGCCGGCGAGTTCCTGATCTTGCGCAGGGTTGATTAGCGTGACCAAGGAAACGCCCGCGTTGAATACGTCGACCTTCTACTCCGGCAGCGACCATGCCGTCCTGATGCTGCACGGCCTGTCCAGTTCACCGCTTGAAATGCGCCATCTCGCGCGCTATTTGAATAGCGAAGGGCTCACCACGTGCGTGCCCAACCTCCACGGTTACAGCGCAGGCACGCCGGAACTGAAGATGGAAGCGTGGGTCACGGCTGCCGTGAAGGAATTCGATGCGCTGAGCGCGCGTTACCCGCGCGTGTCCGTGTGCGGCCTGTCCATGGGCGCCACGCTGGCGCTGGCGCTGGTGCGTGAACGGCCCAGCGCGCAGGCTATCGTGCTGCTGTCCGTCACGCTCGACTACGACGGCTGGGCCATGCCGTGGTATCGCTTCCTGCTCGGCTGGGCGTATTACACGCCGTTGCGGCATCGCTGGCGGTATCGCGAAGAGTCGCCGTTCGGGCTGCGCAACGAGGCGTTGCGCGCGAAGGTCGGCCGGGCGATGCAGCGCAACGACCTGAGCGAAGTCGGCCCGTCGAGCATCTCGCTTCCCGCATTGCACGAAGCCAGCCGGCTCGCCGCCAGCGTGAAAAAAACACTGGCCGCGCTGAAGAACGATTGCCTGTTGATTCACGCTATCGACGATGAGACGTCAAGCCCGCGCAATGCGCAATTCGTCGCGTCCAATATTGGATCGACGGTCATGCGCACCATCTATCTCGACGATTCGTATCACATGATCACCTCCGACAACGAGCGGGAAATCGTCGCGCGCGAGACAGCCGTGTTCCTCAAGGAAAGCGAAGCAGCCAGCAGTGCGGAAGGTGGCGCGAAGCCGGTGGTATCGAAGGCGCTGGCCCGACGTCTCCGGCAGATGGCCGCGATCGGCAAATAAATCCTGGGCTACAGCCCTGCGGCGGCCCAAAGCGGCGCCGAAGCTTTCAAATCAATTCTGGGTAGTTGAACGTTCCGCGCGCGGATAAGCGTCGCTTAAGCATGCCTCGCGCACTCTATGCGCAACGTGGATTCCGCATTGCCGGGAAGAAAGCGAGGCCTTGTTCGAGATTGAAAGCTAATTCCGCCTGGCGCAAGCCCGGAGAGACCGTCATGCAAACCACCCTGTCGATCACATTGCGCGCTCACGCGGTGCTGTTGTCAGCGTCGGTGGGAGTGCTGACGGCGGTATGCCTTTGCATTGTGTTTGTGCTCCGCGTACCGTTGGACGATTCGGGTACGTTCGGACTCCGGATGACATTATTCGTTATCGCGGGACTCGGCGCGCTGTTTGCGCGGCACAAGGCAAGCTGCGCGTTCAGGCACGCGTTGCGGAACCGCCAGATCCGGTTGAGCGACGTCAACGCGAACGATATTTCGATCAGCAACGAATGCCCGCACGCGTGGCTGGTTCAGATGTACGTTGAGCTTTGTCCGGTGGCGGCGCGCCGGCAGATCGCGGACCTGTAGTGCACGTCGCGCACGTCATGCGTTGGCCGAAGACGCTGTACTGACGGCGTGAAGAACCCTCGCCGTCACGTCAATCGTCGGTCTTTCCAGCTCAAAAGTAGTGACAGACGTAATCAACGGTTTCAATCACTTCGATCTCGAAGCTGGTATTGCCCGGCACGGTGATGGACTCGCCCGCGCCGTATTCACGCCATGCGTCCTCTCCCGGATTACGCACGCGGCATCGTCCGGCATTGACGTCGATCTGTTCCGGCGCTTGCGTCGAGAACGTCAGCAGGGCCGGAAAATTAACGCCTAGCGTCTTGCGCGTGCCATCGGCAAGCAGGATGGTATGCGAGACACATTTGCCATCGAAGTAGATATTGGCGTGTTTGATGATCGAGACATTGTCGAATTGTGCGGTCGTTGTCATGCGTGGAATTCCTATGGTCCGGTTGGTTGGCCGATGGCATGGGGCTCAGGCCGTCGGCGCATTGATCTGTCTAATCGTTTGATCTGAAGCGTGGTTCTGCTGCCCCGCAAAACATAGTGATTTTCCGTCAGCTTGGCAATGCCTTCGTGCAGGCTCAGAAACGCTAGATAGGGAAACTGGTGGTCGACAGGATTTCCTTGAGCACCATGAACGTCCTGACCTGACGCACACCCGGCAAGTACAACAACTGTTCCGCATGCAGGCGGTTGAAACTCTCGCTGTCGCGCGTGCGTACCAGCATGAAGCAGTCGAACTCGCCCGTCACAATGTGGCACTCCATGCATCCTGAGACCTTTTGCGCGGCTTTCTCGAACGCGGCGAAGGACTCGGGCGTGGAGCGATCCAGCACCACGCCGATGATCATCAGCATGGCCGCGTTGAGTTTCTTCGGGTCCAGCAACGCGACCGTCCCGCGGATCAGCTTCGCCTGTTTAAGCCGTTCAACACGACGCAAACACGCCGGTGGACTCAAGTTCACCTTGGCCGCAAGCGCGACGTTGGATATGGAGGCGTCACGCTGAAGCTGCCTGAGGATCGCACGGTCGACGCGGTCCAGCTCGGCTCCCGATTGATCGCTTACCCGCGAGCTGGCACGAACTTTTGTTGCGCTCATGTCTATTTCTCCACACGTTAATTACCTCGACCAGTCTTTCAATCAGTGAGAATTAAACAAACGATAATTTATTCGCAACCCTGCTTCAGCCGAAGTTTTTTACCATACTTCCCATCGACGCAAATTAATGCGACGACTTGGCTGATCACCGGAGCGACACATGAACCTCAAGAAATTTTCCCGTCACGCGCTTACTTTCGGGCCGACGCCGATCCAGCCGCTCGCACGGCTGTCAGACCACCTTGGCGGCAAGGTCGAGCTCTATGCCAAGCGTGAAGACTGCAACAGCGGCCTCGCATTCGGCGGCAATAAAACCCGCAAGCTCGAGTACCTGATCCCCGAAGCGATCGCGCAAGGTTGCGACACGCTTGTCTCCATCGGCGGGATTCAGTCGAACCAGACGCGTCAGGTCGCAGCCGTTGCCGCGCATCTCGGCATGAAATGCGTGCTGGTACAGGAGAACTGGGTGAACTACTCGGACGCGGTGTATGACCGCGTTGGCAATATCCAGATGTCGCGGATCATGGGGGCCGATGTGCGTCTCGTCGCAGACGGTTTCGACATCGGCTTTCGCAAGAGCTGGGAAGATGCGCTGGAAGATGTCCGGAAGGCCGGTGGCAAGCCCTACGCGATTCCGGCAGGTTGTTCGGATCATCCGCTCGGCGGCCTGGGCTTCGTGGGTTTTGCGGAGGAAGTGCGCCAGCAGGAAGCGGAGCTTGGTTTCAAGTTCGATTACATCGTGGTCTGCTCAGTCACGGGCAGCACCCAGGCCGGCATGGTCGTGGGTTTTTCGGCGGACGGACGCGCGGACCGGGTGATTGGTATCGATGCATCGGCGAAGCCTGAAAAGACCCGTGAGCAGATCCATCGGATCGCGCGGCAAACTGCCGAGCAAGTAGAGCTCGGACGTGAGATCACGTTGAACGATATCGTGCTGGATGAACGCTATGGCGGTCCCGAATACGGCTTGCCGAACGAAGGGACGCTCGAGGCTATCCGCCTGTGCGCGAGGCTGGAGGGTGTGTTGACCGACCCTGTGTACGAAGGCAAGTCCATGCACGGCATGATCGATAAAGTGAAACGCGGCGAATTCCCGGAAGGCTCGAAGGTGCTGTATGCGCATCTTGGCGGCGTGCCGGCGTTGAACGCTTATAGCTTCCTGTTTCGCGAAGGTTGATTCGGTGGATGCTCAAGACTGCGTATCATACTGACGGAGCGTTTCGGCGACGACACCTCTGAACCATCGATGCCCGGCGTCGTTGTGATGCCGGGCATGCCAGAACTGCTGGACAGTCAGGTCGGGCAGTTTTATTGGCAGCGGGAAGACATCTACATTTGCCAGCCGCGAGAACAAGTCGGCGAGTTCGTCCGGTACCGCAGCAATGAAATCCGAAGTCGCGACCAGACTTGGAACGGCAAGCAGATAAGGCACATCGACTCCTACATTCAGCCGTGCCCCAAGGCGTCGCATTTCTTTCTCGAGCAATTGATTCGTGAGCGCCAGCGTTCCCGCGACCACATGTTTTCTGCCGATGAATTGCTCCAGCGTCATGCTGACCTTCCTGCGCCTGGTCCCCCCTTTGACAATGCCGACCAGCGACCTGTGAAACAGCGGTTGCTGATGAAGATTGTCCCCAAGCCTGCCTAAGTATCCGATTGCCAGATCGATCGCGCCATCTTGAAGCGCACTCGCCAATTCCAGCGACGGCAATTGAATCGGTCTCAACGAAGCCAGCGGCGCGCGCTCGCGCAGAGCCGCCAGAAGCCGTGGTAGCAGGACGATCACACCCATGTCGCTTAGACAGACGGAAAATGTCCGCGTGGTCGTTGTCGCGTCGAAAGACTTGGCACTCCATATCTCTTGCTGGATGACAGCCAATGCGTGCGCCACGCCTTCAATGAGGTGTTCACCGACCGGCGTGGGTGCCATGACGGACCCGGCCCGCACGAACAGGTCGTCCTGAAAGAGCACGCGCAATTTCCCCAACGCATGGCTGACCGCCGGTTGTGTCAAGCCCAGCCGATCCGCCGCTCGCGACACACTGCGCTCGTCTGCCAGCGCCTGCAGGACATAAAGAAAATTCAGGTCAGGCTGCTGCATCTATGCACCCAATTCATTATCGATATGAAATTCATTGTATAGATTTATACAACATTAACGTTTAACGTCGCATCCATTGCCGGAAATAAAAGAACAGGAGACGTAATTGGTGGACTGCGACGTAGTAATCGTGGGCGGTGGCCCTGTCGGATTGTTTCTCGCGGCTGAACTGGGTCAGCGAGGAATGAGCGTCGAAGTATTCGACGCCAAGCCCGGCACCAGCACGCATCCCGCGGCGAATGCCAACAGCGCGCGCACGATGGAGCATTTTCGCCGAATCGGCATTGCTTCCGCGATCCGCGCGATGGGCTTGCCGCCCGACTATGCGCAGGATGTTGCTTACTTCACATCGATCGTGGGTCACGAGCTCGCACGGCTTCATCAACCGGCATCGCAGGATGCAGTGGAATGGGCCAGAGCGCGCTCGTTCACGTGGGCGACGCCTGAGCCGCCGCATCGCTGTTCGCAGTTATACGTAGAGCCCGTTTTGCTTCAGGCCGCGCGGCGTAATGCGAGTTGCCGCGTGCATTTCGGTGCGCGTGTCGTGGATATTTCGCAGAACGATGACGAGGTCATGGCGACCGTAGAGCTGGACGCAACGCCTGCGCGTGCCGCTGAAACGCGCTCGATCAAGGCGCGCTATTTGATTGGTTGCGATGGTCCGCGCAGTTTTGTACGGAAGTCGCTCGGTGTGCGTTATGACGGCGTGGCCGGTGAGAAGCGTGAATTCATGGGCGGTCAGATGAATGCGGTCTTCTTCTATGCACCGGATATCTATCGGGTCAGCCCGCACGCGCGTGCATGGCAGTACTGGACCTTCAGTGCGAACCAACGGGCGTTAGTCATTGCGGTAGACGGCAAGGGCCATTTCATCATGAACGTGCAAATGCGCGATGACGAAGTGCCCGATGAGGACAGCGTCAGGCGACGCATCCGCGAGGCTATCGGTGCCGATATTTCGTTCGAGATCAAGAGCAGTTCGACGTGGACAGCGGGTTTCACCTTGGTCGCCGAGCGCTTTTCCGTCGGACGTGTGTTCCTCGCCGGCGATGCCGCGCACCTGTTCACGCCCACGGGCGGTCTCGGTTACAACACCGGCATTGACGATGCGGCAAACCTCGCGTGGAAACTCGAGGCGATGGTCAAGGGATGGTCGGGTCCCGCGTTGGGTGCCAGTTATGAAGCTGAACGCCGGCCGGCCGCGCTAAGAAATACGGCGTTCGCAAGAGGTTTCGCCGACAGCATCGGGCATCTGCAGATCCCGCATGAGGCCTATGTGCCCGGTGCCGCTGGCGATGCGCCGCGCGCGGCGGTCGGGGACTACCTGGCGTTTCACGCGACGACTGAGTTTGTTATCCCGGGCGTCCATCTTGGGACACGGTATGAATCGTCGCCTTTGATCCTGGCTGAAGCAGGGCTTGCAACACCAGATTCCGCGAACCTGTATGTACCTTCTGCCAGGGCGGGTCATCGTGCGCCGCATGCATGGCTCGCGGACGGCAGCTCGCTATATGACCTCTTTGGACCGGGCTTCACATTGCTTTGCACGGCGGCGGCAGGCATGGATCACACAAGCATCGACGCTGTTCGACGCGCGACGGAGACGCTGCCCCAGTTCGCGATTGTCCATGTCAGTGAGCCCGCGGTCGCCGACCTCTATCAAGCAGCGTTTGTCTTGATACGGCCGGACCAGCATGTTGCGTGGCGCGGCAATGTGCTCGATAGCGAGGTCGAAGCTGCAGCACGCAGGACCGCGGGACATGCGTTCGAACGTATCGACTTACCGGCAACCACCGTGTGCTCCTAGGCGGCCCGACCTGCGCTCACCGCCACTAATTCGATGAGCCAGGCGGCACGAGACTCTGACCACCCGAGTTTGCAGAACACATCGGAAAAAGTTTCGCACTAAAGCGAACGAATCCTTGGAGACAGGAAATGCACGCGCAGGCAGTCACGCCTCATAGCATCATGGACGGGACGAAGACATCGCCTCTCCAGATCCTCACGCTGGTCCTTTGTTTTCTCGTGGTGGCAGCCGATGGATTCGACGTTGCGTCGGTGGGTTATGTCGCTCCCTTGCTAAAGAGCGAATGGTCGTTGAACCCTGCGCAACTCGGGCCGATATTCGGTGCGGGACTACTGGGTCTCACGGTCGGCAGTTTCCTGTTCGGGCCGCTAGCAGATCGCATTGGCCGCAAGCGTGTCATCGCTATCTCGTTGGTGTTATTCGGTATTGGCGGTCTCGCTTGCGCTTATGCACCGTCTCCCATCTGGCTGATCGCGCTTCGCTTCGCAACTGGAGCGGGGTTAGGCGGCGCGATGCCCAACGCCATCACGTTGTCCTCGGAGTTCAGTCCGGCACGCAACCGCGCGTTGCTGGTCACGCTGATGTTTTGCGGCTTCACGCTCGGTCTCGCATTCGGAGGCGCAGTGGCGGCATTACTGATCCCGACGTTCGGCTGGAAGGGCGTGTTCGTTTTCGGCGGCATCTTCCCGCTTTGCCTGGTGCCGGTGATCTGGATCTGGCTGCCGGAATCCTTGCGGTTCATGGCCGGCAAACCTCGCTACGCACGAGAAGTCCGCCAAGTGCTAAAGCGGCTCACCGGTGACGCCGATACGCCGCTTGCACGCATCGCACCGGAAGACGCGGCCGGCGCTGCGCCCGCCTCGAAGTCGGCTGTCGGCATGCTCTTCAGTCAACGCTATCGAGCCGGCACGACGCTTCTCTGGCTGGCCTTCTTCTGCACCCTCTGGGTCTATTACCAGGTCAGTAGCTGGCTTCCCACGGTCATCACCGGAGCAGGTATCGACCCATCCCATGCGGCACGCGTTGGCGCCATGTTGCCTCTGGGCGGCACCATTGGATCGCTGGTCAATGCACGCCTCATGGACCGCATGAATCCATTCTTCGTGCTCGCAGGGTCCTATGCCGTCGCGGCTGTCTCGATCGCGCTCATAGGTTTCTCGATTCATGAACCCACGTGGGTGTACGTGACGGTTTTCATGGCCGGGTTGGGACTCTCCGGCGCGCAGACCGGCGCGAACGTCCTGGTCGCCGGTTTCTATACGACAGCCGCGCGCGCGACAGGCGTTAGCTGGGCGCTTGGCGTTGGCCGCATCGGCTCGATCATCGGTTCCATGACCGGAGGCATCCTGCTCGCCGCGTTTCATTCGACCGGCGCCGCGTTCGTCCTCTTCGCCGCGCCGGTTGTCATTGCAGGTATCGCCATGCTTGCCAACGGCTGGTTTTATCGCGGCAACGAGGCCACACAGACTTGATTCAACTGCGACCCGCGTCGCAAATACCTGGGAGAAGGACATGCGGTACGTAAGTTTTGAAAAGGGCGGCAAGACGCTGCTGGGTGTACGCGAGAACGGCGCTATCCGGACGCTCGGCGAGTACACGCTTGAGGCGTTGCTGGCAGGGGGCGTGGATCTGAGCACATGGGCGGAAAAGCAGTCAGGAGGTCAGATTGAAGCTGAGGATGGTTTGAAATTCCTGCCACCACTTCAGCGGCCGCCGAAGATTCTTTGCGTCGGTCTCAACTTCAAGGATCACTCGAAAGAAAGCAATTTTGAACAGCCCGATTATCCGACCATGTTCCTGCGCCTGCATACGAGCCTGGTCGCGCATAACGAACCGATCATACGGCCACGCATCTCTGACAGCCTCGATTATGAGGGCGAGATTGCCGTGGTGCTGGGGAAAGGCGGCCGGCATATCAGCAAGGAAGATGCGCTGTCGCATGTCGCGGGTTACGCGTTGTTTAACGATGGGTCCGTGCGCGAGTATCAGTTCAAGACACCCCAGTGGACCATGGGCAAGAACTTCGACGGTACCGGCGCATTTGGACCGGACTTGATTACCCCGGATGAATTACCCGCTGGCATCAAAGGGCTGCGCCTTGAAACCCGCTTGAACGGTGAAATCGTGCAGTCAGCAAGCACGGATGACATGGTGTTCGACGTAGAGACCTTGATCGTATTGCTGAGCGAGGCGATCACCCTGGAAGCCGGCGATGTGATTGTCTCAGGCACGCCGTCCGGTGTCGGTTGGGCACGTAATCCGAAACTGCTGATGCGGCACGGCGATGTATGCGAGGTCTCGGTCGAAGGCATGGGTACTCTGCGCAACAGAGTCGCCGACGAAGCTGCATGAAACCGTACGCCATGCCGGAGGAGGAGACATGTCTGAACATCGTGGTCTGCAGCGTGTTGCCGTGCATTCGATCGATCACTTCGCGCTCAATGTGCCGTCATTGTCCGAGGCCGAACGGTTCTTCAGCGCGTTCGGTCTCGATGTAGCGCGGGTGGAAGAGGCCCTGGATATTCGAGCCGGCGACGGCCATCGCTGGGCTCGTATATTGCCATCGGATGGAAAGTCGTTGGCATACCTGAGCTTTAACTGCTTCGAAGGAGATTTGCCGAAGATCCGGCGCCAATTGATGGCCGCTGGCGCAACGGTCAAACCCAATTCTTTGGAAGCAACCAGCGAAACCGGGAGCATCTGGTTCAACGATCCAGACGGCAATCTGATTCAGGTGCGCGTCGGGCCCAAGACTACGCCTCATGAAAAGACATCGCTCGTGCATACGGAGGTAGCGTCCGATTCGCGCGGTTCGTGCATGCGTTCGGAACTCGGGAAGGTGAGGCCCCGGCGCATGTCGCATGTGCTGTTGTTCACGCCAGATACACTGCGCGCGGTCGATTTTTATGAACACGGACTTGGGTTGCGATTGTCGGATAGATCAGCCGACATCATTGCCTTCACGCATGCGCCACACGGAAGCGACCACCATCTTCTTGCTTTCGTAAAGAGCACCGCTAAGGGTTGGCACCACGTTGCCTGGGATGTCGCGAGCATTGACGAAGTAGGCACCGGCGCGACGCAGATGGCTGCTGCTGGGTACAGGGAGGGATGGGGTACGGGGCGTCACGTGCTTGGATCGAACTACTTCCATTACGTCCGTGATCCGTGGGGATCGTTCTCGGAATATTCCGCCGACATGGACTTCGTGTCGGCCGGCACCCAATGGCCCGCAGGCGACTTTCTACCGGAGGACTCGCTTTATCAATGGGGACCGGACGTCCCCGATTACTTTATCCGCAATACCGAAACGTGACGGTGATTAACGTTACCTGAGAGCAGTTCAGAGACTATAAAACTAAATAACAGGTTTGGAGACATGAACTACAAAACGATTACGGCAGCAACCGTGCTGGCCGTCAGCGGTTCCGTCCATGCGCAGAGCAGTGTCACGCTCTACGGGATTCTTGACACCGGCATCGAGCTTGTCACGCATGCCAGCGCGGCAGGCGACAAAGTGATCCGCATGCCCGGTATCACCGGCTCTGTGCCGTCACGGTGGGGCTTGCGCGGTACCGAGGACCTGGGTGGCGGCCTCGCTGCGATCTTCACGCTGGAGAATGGCTTCAATACCCGTGCCGGCGATGTGAACCAGGGCGGCCGGTTGTTCGGGCGGCAGGCCTGGGTCGGATTGTCGAGTCGTTATGGAGCACTGACCCTGGGTCGCCAGTACACGATGTCCTACTGGGCGCTGCTCGATTCCGACACGCTGGGTCCGGATATCTACGGCGGGATCGGGTCGATCGATTCGTATATTCCCAATGCCCGTAGTGACAACACGGTCGCGTACAAAGGCACCTTCAGCGGCGTCACAGTTGGGGCTACTTACTCTTTCGGACGCGATGCAAGCGCTACCGGCAATTCTCCGGGCCAGGGAACGTGCGCAGGCTCGATTGCCGGCAACGCGCAAGCGTGCCGACAGTGGTCAGTGCTGCTGCGCTACGACGCTGCATCCTTTGGTGTGGCAAGCGCCTACGACGAACAGCGGGGCGGCCCGGGCGCCGCTGCCAATCTGTTCAACGGTCTTGCTCCGCTCGCGTTGACGAGCAGCGGCGACAAGGACGTCCGCATGCAGCTCAACGGATATTTCAAGTTGGGACAATTGAAGGTTGGCGGCGGTTGGTTGGGGCGTCATGTCGAGACCGATTTGCCTGCGACGCCCGACGTACGGACCAACCTCTTTTATCTCACCGGCACCTACTACGTCACACCTTCCGTCGTTCTCGATGGCGGCGTCTATCGGACCGTGGACAAACAGCAGGATACGCGCGGCACGTTGACTGCCTTGCGTGGAAGTTATCTGTTATCGAAGCAGACCAGTGTCTATTTGCAGAGCGGCTATCTCTTCAACAGCGCCAAGGCCCATTACACGCTCAGTCAGGGCGGCGCAGGTGCGACCCCCGCTGCGGGTATAGGACAACTCGGTGTAATGGCCGGCATCAAGCACGCATTCTGAGCAGGCCACACTGGCGCAATGGATAAGAAACAAAAAACAGGGAGACGAAAATATGTTTTGGATGACCGGCCGCGACTGCCGGCCAGGCGGCGCAGTCGGCTCAAAGTCTGATTGGCGATCAGGTCATTCAATATCAGACCTGCGGTTGGGTCACACAACAGAAGCAAACCGGGTATTCGCCAGTTTACGTGTATCACTTTGAGCAAATCTCAGCATACAACCGGGTCGCGACGCATGCGACCGACGTGCCTTACGTATTCGGCAATCTGCCGGCGAAGGGAGCCGTAGTGGCTTCACCCCAGGACCTCACGGTGTCCGACACCATGCAGTCGTACTGGACCAATTTCGCACGCTCGGCCAACCCCAATGGAGCCGGCTTGCCGCAGTGGCCGCAGTACGCGGGCGCGGGCAGTCAAACCATGCGGATCGGCAACGTGATTCAATCCGGCCCGGAAGAGGGCACCGAGCGATTCCAGTTTCTGGACCGGTTTCGAATCAACGGGTTGATATCGGTGAGCCAACAGAACTGAAAGGTTGGTGGCAGTGAGCAATCGATGGAATAAACCTCGAACGTGAGGCGTTGTGAAAGTGCAGACAGAACAGACCGATGAAACGGTAATGGCTGCACTCACTCCACACTTACGGGTTTCTTCATGCTCAACTCGCTTATTTCTCGTCGTCGCCTGATTGCAAGCGGAACGTTGGCGTCGGCTAGCGTCGCGCTTTCCAAGTTCGCATTCGGCGCGTCCCCGCAAGATCCGTCGACCCAATCTCCTGCCGATGTAAAAGCGACGCTCAGCGTTGTGCCCGCTTACATCGGATCATCGCCGCAGACGTTGCCGCCGCTGCCCTACGCGGAAAATGCGCTTGAGCCGGTGATCTCCGCGCGCACCATTGGGTTTCATTACGGCAAGCACCATCGCGCGTATTTCGATAACCTGCACAAGCTGTTGGCTGGTACGCCGCTGGAGCGGGCATCGCTTGAACAGGTGATCATGCAAACGCACGATCAACCCGCTTTCGCCGATGTCTTCAACAATGCCGCGCAAGCGTGGAATCACAATTTCTACTGGAATTCGCTGAGCCCCGCCGCCACGCAACCGAGTGAGAAACTTCAGGCAGCGATTGTGCGGAAGTTTGGTTCAACCGACGCGTTGACGAAGGCTTTGGTGAAGACGTCGGCATCGCAATTCGGCAGCGGTTGGGGCTGGCTGGTGCTTGACCAAGGCGAGCTTGCGGTCGTCAAGACGAGCAACGCTGAGACGCCGTTTACGCGAGGCCTGGCGCCGTTGTTGACGGTGGACGTATGGGAGCATGCGTATTACCTGGACTATCAGAACCGTCGTCCCGACTATCTCGTTGCGACCGTGTCGCAGCATTTGAACTGGGCGTTTGCGTCGGCTAATCTGGATCGGGTCTGAGGAAGACCGGGGCGATAGGCTCGCAGCGTGGCTACGGGTGCACAATTTCTTGTCACCCATTTCATTCAGCAGGAGTTTCATGTTCACCTATTTCGACCGCGCTGGCCGCTTGGCGGCTGTGATGGCCATCTGCGTTGCAAGCACTGCGGCGTTCGCTGCGTCCTCTATCGATCCTCCTCAGGCGGAGCGCGTTGCGACGACGACCGCTTCCGGCGTGCAGGTGTATTCGTGTGAATACAACGCGCAACACCAGCTGGGTTGGGTGTTCAAGAATCCGCAAGCAACGCTCTACGATACAAGCGGCCAGGCCGTGATCCGGCACTCGGCGGGACCGTCGTGGGAAGCGGACGATGGCAGCCGGATCGTGGGCCACGTGCTCGCGCAAACGCCTAGCGAAACCGCTGCCAGCGTGCCGCAGTTATTACTCGAAACACGCAGTACCGGGGCGAGCGGCATGCTGTCTCCCGTTCGTTATGTTCAGCGCGTGAATACCGTGGGCGGCGTGATGCCGGCCTTGCCGTGTTCGACCGAACATGAGCTTGGCGACTCGCCGTACGTCGCTAATTACATTTTCTACAAGTAGCCTGGGCGGGCGGTCATGGTGACCGCTTCCTGTGCGCCGCCTTTTCAAAGGACAATCATGCACGACTCCAGATTGCTGCCTCGCTTTCGTGCGTTTCGCGTGGGTTTGCTGACTGTGTTCGCTTTATCGATATCTGCCTGCACGGCGCTGAGCGTGGTGACGCATTCAGTGTCGCCTGATGAAGCGAGCGTTCCTGCGGGGCGTTATCAACTTGACCCGCATCATTGGAACGTGAGTTTCGATGTTGATCACTTCAAGTATTCGCGCTTTGTCATGCGCTTTGACAAGACGACTGCGCAGTTGAACTGGGATGCGGCCGGCATGGAGAAGAGCACGGTGACGGCGGATATCGATGCAACGAGTCTCGACACCAACGTTCCTATTCTTGACAAGATGGTGAAGGGCACCGATATGCTCGACGTCGAGCGTTTTCCGACGATTCACTTCGCGAGTACGGCGTTCAAGCGTACGGCGGACGACAAGGGCGAGCTGACTGGTGACCTGACCATTCATGGGACGACGCGGCCGGTTACGTTGATGGTTACGTTCAAGGGGCATGCGCCGAATCCGCTGACCAAACAACAGACGCTGGGTTTTTCCGCTGATGGGCATTTCAGCCGCGCGCAGTTTGGACTGTCGACGTGGTATCCGGCCGTGGGTGACGACGTGCATGTGGCGATTCAGGCGGAATTTGTGGCGGGGTGATTTTGCTCGCGCCGGTGGACGGAGTTTGGGGGTGGGGGGTGCGGAGTTGGGGGTTAGCGATCAGGGTTGGTGCTGGGTTGTTAGGTTCTAGGGTTAGCGGTCCGAGTCATGGCCGGGTTGGTGCTTTCCAGGTCTTCGCGCATTTGGTGTTAGTTGTTCTCTTTATCACTATTAGCCACTGCGCGTGGCGGCGCGTCATTTCTTTGTCCAAAGCGACAAAGAAACGAAGCAAAGAAAACGCTTTCACCGCTCTACCCTA